>JACKZZ010024017.1_pt1 | contig 10063 bp, 9 predicted proteins | sample 8027871 | NCBI WGS metagenome assembly JACKZZ01 (sample SAMN15724774, study PRJNA655200) | protist metagenome | isolation source: fluorescence activated cell sorting (FACS) single amplified genomes of... | place: USA: West Boothbay Harbor, Gulf of Maine | collected 2000-07-19
CAAAAATAGCATCACAAGTTGCATCCTTCCAGACCCAGACATATTTGCAATGAATAGCGGAACCATTTTCACGACGCCGTCTTCCACTTCCTCCGCTCCCTATGCAAGAAAAAAACTGTGTAAGTGTAAGTCTGTGATGCAGGAAATGCAAAAGTGTATCCGCTTGTCATGCTGGATGTGCGTCATAGGCAACTTTCATGCGTGTTTCCAGCACGTGCTAGCTGCGCATGACAGGTTTTCCCTGTAATGCAAAACAAACTTGTGATGCTGTTTTTCCTACAAAGTTACACTTACACATTTTTTTTCGTGCATACACCCGCTTCGTCATCTACAGCTGACAAAAGGGGCATCCCCCCGCCGGACTCCCGCGTTATATTGACATCGTCCCGGCCGAGGTAGAAGTTGTAGCTGGATTTATTATTGTTCAGCTTGTTCCCCGACCCGCCAGTACCAGCAAGCTGCTCCTGCTCAAATTGTAACTGTTGCTTCTCCTCTGCGAAGGTCCTGATCTTCCGCATCTTCTTGGCGTGGTGCTTGATATCTCCGATATCAAATGCAAAAAATATGTCTGGGTCTGGAAGATTGATGCGAGACTTGTCATGCTAGTCTGGCATGACTCTGCACTCTGTATTGCGTGGCCACCAAGAGGCCCTGCTCTTGCCTGTCATACAAAAGCGAAGTTTCTCCTGCGAAGTACGCAGCACAGAAGCACGAAAAAACTTGTCATGCTTGGCTGCGCATTACAGAGCACTTATTGTTTAGGGACTTGCATCACAAGTTTCCAGACCCAGACATATTTGCAATGCATATTCGACCGTTTTTCGCAACAGTTGTCGATTCTCGCTGGACAGTTTCGCCATGTTCTCCTCAAAACAGTCCTTCTTCGTTTTCTTCTGCTGTATGGGTGTGTCAAGATTGAGATCGACAAAGTTGAAATAATCTCTGATGCATAAAATCCAAGGCACGAAGTGACTGTCTTGCAGGGATTGTAAGTGGGGCCGATTGTGCGCCTCTTTCGGGTTTGTGATAGAGCTGCTAAAGTAGCATGGCAAAGGATGCCTTCTTTCGCTAAACAGCATGACAAACTGGATTGCGATAACGTAGAAATTTGTCACGCGCCGCTTGGAAATTGGGCTTCGGAATGGTATCGGTTTTATGCATCACAAATCTTTCAACTTTGTCAAATTCAATCCTTTCAGTTCCATATGCTGTTGCAGTGTCGTATTTCGCTTGATGTTGTGCGCGTTGGGGTACACATGCTGGTGCTGCGTCGCCGGGTGGAGCAGGCTGCCGGGCTGTGATGTGGAAAGTCCGACATTGGACGAGGAACCACTACCGGCGCCCGGCCGCTGGTTGAAGAAGATGTCCATAGTCGATGCGTCAGTCGCTGGAATGGAGAGTACTACACAGTTTTAAAAAATTCAGAACATAGAGGAGTTCCGAGCATATTGGCAAATACGTAAACTGCGGGGAAGAACTACATATCATGAGAAGCAAACGCAGCTGCCCCTTGTATTCTATCTTGATGCTGCTCTGCCTTACCTTCACACGTGCTCCTTTGACCAAGGAGGCCTAAAGTAAAGTGGACAAAGCGTGAGTCTGTGTTGTATTTTGTGCGCGCACTAAATGAATCGACGGGAGGACGAGACAGAGAGTCGCCCGTTCTTCGAATCATGTGGAAAAAGACGACAACGATCGATGTGCGACAGTAGAAATGTAATCTATTCGGGGTTGACTATCTGCTCACGACGCTCAACAAACACAAAGATGACATATCCAACGAGCGACAGTACGAAGTGTTCACTTTCATGAAGAGTATACATGATCCATCGGGACGAGACCACTGCGAAGTAACGATTGAGTCGATTTTTACCGTGGTGCCATTTGGCCTTACTCCAGGTCCCCTTCCGGATCCGGCATCAAGATCGAGGAAGATAGTCGAAGAAAATAACTCATGCCGAGCGCCGAGACATCGCGAAGAAAGTGAAAGAGGGGCTACGAAGAGAACCAAAAAACAACCACATGATTCAGGGCAATGAGTCACTACTTTTAACCGATGCTGCAAGACCCTACGCGGTTCGAAAAAAGCAACAAGGATTCACACCCTGCTGCTGAGTCGTCCGAAAACTTTTCTCAGCAGGAACCGCCAGGCGGCATCAAGCACAGGCTCGTCAAATTCTTTAGATTTTGCTTTGTTTATACTTTCGTCTTTCATTTCACTTCTTTCGCTTTTTCTTACGGGGTTGAATTTTCCACAGGCTTCGATTCATACTGGTTGAGAATCACTAGAGTGATGATCGAATCATACTGGCTTCGAATCGTACTGGTTGTTGGGCGCAGGAGCCGCACCGGCGTAAAAGTTCAGACCCTTCTTACAGCACCTCGAGGGAACTTCTACAACGACCGGCGCTCGGCAATAGGGGCAGTTCCGGACACAAGCACGGAGTAGAAAGCGAGACGATAGAACTCAAGGAAAATTGTCGCAATAGTGGACTACTCCCAAACTGGTTTCCTTTTGCAGCTCTTTGCCCCAAACGGATACAAAGCGACTACATCAAAACCGCAACTACTCAGAAGTATAAAAATTTCAATAGATTTACTCCTGCTCACTCACGAGAATTGGCACTTCTCGTGGAAAAATACCACTAGTTCTAGGTGTACACTACAGTATAAGTATGCGTATTAAAATTGATTTTTCATCAACACTGCAGCCCATTTTTCATCGCGAAACGATAGCTATTGTCAAAGTAGTCCAGCCTTGTTTGAGTTGTATAGGTACGTATTTTTCTTGGTTCTTTTGTTTGTAAGTGTTTACTTCAGCCTATTCTTCTATCTGTCATTCGTCTCTGCTGACGCATTTCCTGCGTTAGCTGAGATACTAGAATGTGACCTTTTTAATGTTTAACTTGAATCGTTCCAGATGCTTTTCTCATATTCAGATCTACTTCCACCCGAGTGGTGTCATACAGCACACAACTCTTGCCGGTCCCTTTACTTCTTTATGGGAGTGTCAGGATTGAAATCGTCAAAGTTGAAACGATTTGTCATGCATAAAATGCAGCCCACAAAGTGCGTGTCTTGCAGAGTAGGCAAGTGAGGCAGATTGTAAGCCTGTTGAGGGGTAGACATTGAGCTGCTAAAGTAGCATGACAAAAGGCGTCTTCCTTACCCAAACAGCATGACAAACTGGATATCCGTTCTACCCAAATTTGTCATGCGCCACTTGCAAACTGGATTTCAAGCGGCATCCATTTTATGCATGACAAACTATTTCAACTTTGACGATTTCAAACCTGACGCTTCCATATTCTTCCGGTCAAAATTAATGTTGTACTTCGCGGCATCGTATTTCGTTTTTTCCGGCGAAAATTGCAGTTTGTCCAGGTTCGGGAGCTTCCGCTGGCTCTCTATCAAGAGGAAAAATCCCCCCTCCCCATATTGACAAGGTAAGTTCTGGAAAATTTGTGTTGCTGATTTGTGACCACAAATCGTCCCGGTGTTGCATGAAGGCAATTCCACAGGCTCCGCCGCATTCTACGAGTGGTTTGCCATGCTCATTTTCCCACTGTGTAGAGGTCTGTCATGCTAAGCGCCTAGGCCAAAGCGTGTCCTCTCAGGCTTGATATGGGCCTGCAGTCCTCGCCAGCAATACAAATCTGATTTGTGTACGCAAATCCAGCATCAGAAACTTCGTTTTGATATGGGGAGGGGGGATTTTTGCTTGTGATACTCTCCTCGTGCATTGCGGACGGGAGCATTGCATGATTTACGCTCACGGCGCGCCCTCGGGCTTTACCTGCGTCTTATTTTGCATGCCGAATCAGAATTTTTTTCGCTTTGTCTGCAGTACAAAAACAAACGAAGTTCTTTTCTTAGTCTGCACCACAAAAAAATCCAATGAGAAAAGTAAGAAGTACTATCCTGCTGCAGTAGTGTCTTGGCGTCGCGTTCGCACATGGCAATGGAATTGCTCTTTCGGAACTACTATCAAATGCAAAAATGTCTGGGTCTGGAAGATTCCAGGAGTTTGTCATGCATCTTCTGGATCACGCAACTGGTCTCTAATGCACGCAAAAGCATTACAGGTTTTGCGCGGGCCTCCTGATGTCTATCCCGCATCAGAAGTCCCCTATTTGCGTAGTAAGAAGTAGAAAGCTTTTGGTGCTTATGCAATACAAATTTTTGCCTATTACAGAAATCGCATGACAAGTTCTAATTCTTCCAGACCCAGACATTTTTGCATTTGATAACTGCATCGCAGCGTAGTTCAAGGGAGTGTCGTGGAATTTAGATTTTACCTGGAAATTATGTCCATTTTCTCCTCGGCTATACTTCTAAATTAATTCTTGTAAGTATGTACCATTCAACAACATTTTAGTTTTACCTGTAGCCTGATTCAAGAAGCGCATGACATCTTCAAGCATCGACTCAAAGACACGACACGACGAAGACATAAGGAAGTCGATGACGTACTATCAAAAAATCGAAATACAATCCCGACGGTTTCGCTAGTTTTCGGGCCGAGTATGCTCCGCCTCATGTTTGCCAGAGCGCTACTTCTTTCCCCGTATCCCAGAGAAAAAAGCTGGCAGGGCATATCTGTAATGCACAAATATATACACAGAAAAATTTGTCATCGGTGGCCCCATAGCATGCGGCTTCGGGTATGCAACGCAGATTTTTTTGTGTATTTGTTTTTGCATGACAAATATGCCCTGCCAGCTTTTTTCTGTGTGATACCCCGGCATCTGTACTTGGAACGGGACCCACGCCGCCGGGTAGGGCGCCGCCGCGTGCGGTGCTCATGACCGAAGTGCGGTTGTTCATGCCGGGTAAGCTGCCGCCGCCCGTGCCGGACACCGACTGCCGTTATCAAAGTGAAAAAAGTCCAGCCCCATACTGAAACGGAAACTTCTGCTGCTGGATTTGTGTACACAAATCAGCGCTGTATTGCAGCAAGCGCTTGCAGGCATTTCCTAAGCCTCATTGGGTATGCAAAATGCTAGCACTCAGGCACGACAGACAGCTTTGCAGTAGGCAGAAGCGCATGACAGCTTGGCTGTGGAATGCGCCACACGGGTCCTATTTGCCTGATATGCACGACAAAGCTGATTTGGGCACGCAAATCAGCATCACAAATTTCCATTGTGAGTATGGGGAGGGGGGATTTCTCCTCACGATAGCCGTATTGACATTCTCACGGTGCTCATCCGGGAAAGCCGTCGGTTTTGCTCTTGCTGGTCGCATATGGAATGCAAAGATGTCTGGGTCTGGAAGAGTGCAAGGCTGTCATGCTTGTCAGGCATGAGTCGCACATCTGTGATGCATGAGCAGGAAAAGGGCCTCTTGCTTGTATTGCAAAAACGCAGTTTTCCATGCGGAAAACGATACACAAAAGTAGCAGCTCAAGAACTTGCCATGCTCGGCTGCGTATGGCAGTGCGCCCACCATTCACAGCTTTGCATCACAGGTTTCCCGACCAGGACATATTTGCAATGCATATCGAAGGTTGCGTCTCGCTCCGCCTCCACGTCCTCGCCGACCACCCGCTTACTGCTTTCAACCTGGGGTTGTGTAAGTAGTTGTTGGCATGATGAATTGCGTTCGTGTTGCAATGTTTTGCATGACAAATGAACGTCTTGCTTCTTCACCACAAAATAAATGCACAAGAAACTAGCCAACCTGGACGTGCGCCGATTCCAGAACGTCGGCTGCTATCACCATGTCGTTGCTCTTATCAAATGTAAAAATTTCTGGGTCTGGAAGAGTGCACTTATCATGCAGATTTTACATGACACATGACGTCTGTAATGCATAACCTGGCATCACAGATTTTTGGCGGGCTTTCTGATGCATATCCCGCATGACAAATACCCTCTCCATGTAGCACAAACTGGGCCCCTCTTGCTGGTCATACAATACAGATTTTTTTAGAATGCAGAAAGAGCATCACAATCTTCCAGACCCAGACATACTTGCATTTGATAGCTCTGCATACTGAACCAAGGGTGCTCCTGGGCCGCCGCGGCGGATGGCCTTTGATTCACGTCGGGTTCCAGCATTTTCAGCACAAAATCTTTGGCCTGGTATCAAAGTGAAAAAAGCTCCCACCCCATAGAAAAAAGAAAATTTCTGTTGCTGGATTTCTGTACACAAATCAGCGCTGTATTGCAGCAAGAGCTTTTCAGCATATTCGTAAGCCTATTTGGGTACGCATCCGGCTAGCAGCTCAGCACGAGAAACAAGTCTGACATAGGCGAAAACGCATAAAAGACTCGCTGTACAATGCGCCACATGGGTGCCGTTTGCCTTGTACGCAAAACAAAGCTGATTTGTGGTCACGAATCAGCATCACAAATCTATGGGGAGGGGGGATGTTTCCTCACGATACCTGGTCCGACATCTTTACGGTATCTGGTATTGTCGCTTTCTTCGACAAAATCGACGCCATCATCTTGGTATCAAATGTAAAAATGTCTGGGTCTGGAAGAATCCAACTTGTCATGCTGATTTTGGATTCTAAAAAAATCTGTATTGCATGAGTACCAAAAGAAAGGCAGTTTTTGCTACGCTGAGAAGGCATTTGTCATGCGGAATACGCATCAAGAAGCCCTCAAAAAATCTGTATTGCTAGGGGATGCATTACAGACATCATGGCTCATGCAAAACGTGCATGGCAAGTGTCAGAATCTTCCAGACTCAGACATTTTTACATTTGATACTTGGAATCGGTATCCCCTTTGAAGGGGAACTTACCGACCATGAGCAGGTAACAAACCACACCGACAGCCCATACGTCGCCGGAAAATCGGTAACGCCCCCGAATCTGCTCGGGGGAAATGTACTGCACCGTACCTTTTTTTTTAGTCATGCGAGAACTACGGAACCATCGATGAAACTCTTTGTCTTTTGCATTTTTGCGCAATACAAAGTAGACCTGTACCAAAACTAGGAGAAATATCTATACCGCAACAGGTCTGCAAATAGTCCTCATCGCCGATTATCGTGCTGAGGCCGAAATTATGACAGTGCACAACCCTCCTAGTCCTCCCCCTCATTTATAATGCAAGCCCAGCCTTGCCTACCATGCATGAGAAGAGAAGTCACAGAACAAGCCCAAACAGCAGGACTAGAATCCGTAACAAGTACGCGAATTTTTTGTCATGCAGAGCTGTCACTTTTGCTGCCGTCTGTGTTGCTGGCTTTGCCTTCCAAATGAGGGTGATCAGGCCGAGGAGTTGTGCACCATTTATTTCGTACAAATCAATCAAGGCCAAGTCGCTACTCGGTTCCAACGTGCGAAACAGAAAGTTTTCCGGTTTTATGTCCCGGTGCACCACCGAGACCTCGGGCGACGCGAGGTAGGCGAGCGCCTGCAGCATCATCTTCACGTACCGTGCGGCCTCCTTCTCCGTGATCTTTCGCTTCGCGTGTCGGGGTATGCATTGCAAATATGTCTGGGTCTGGAAGAGTGCATGTTTGTCATGCCTGTCTGGCATGACTCTTAAATCTGTCATGCACATCACCCAAGAGCCCTATTTTTCTGTCATGCAGAAACGCAGTATGTCATGCAGAATAGGCAACACCTAGAAGCTCAGAAACTTGTCATGCTGAGCCAGCACTTGTGGCCTCCTCATGATACGCCACCCAGCATCACAAGTTTCCAGACCCAGACATATTTGCACCTGATACGGAGCCGGTGCATCAGCTCGCCGCCGAGAAACTCTTCCATGCAGATGTAGATAAACCGGTCGTCCTATTCTGAGTAAAAACACCACCACCCCAGAGTTGTCATGCAAAAACGCATGCTCAAAATGTTTCTAATGCGATGCCCCATGAGAAGCAACCTCTAGTCGTGTTTTGGAGTTTGTAATGCTCCAATCAGCATAGTAGGCTGGATTTGTGATGCTTCCGAACGAGCTAAACAGCATTACCATATGAGGCCACACTTGCCATGCGCAACAACCTAAGTTCGTAGATTTGTCTAGCACTTTTCCCATCTTGACTATGGGGTGGGGACGTTTTTACTCAGGATACGTCCGTGTAGTAGCCGTGAAAACCGACCACGTTCGGGTGCTTCATTCGCTTCATGCACTCGATCTCCATCATGAGTTCCTCATAGGTGACACCCTGCTCGCATCGCAGGATGATCTGAGAGAGTTTATTGTCATGATCACGAGTTCTTGCTCCCCACAGAAGAGTAGGCGTCGTTGCCATGCAGTGCCATTGTACTATGCGTCAAGAAACAAAACCAATAAAAGCCGAATCCAGTATACTAGTAGCATAAAACAACTTATCACAGAACCTTAATAGCCACATGCTGCCCGGTCTTATGCGCCCGGGCCCTGCGGACCTGGCCAAACGCACCCGCGCCGATTTTTTCCTCGAACGCATACACATCTCGCACGTCCTTCGGGAAAAGACATGCACAACATGCCATGGTGCTTGAACTTTTTCCCTTGCCGCCGTAAAAGGAAGAACCTCCCAGTCGTCAAAGCTACTCATGATTTACCTCACGAGAGGACGACATGACCATCTTGGCATCTGAGATCCAAGACTAGAACCGTTCCATTTGTTGTTGTGTGTTCAAAGAACTGCTCGAACGTGGAATTGAAATTATCTACTTACCTCATCGCCTGGTTGTACTATATCTACATACAAGGACCCCTTTATCTCCTTGATGAAAGTGAGTTTTTTCAATGTGATTCAACTCCTTGCAACTCATTTTGGCTACATCTCAACCACTCCGAAGATGCTCCGTCTGTTGTACTGCTCTCGACTGGGACTACTCCGTCCCCGCGTAGGAAGGTGTACTTAAGAATGGCACTGAAGCCAACAATGAAGCCGCAGCGGCACCACAGGCCCCAAGTTTGAAAAAGTTGTTGCCCCAGAGTCGTCGAGCAACTACCTGTAGTAGCATGTCCTTTTTCAAGATCCAAAATCGTCGCACTGTCAAAACACATGTTGATCCCCCCCGTGGCTCAGCGCGCTCGCCGGCGGCTGTTTCATTGTCCGTTTGTATTCCTCGAGCTTTCTTTGCGCTCGTCTGTGCGGGATTTCTTTGCATCGCGCGACTTGTGGATATATATGCGACTTGTGGATTTCTTCGCATCACTTCTGTAGTCTTCAATATATGCTGACTGTACATGATCACTTTTAGATTAGTCTTTCAGTGTGCTTGCGAATTCGTCACGCTATTGCTATTTTTGTAAAGCTAGATCTTGCACAGGCTGGCATGGTACGGCAAAACAAAAACTGCACAGGTACACGTTCTCACTTTATATCCCAAAAGAATTCGGTATCGACAAGTTTTGTACAACGGGATAGTGGCTGGATAGGAAGCTTAAAAGTAAGTTTGTCTGGTTTTCTGAAAGAGCTTTGTCTTCAAAAAGGAAAGCACTAGTGCCCTAGCTTGAAAGTATGTGTGTCTGGTTTTCTGAAAGGACTTTGTTTTCGAAAAGGAAAGCGCTAGCACCCTGGGCTAGGTACAGCTCATAGTGAAAGTATCAACTTCTACAGGGAATTTTTGTACAAAAGAATAAGACACGCCACCCAGTGGTCATCTTCGACAACAAAGTTTCTAATTTGTCGTAAAAGTCGTCCTTTAGATCCCGACGCACGGGAATGTAGTGCGTGTATTGGCGAATCTTTCTCAACCGCCAGCACCAGGCCCGTCGAGAAAGTCAGAGTCATCTTTAAGCCCAAACGCTGGAGGTAATTTGAACGGGGCAAGTTGTAAAGATAAATCCGCTGGCTCATCTGGCAGGACAAGGATACTACGAAGCGGCCTCAGTTTCGCATCTTCAGGATGAGGCCTAGGCGCGGAAGGTGCTCTGCTCATCGGCAGCAAGGCCGACGAAGATGCCGCGCCGCTCCCTACATGGTCCTCGTTGCTGTGTCGCCTCGAACTAATATTATCACAATTGGCAGACGTCGAGGGCGCTCGGTCCGCCCAGTTGCGGAACATGTGGACTCTCTGTTTTTCAAAGTCGTTATCCCCATTCTTGTCCCGCGCCGTCGAGTGGATCGGCAACGATCCCAACACGATGCTGCGACTTGGGGA
>JACKZZ010008645.1_pt1 | contig 10062 bp, 8 predicted proteins | sample 8027871 | NCBI WGS metagenome assembly JACKZZ01 (sample SAMN15724774, study PRJNA655200) | protist metagenome | isolation source: fluorescence activated cell sorting (FACS) single amplified genomes of... | place: USA: West Boothbay Harbor, Gulf of Maine | collected 2000-07-19
TCGTCCCTTTCGCCAGGGCGAGGCAAGACCTGATGCAGAGGAAAGGGAGAAACCGAAACAAGAGGACCGCGACCTCTCAGGACTGCGAAGCATTTGCCGGCTGGATGAAGACGATCTCGATCGTGGTAAGCAGCACGCTCGACGCATTGCTCCTTCTACTTCTGGGCTCCCATATTCCTGCGCAATGCCGCGCATGCAAACAAAAACGATCAACAAAAAGAAGATTAGGACAAAGGAGCCCTCGATGCACATCTGACGTAGGAAACGGCCTCCGGACGGGTCGGCGTTTTCGAGACGGTATATCGGTTTCTCGGAGGATGCAACCGCCGTCGCATCGTGCTCAAGGTGCTGCCGCTCGTTCTTCACAGCCTTCGCAGAGGAAAGGGATTCTGATCCCTTCTTCAGTGCCACTGGCAGACTAGTGTCCTGCTCCTGTCCTGGTGCTTCCCCATGTCGAAGAGGCTTCGTGACCGCGCCGTAAACCTTGTTCGCAACGGCGCTTAGGATGCCATCGACAGGACTCTTTTTCGAAGACGGCGGCAAGCCGTCGGGTGTCCGCCACACAGTTTTCACGCCCGGTCTCGGAATGGTATATGTGTCGGCCGCCAGGATGAGGAAGACGGCAGAACGTGCAGCGAGCCGAGAAACGTCGAATTGAATGCTTGCTATTGGCGATAAATTGCTCTTTGCTGCGTCTGATCGTTTTCGCACAACGCGCACTGTCCAACCCTCCCCACTCAGAGATCTTATGCGAATTTTCTGCGATTCGTGTGATTCGTTCTCTTCCACAAGTGGAACGATCTCCACAACTTGCTGTTTGCTCTCGGTCGATACACTGCCCCTACTCCACACATCAATGACGCCGCCCACGTCCTTCGATCCAGGCAACGTCCAAGATGATGAAAATCGTGCTGTTTCGCCTGCTTCAGACGATGCGGCACTTTTTGTTATTGTCTTCGAATTTGTAACAAGATCGTAGTGCATTTCACCAATTGCTTCGTCATACAGATTTACTGCAGCGACTGCAAGACCGTCCTTCAACTGGCGCACCTAGATTTTCTTTGTTGGGATGACAGATTCGAACGGCACGGAACTAAACACCTCCATATTTAGCGTTCGACGACGAATGTCGACGCTCCGTTTTTTGCTTCTTGTCAATGAGTGTAAATTTCAATTTTTGCGGACTCCGCAAATCCAACTGAAAATACTCGCCACACAGACCGACTTCAATTCCAAGACCAAACATGGTCTATCAATAGATTACCCACAACTGCATCAGCTCCTTCCCGTCACACCCCACTCTGCAACCTCCGCGCACGTTCAGAAGATCCTGGCTAACAGCGAGCATTGCGCGATTCTGCATTAAATGCCTATAAGCGTTCGCCTTCTCCAAGTGAGGAATCAAAACGCGACCACCCAAGCGCGCTGTCTCTTCGTCTTCAGAGGCGCCACCTCGGACATTGTAATGGTAATCTGTTGCCATGGACACCACATCAAGTTTTGTGTCACTGTCACTGCCGACCTCTTCCATTCCTTCGTACTGTTGAAAATATGTTGCGCTCTGCGGACTGAGCTTCCGCAAATCCGCACTCAAAAGCAGAGGCGCGCCGACGATGGCCCATATGGCCAGCTGGGTGCGGACCTCGCGTAGCGGAAGCATGTACTTGGGGTTGTAAATGTAGTTGAAGCCCATTCCTCCCTCCTCAGCGGTCTGGCCGCCAGCCCAGTGATCGCTTCCCGCAAGAATCATGTCCGGGTCGTTGTAAGCGCCGCGGGGAACCTCGCACGTCGTAGTGTGCCATCCTCATTCTTCATCATCAGGTTAATCACTCACGAACACGACTGTAACAAATGAGGACAGACAACAGGTTTCAAGTTCGCTATATTGCCAACAAGCACTAACGGCTTACTCATGCTTTCCAACGAAGATCTCCTATGAATAAAGCTACCTACTCCTTTAATTCTGTGGCACAACCAATGCTAACGTAGGCACTTCCTGGCAACCTCATACGTACAACGAGAACGGCTTGACGCCAAAGATGTGAGGGAATGGCACTGGGTTTAGGTACCCTTTCCAAAGCTTCCGTGTTTTCTGCCCAATGGTTCGCGATCATTCTGAGGACCCAGAAGGAATTGTGTGTGTCAAATGTATTGCGCCACATGTTGCAACCCGCGCCATAGAACATCTGTTCGAACGGTTTATCTGCTTCCGGCACATTCAAATAAGCAGGCCAACTGCACGCATAGAAAATGTTCTTGTTTTGGAGAGCATTCCCAAGTTTCGCGTACTGCTCTGCCACGGCGCGCCCAGGCAGATGACATCCGTCCACTTTGACGAAATCGACACCCCAATCGGCAAACGTTTCCATGTCTAATTTCTCATGACCCCCAGCAGCCTCGTCGCCCTCACATGATAGCGTGCCAGCGCAAGTGTATAAACCAAACTTCAATTGTCTGGCATGCAAATAATCACCAAGTGCCTTCATTCCGCTCGGAAAACGCTTGGGATCGGGACGAAGACGACCATCAACACCACGCGCTGCAACAGGGGCTCCGTTCTCGTCGAGGGCGCCGACAATCTGAAGTATAAGCTTGTCAGTTGTCACTCTTCGAAATATTTTTGCATTATCAACCATCCCAGTTATATTCTTCCACCAGCATGCGTTGGTCGCACTGAAGGCACAAGCCCAGAAGCGCCGAGCACAAGTCGCTGATTCCACGCAGGGGAGAATCTGTCACGAACTTCTTTTACTTTCACACGCGTAGATTGACGAGGAAACTTCGGCAAGGAATCCATACGAACCAAAGCTGCGCAGTCCTTTGATCGCTAAAGCTAAACTGTAACTGTGGAAAGACCTTAAGCTTAAGGGTAGCGGCTAACACACTTTTCGTGGTTGTGGTCGCTGTGGGAATTGTAGAAGCGGCTGTAGCGGGAGCTGTAGGGGTTGCGGTGGTGATGGCGGATGAAAAAAATACAACGCGCATACAACGACAGAAACCAAATACAAATAGATATGCACCTCCTTGTGGCGCCCTCGTCCGGCAATCCAACAATCGTCCACCCAGACAAGGTTGTAGCCAGCGTCTCGATAGCCATCGTCGACGATTACGTCGGCCATTTGTTGAAACAACTTCTCCGAGATGCAGTTGTGACGCGTGTGCTTGGACCAACAATCGCGCTGACACCGGAAATATTCCCAACTCATCCACCCCAACGGAGGCCCCGACAGAGTGACGTCAGGTTGCGTCAAATGGTGTCCTGATGACTTGTCAACCTGCTGCCAACTCGCAGGGGCTTCCTCTGTGATTGTTTTCTTGCCCGCAAAATCTTTTACTTGCAACATGTTACCGTCGCCGTCGCGCGAAACGCGAAACCGCAGGTCGACTTCAACGCGTGCTCTACGTGCGCCATGTCTTGAACGACTGCTGCTTCCCTCGTTTACAAAAGAACTTGACTCACTCAACTCTCGATTTTGCTCAAGAACAGCTTGCTTGAGAACTACGTCTTCATGCTTGTGGGGGTTCAACGCCGGTCGCTGTGAGAAATAATTGGACATGTTCTCATTTTGCTTTGAGGAATCCCGCTCAGAATGAGGAAGAGACATTTTGTCCCTTCTTTGCTCTTGAACCCGAATTGAGGAAATCGAGTTCATGTCTTTGTCTGGATTTCCAACTCCTTCGCCCTTCTTGCCGTTCTTCACTTGTTCGGAAGTCTGAGATAGAAAAGACCATGCTGGCAGGTCGTCGAGATCCTCCGCCAACATCTCGCCAAGCTGCAAGGCTGAGAACGCCGACGATGCGACACCGTGGGAATCGAATCCGCCTCCACCTACTCCCGACGCCAGAAGATCGTTCTGCGCATCCACATCGCCCCAAACGATGTGATCAGAATCTTGTGGCTCGTCCAAATCCAACATGGATGCCCCTTCCGGATTCTCTCTCAACTCCTGTTCGGTATGCAACACATCATACGCTTCGGGTGCCTTAATCGACGCCAATACTGGGTGATCCCCATCTTTGCCTTCATAACTACGGTCGATGCCATTTTCGCTTCGCTGAATGTTGTAGGGGATATGCTCATCCGCCAACACTTCGTCGAGCTGGGAATTCTGGCGCAACCCCAACAGACACAATGAAATGTGGGCCACCACTGCTGCAAGACCGATAATGCGCATCTTCACTACAGGCGGCACGCAAATCGAACGCAATTCTACTAGTTCGTCGTCTCTCCTTGATGAAAGAGGACTTTCACTATCTCGCAACTCCCTCGCGTAGCAATCTAATAGACCACCTGTCAAAATCATATGCATCGTTTCCTCAAGAACATCATATGCATTATTTCCATTTGGAGCAAAACCTCGTCGAAATTCGGCACACAACAACGCACTCTGTCTCCCGTCAAGACGTCTGGATTAACAATATTGCATGTTCACGCTCCTTGATCTTGCTCTCTTTCGACTTCCAGAAACAACCTTATAGATAAACACTGTTCCATCTTATCTGCTCGCTATTTCTGCTCCTCTTGCTTAATGTCGAATTGGCAGGCACTGCGATCGTAGACAACAGATAAAGACTGTCTCCTCGAAATACTCTGTCTGACATGAATGCAAATCGCAATAGCAATTGTTCTCCATCTGCTCTGACCTCGATACCCGCTGTGTAGTTTGTCCGCGTGACAGACTCAGACCCATAAAAAATAACATCTAAACTGCCATTTCCCAAAACATTCCGTCGCTTCAACAAAAGAACAACTGACAAACAACTCCTACGCCACAACTGCTAACCGAACGCCTCACGCTATGACAAATACGAACCAGCTGCGAGACAAACCTTGACATTTCCTTGCTTCCAGGGAGATCGCCGAAACATCAACGCCGACGACGTGCAAGTTTACTTAGACAATGTTATGTCGAGGAATGTTCACCGAGCCTGCGCTTCGGATTTCCAAGAGATCACTTCCCGTTGCCCATATGCAAGAACTCTGTGGCACGACCACAAGGATAGTCAATGGCTGTGACACTGTTTTGCGGATCGATGTTGTAGTTGGGGGAGCTGTGGGGTTGGTTCAGGGTGTGGTGATTGTGTGGTGGAGGTTCCGCAGCCGTTTTCAATCCTGAATTTAACACTTTGAACAATTCAGAGACCAATAGACCACTCGGCTCGAAATGATCAGACCACGCAAGGAATCGAACCTGCACGGCATCGCCGGACAAGTGTTGAAAGAACGCCCACTGTTTTCTATGGATGTGGACGACGATTGAATGGATGTGGACGACGATTGAATACAATCGAACCATGTTTGAGAGGTGAATGACTCTTCTGACACCGACTGTGTGCCCTATCGAATTAACGTAACGTGATTCGTCGTAGGAACAAGGATCAATCCTCCTCCACGGAGCGCTACTTCCGCCCCCGATCTTTCGGGATTGGACATGAAAACGCAGTGGTCGTCGTGCTCGATCCCAATTATTTCCAGGAAGTTCTCCTGACAAACTAACTTGCTGCGCAAATATGCGGACCCATTAACTCCACGGGCGATAGTTTCGGATGATGCGAAAGAAGAGTGCTTGCTCATTTACTTACGCCACGGTCACACGACGCTCATTTACTTACGCCACGGCCACACGACGTATGTCTTTGAGATTCACTCATCTCATGTGGCAGATTCACTATGCTCACCTCATGTGGATGTGACACAATGCCACTCGGCCGTCATGTTGGCAATGTGGGAGAATTTGTGGAAACCATTTCTCGACTGATGTGACAGCTGGATTGTGAGTGTATCGCTGCCACTGTGTTTAAAAACTCGTGTTTCCTCTCACCTCTCTGAGCTCCGTGCCTCTTCCACAACTGCACAAACGTCGTGCCGAACATCGTAACGAATGCACTTTCCAAGAAAACAATCGCCCAACTGGGAAAAAACTACCATCAATTATCCTCCTTCAGACTTTTCTACACACGACGTTCCATCGTGTTTCCGTCAGAGTGAAACTGTAGCAGACTCGGCCGCTCTGTGCCCGAGCCTGACCTTTCAAAAAAAATGAAATGCTCCCCGCTCGCATCGCTTCTAAGGTAGACCGTGAAAACCGTCTCCAACCACTCATCACGCAACTCCGTAAGTCTCTCCATGCAATTCATCAGGGATAAACGCAGAGAACCGAGGACGGCTGTGCGCGACGATTGGCTGATGGACGATCCGGCAGAGGACGCATGCAAGGAGTTCATCTGCCTGCTTCTCGATTTCGACTCAAATCATTCACCTGGAACACAAACTAGAACTGGCATACTTACACTTGGCCAATGAGTCAGAGAGTCGAAAGCTTGGCCACTTGCGACGGCCACAAGTCGAGGAGAATAGATGCAATGACTTACCTAAATAAATTTTGCGAGGTGTCAAAATGTTTAGCTCCAAAGACTGACTTACTCCTCGTCAGCCTCCTCCTGAGACTCTTCGTCGGTGCTCTCCTCGTCCTCGCTTTCCTCATCGAACTCCTCGTCCTCCTCGGAGAAGACGAAGATGTAAACAACAACGGCGCCAACCAGAAGAACAACTACAGCTCCGCCAATCAAGGAGAAGATCAGGACGTAGGTGCCGTACTCCTCGCAGAAACCAGGCCCGGCACCTTTCTCGTCACCAGGGACGACCTGGACTGCGAGTGCCAACGTCGTTTTGGCAAGCTCTTTCACAACATCATCGGTGCTCTTGCGTTGGATCTCCGTGATCTCCGACTTGATCTTCTTCACCTCGGCCTTCTCGACATCAGTGAGCTGCTCTTTGCCCTTGACCCTGAAGCAATGTTGTCGTTTGGTTATTTTTCAAGAACGCTAGAAATCACATCAAGAAATGCGGGACAACAGATATCTCTAGACGTGTTCTGTTATCGCATATCACAACATATGAGCCGCTAATTGGAAGTTGCGCGTGTGACTGAAAAATAGTTATAAAATACTTGAGCGCCTCCAGTCGGGTTTTCCACGTCGTGATTTTGTCGGAGTCCGACGGGTTGGTAGTTGGGTCAGCGACATCAGGGACGACCTCGACTGCGAGTGCCAACGTCGTTTTGGCAAGCTCTTTCACAACATCATCGGTGCTCTTACTTTGGATCTCCGTGATCTGCGCCTTGATCTCATTCACCTCGGTCTTCTCGCCATCAGTGAGCTGGTCTTTGATGCCCTTGAGCCTGAAGCAATGTTGTCGTTTGGTTATTTTTCAAGAACGCTAGAAATCACGTCAAGAAATGCGGGACAACAGATCTCTCTAGACGTGTTCTGTTATCGCATATCACAACAAATGAACCGCTAATCGGAAGTTGCGCATGTGATTGAAAAATAGTTATAAAATACTTGAGCTCCTCCAGTCGGGTTTTGCAATCCGTGATTTTGTCGGAGTCCGACTTCGTTTCGACGCGAGGCTTGAGAGCCTCATTAGCGGCTTTCACGAGCTCGATCTTCTTTGCTTTCACCTTGTCAACGTCCAATCCTTCGACCTTTCGGCTCTTGTTGAAAGCCTCAGCGATAAGTTGCAACTGCTCAGCAGCAGCCTTCCCGCTGATGAGTGCCTCAGCCTTGCCTTCGGGAGTCTTCATGAGCTCATCGATCTTCTGCTGAGTCAATTCTTCATCGTGGAATTTCTTCGAGTCGAGAGCGAGCTGGGCAATGTCCTCGGAGTTGTTCTCCTTCCAATCCCTGGCGCAGAAATACTCGACGTATTCATCATCCAAATTCGATTTGTTGAGTGCAGCCACCGCGGCCTTGCACTTCTGGGTGAGCTCGCGCTTCTTGTTCATCTCGACAAGCTGGGCCACAAGGCCACCACCCTTTTCCGCAGAAGTGCAGGTGTCCTGCAGAGTTTGACTGAACAGAGCGTCCACAATTTCACGCGCGATCCCCTTGGCGGTAGCCTGGTCTTTCGTCTCCCTGACACACTTCGCTTTCTTTGCTTCCTTTACCAACTCCGTGAGGACGGTCTCGACGGTCTCGTCTCCAGTCGAAAGTGCCTTGGCCACATCCTTGGCGTCAGGCTTTGTCAAATCCGTCGGCCACTCGTTGCCTTCGATCTTATCTTTGAGCTCCTTTCGCTTGCTCTTCAGCACTTGCATCTTGGCCACAACAGCGTTGACAGTGTTCTCGTTCCCGTTGAGGCACATCTGCATGACTGTGTCATTGGAGGAAAGGAACTCAGTCATTTCAGCCTCAGTCACGTCGCCGTCTGCGTCGCTCTTTTTTTCGAGGACCTTCAGCCTGCAGGTTTCAAATGCATTTCCACCATTGCCTCCGTTACCTCCTGGAGGAGCGGACAGATGGGCTCTCAGTTGCGTGTAGCAAACCACGAAGTAATCGGCCTCGGTCTGAGCAGCGTCCTTGAAGTCGAAACGAGCAGCAGACTTCGTCATAATGGTGCTGCGCATGTTCTCAGCAGTGGCAGTTACATTGTTGGCGGTCTTGAATGCCTGTTCGAGAAACTTCGAGACCAAAGACAGCGAATAGACCTTCTTTGCCAAATCAGCATTGGTAACCTTGACGCAATCGACGGCGTCTTTGTGATCTTCCAGGGCTTTTGCGAGGGCGGCATCTTCCAAAGCGGTCTTGACGCCTTCGTCGGCAGTGTCAGCGACGGCGCATTCGTTCTCCTTCAGAAAGGCCTTGGTCTCATCACGACCCCATGGGCTGTCAGAAACTCTGATCTTCATGAGTGTTTTGAGGGCCTCAAGTCTGGCGGCTGCCAACAAGCTTGCCTTCAACGTGTCTGTGTCGTACGTCTTCTTCTCCGTGACGAGCTCCTCCAGTGCTTTCTTTTCTGGCTCCTCTTCGAGACGGCTGCTCTCCACTTCTTTCCACTGCTTGTCCTCCACTGATGTGTTGTCCTGCAGATGCTTCTCGATGGCTTCACGAACTGGCTTGACGAACAGGTGGCCAACAATCTTCAACCAACATTTCTCTTTTCGGTGTTCTTTTTTCCTTGCTTCTTCAGCGAGAGTTGCTTCTTGTGCTGCAGTAATTGCGTCAGGATCTGCAGGATCTGCAGGATCTGCAGGGGCAACTGCAGCTCCAGCTACATACCAATCAAACCGAACGCCCTCTTTGACTGCTGTGATCATGCGGCCCTTCGTCATCGCGTCCCCGATGACATTCTCGCTTTGGATTTTGTCAAAATTGTCCACCAAAAAGGACACAGAGTACACCTTCTTGGCGAGGTCCTCGCTCACTTCGGCAACGGGCTTGGTCGTGCTCGTGTCGGCTGTCTTCTGCACTGCAGTGGCCTCCTTCAGTGCCTCCTCTTCCACGACCTTTTTCACGGCCTCGTCAACACTGCCGTCGTCTTTGCATTTATGAGAACCTTCTTTCAGGAACTTCTTGACATCCTCCTTATCCCAGGCGTCCTTTCTATTCTTCATGAGCTCCTTGAGTTTTGCGAGTCTGGCGGCTGCCAACAAGCTTGCCTTCAACGTGACTGTGTCGTACGTCTTCTTCTCCGTGACGAGCTCCTCCAGTGCTTTCTTTTCTGGCTCCTCTTCGAGACGGCTGCTCTCCACTTCTATCCACTGCTTGTCCTCCACTGATGTGCTGTCCAGCAGATGCTTCTCGATGGCTTCACGAACTGGTTTGACGAACAGGTGATCAACAATCTTCAGCCAACATTTCTCTTTTCGGTGTTCTTTTTTCCTTGCTTCTTCAGCGAGATCAATTTCTGCTTGTGCTGCAGCAATTGACTCAGGAGTTGCAGGATCTGCAGGGGCAACTGTTGCAGCTCCAGCTACATACCAATCAAACCGAACGCCCTTTGTGACTGCTGTGATCATGCTGTCCTTCGTCATCGCGTCCTCGATGGCATTCTCGGTTTTGATTTTGTCAAAATTGTCCACCAAAAAGGACACAGAGTACACCCTCTTGGCCAAGTCCATACTCGTCTGCGCAACGCAATCAGTCTCGTCAATTTTTACCGCAATGGCATCCTTCAATGCTTGCTCCGTGAGAACAGCTTTGACAGCGCCATCGATACTGGCGTCGTCTTTGCATTCATGAGAATGTTCTTTCAGGAACTTCTTGACGTCCTCCTTATCC
>JACKZZ010005301.1_pt1 | contig 10054 bp, 14 predicted proteins | sample 8027871 | NCBI WGS metagenome assembly JACKZZ01 (sample SAMN15724774, study PRJNA655200) | protist metagenome | isolation source: fluorescence activated cell sorting (FACS) single amplified genomes of... | place: USA: West Boothbay Harbor, Gulf of Maine | collected 2000-07-19
GGGGAGTAGTGTCCAGCTTCATACCATGGCCGATATTTCCTGTTCGTATCTTAGGTCGTTATCAACAACCTTTTCCATGATGATTATACCCTCAGTGGGCACAGAGTAGAACCCGATCCCATTGTCATCACCGAAGGAGACTACGCAGTGCTGAGACGGCAGGTGAACTCGACATACGCAAGCCGTAAAATTGTTCAGTACAACAAGCCAGCGTATGTTAGCGTCTGTTATCGAATGACTCCTTTGTATTTTTGACCCACCAACAATTTTAAATTCAGTTATCATAATCTGAAAATGATCTGTCATGTGCCCCTGGCACTACTCTGCATCGTTTACCCTCGCTTGCGTCAAGGACCAGTCAATGCGACACATCCTCTTGACGAAACAACCAGAAATCGGCTCTCGGGTTTCAACTCCATGGTTGCTTCAATTGTATATTCCTTGATCGCTTTCATGAAACTTGCACTTGTGAATAGTTGGCCAAAGGGCGAGAGTCTTCGCTCAGTGCAACAAGATTCCCAGAAGCAGAACAGCGCAATCGCCAAGTTCTCATTTTTGACCAAACCGTGGCAGTGATATCTAATTTGCTAAAAGAAGGAGCTAAAATGAATATCCGAGAGCTTGAGGTCATTTAAACATCGCCCTTCTGGTTTTCTGTTTTTTACCTTTACTCACATAGGCTTTCACCTCCTCTCTTGTTGATGTTGTCAACGCCAACCTTGACGACGCAGCAGCGGTACAAGCTCAAGGCCTAGATGAAATAATTCAAAAGTGGAATGGAACAGACATATCACACTCAGATATGCAAAAAATGCGGTTTATTCTTCCTCAATCTCACATGGCTGCCAGAAACAATATCGTCTCGCAGTACTTCAACAGGCTTTTTCCTGGTTTGTAGCCTAGCAACTTTTTTTCAGCGAACCAAAAATAATTCCTGTTTTGGTAGGGGTGGGCGGAGAGCTTGCAGTGTCCCCCAACGACAACTATATCACTATCGAAAATGTTGGGGACGAGGAAACAGCTATTCAGGTGCGCACAATCCATGCTGTTGTGTAGGCATGTTCTCACAACATCACCTTGATCTTTCGCAGATTTTGAATACCCACCTCACCGATTATGCTGCTGGCGCGGCCTTTTTTGGAGACAAGTATCGGTTACATCAAGACGCTTTGGCTGATGGGGTTTGCTCTATCTTCTCCTTTCTTCTGATCTCTGTGTTTTACTTTCTTGCTTTTTTTTTGCCAGGCTCGCAAATGGCTTGACCAAAAATTCGGTCCTTTGCCTTCGCCTTCCGAGCCAACGCCATGCGAAACACCAGCAGTGTCGCCGTGGGTACTTGTGTGTGTGTCCGCATCGACCTTTTTCCTTGGTGTTGCTGTTGCCTACCTCGTTTTCAAGAAAAGGGCCTCTTCTGGATTGCAAGATCGGATGTTGTCTGACTATAAGTCTGATTACTAGTCTCTATCTCTTCTTAGAAGTGGCTTTCTAATACCTGATATGTAACGTCCCGTGATAGACAGTCTCGGTATTCGACCAGAAATCTCCCGTGGCTCTGAGACATATCTTATCCAGATGCTGAATTAAATCAGTTAGTCAGTGAAAGAAATTGGGGCGTCTATTTTTGACCCACCGGCCGTCTAACGAACTTCATACTATGCATGTTTTATTCTACTTGGACACTTTTTGATTCACAGTTATTTTGTTTGATAGAGACTGCTTTATTCGCTCATTAGCGGTTTAGCCGAGGTCATTACAATTTCTCTACCCGCAACAGTTTTTAAAGTGGAGCAGGCTGAGCAGTTCACGCAGAAAATCTCTTTGCCAGAGGTGGCCGGGACTGCGGACATGCTGGATCTGCTCATGCTCCGGATCCCGAACAAATGGGCAAGACCGTCAGCCGCTGTGCTTTGGCCACGCTTAATGGTCACACTAACGAAGCAAGCTTGTCAAACAAGCTGCCCCCTTCAACGCAAGCAAGCGGTGGCATTGCGGCCCAACTGTTGAGTTAGTCGTATTGCTGTCTTAACACCATTTCACCTAGAAAAATGATCGCGTGGGAGAAAAGAAGAGGGGGTTTCAAGGATTCCACACATCACCTTCTGACTTCCAGGTTCTGCCTTCAAAAGTTTGACCCGAGGAAACTTTTTTCTGTGCCCCAGTCGCAATGAGAAATTTAACCACACAATTAACAAAAAATCACTTTCTCCTTACCCTCTGTTGCTCTTTTATCTGTTTTACACGTTTCCTGTAGAAAACAAATTGTCGAACTTGAAAAGTGGCAGAACATTTTACCAGGAGGTACGTACTCTGAGGAGGTGTTTCGTGCCCAGGGATGCAGGCCCTCCATAGGGTCAGCCCTTCTTTGCCCCTTTTCTGGCGAACCCAGTGAACAAAGAATGGAGAAATTGAAATTGAACTAGAAAAATACATTCACCTTTAAATTCTTGATTCGCTTCTCTTTTTCGCTTCTCGCCGGCTTTTTGTCGAGCTTTAAATGCAGCTCGTTCTGCAGCGGCATTTGAACTGCCGCCGACAGTTTTGGGAATTTGTGTTTTGTTGTGATTTTGTTCCGCCTGGGCTTCCTCCTCGGCCCGTCGCTTCAGCTGGAAAGTACCATCATTGTTCGCGCAGAAGTAAAATATACACATTTGGAAACGAAGTGACCTCTTCTTTGCGTGTGATTGCCGCCTGCGCTTCCTCTTCTTGTCGCTCGGACTCTTGCCTCCTTTCGTGCTCCTCGATAAACGAGGGCTGGCGAAGCATATGAAAGTAACGTCAAGTAAAAAGAGTCAAGCATAATCAACCTACTCTGGATGCAGAGGCTAATAGTTCTGCAGCGGAAGGTAGCTTGGTGGTGGGCACAGTGTCACTGTCATCGCTTTTCTCAACTCTTTCGTTTTTTTTTTTCTTCTTCTTTCCCTTTTTTTTAACTTTCTTTGCCCTTTTCTTCTTCTGCTCTATCTCTTGTTCTTGTTTTCCGATGCTGTCGCTATCAGATGAACTGGCATAATTAAGGCCAGCAAGCATGCCTGCAATGAGAGGTCATGACATTCTTGCGAGATGATTAGTGGAGGGGAACTGTCTCAGTGAAAAACTGATCTAAAACATGGATACTGCCTCGCGTAGATTGTGTGGTAGTGCGTGCAGGTGCCTGCGGGTGTTTATGTGTTCTGAATGAGCTGTGTGTGCGTGTGAGTGTGTGTGTGTGTGTGCTTAGCGGGTGTGTCAAGGAGGGGCAGACCCTCATTCAGAGCCCCCCCCCCCTCATCTTTCTGCACTAGGGTACCCAAGTTGCCTCAGTTGAGCAATGCAGCAGAAATGTAAATGTCAAGACTGATTGTGCAGAAAGTGACCACCGCAATATTCTATGTAAAATTCAATGTACCCCAAATGTCCCAAAATCGTTTACCCAAATCAATCCCTACTTGCCCCACCGCTCCACCTACATGTGCATTTTGTCGATTTGCAATCCTTAAACGGAATTGCATCGTAACAGCATAGGATGGAATTTCACGTGTTGGGTCCATAGAAAACATGCAGAGGAGTAAGAAAAAGGGACGACTCTTCCTCCTCGTACACAACCACTTCACAAGAGGGGCAGGCAAAGTGCACACAGCCCTATTTTTGCCGACATTTCTTGAAAACAAAGCGAAGGGAGTAGAGATGAGAAAGGAGATATTAAGCCGCCCTCGCCAATAAAAGTCGAAGACAAAAAAGCCAAAACACCACTTTTAGGGAGTTGCACTTGGGGGCTGAATGTGTGCGTGGTTCGGAAAGTGCTTTATTATTCATTGTCACCTTGGGGTGGGTTATTAGCAATGTTATTCACTCTCATCAACATTTTGCATCAGGCCGCGCTTTATCACACTCGCTTGCTGTCTCAATTCTTTGAGCCGGACTTTCTGCATTTGCAAAGATTTTTCGCGTTCAGGGGAGCGATTTTTAAGGTCCTGGATGACTGTGTCCTAATGAGCAACCACACCCCAAAAATAACTATGATGCTTTTGGATTGCATGCGAAAATCCTACACACCTTTCTTGCGAGCTCTGCGTCAATTCCTTGAGTCGCCACAGTCTGAAGCAGAACTTCCTTAAAAAGAAGTGCTTGCTTATCACATCACAGCTTGCTTTCACAAAAATGTTCTTACTTCTGCCTGAAAAACAAGGCACTGCAGCTGCTCCTGCAGTGCTGTTGGCTTTTCCTCCATAGCCCCATGCAAGATCGAGTTGCTGGAAGGTAACTCATCTTCGATTCTGTCGTGCATGCGTTTGACGACCTGTTTTCTTTTGTCATCTTGATCAATTCCTTGAAGCTGGCCAATACAATCCCACATATCTCGGGTTTCTTCATGAATGATAGTTTCCAGCTGTGCCACCAAACTCGCCGAATTTTTATGCAAAAGCTTCTCCTTGATTTCATCAACATATGCTTCGAGCTCATGTTGCTGAGAGACGCGATCAGCCTGGCTTGGTGCTGCTGCTTCCAATATGCGTAAGGCTTCTTCAAAACATGAGGTACATTTGTTTTCCAATGCTGTTGGACACATCGGCAAATCCAGCTCCAAAGGTTCTGATTTGAGGAAAATGAGTAAAAGTAGTGATGTAATCAGCAAAAAAAGCACAACCTAGTCGACTGTGGAGCAGTTCTTTCGCCTCTTCACAAGCTGACCTGAGGCGCTCCAGTTGCATCCCCTTCACATACATTTACGTTCTCAGAGCATGTTAAACATACACGCAAACAGGAATGTACTTGAATGAGAGAATGCACGGCAATGCCGCCATTTACATTCAGCTGAGTGCAAGAAGTGATAAAAAAGGAGGCGAGTTCATTGCCTGGGGACCCATGACTAACAATGATTTTGAGGGCGCACGCGACAGTACAGAATGAAGACACAAACCGGACATTGCCCATAGTGCAGGGCTGGACTTGGAAACAGCCCGCATCTTTGCACTTGGGGCATGCAAGCACACATTTGTTAACTGTGCCACTATTGATTTCTTCATAAGCAAACACAGCTAGCAAACACAAACAGTGCACTAATTCAAAACGGTGCTGTGTTAATCCCAAAAATGTTCATCAAAACCTCAGCGAAAGAAGGAACAATATCTCCTCCCAATTGTTTTTTTTTGGATGACATTCCACCCTGCATTGGTTGCGGCAGTAACCAGATGGTTATTGAAGTAAAGGTTTTCTAAACAACAATTGTCCTTGAAAAACAGAAGAGGGGGAAAAGGCAAAAAAGGGAAAAACATACCTTAATCAAACGTCGAATTTCGTTGCGCTCCAACACGGCTGCTTCTCTTATCTCCAGTTGCTTATGAGCTCGCTTTGAAGCTGCTTCGAGACGTTCTTCCCTTACTTCAAGTTTTTCTTCTTCCAGCAACGTTTTCGAGACTGTTTCTCTATCTGCGCTGAACATATAGTCTCGAAAGATACAATGCAGATGACCAAAGAAGCCTGGCTTGTGTTCCGTCACTTCGTCGGACGAGTCAGACTTACCGCACGCTTTCTCTACTTTCATTTTGTCTACAAATGTGCTTGCAACACTCCGCGCACAATTTGCCAGCATTGCGAGCGAGGTCAATGTTGAATGAGAATTTGGTGCGCCCTGGATGTTGAACAGCACCACAGGAGATGAAAGAAGAAGTGGCGATGCCAAAACAGAGTCATATTGACTACTTTGCGTGCCTTGACCTTCAACATCTACAAACGCCAACCTTGCTTGCTTCAAATCCGGAAGGTTTGGGGAAAGTAGATTCGCCGTAAACAAACCGCCAATACCCTCTCCATCATCTTCTTGACTGAATTCAGGATCAGGCTCCATTAGCTCGCACATTAATATGTCGGAAACTTGCGCTCCTCGCGTGCATGGCTTGAATGAGTTGGAGACCTAGAAACAAAGTGGGCAATATAATTTTAGAGCCCAGAGAGCAGTGCTAGGGCAAGTAGACCTTAAACGAGTTTCTTGATTTAGATAAGTGGTTGAGCAGAAACGATTTCCCAGTACGGGCAGGACCAAAGATCGGAACAAGTAAAAATCGCGAGTTTGGAAAAGCCTTCAACATATCGAGACCCGATCTAGCGGGTGCAACATTTCCTGCTTCGCAGACTCCAAGAAGATCAACCGACAGACATGGCGATACAGAACTGGGCGCCTGATATGCCAACTTCGTATCCACAGCCAATGGTTTTCCTGCCTGGTTTTCTTCCACTGGAACGGAAGAGGCAGTTTGATATATCTCAGGTAATGCCTTCGCGAGATGCAAAAATTTTTGAACACAATCAAGCCGGCGGATGTTCCTTTCAGAAATCAAGTTTGTCAGATAGCTCGAGAGATGCTTGGCACGAGTCTTTAGAAACTTTAGCTCAAGATGTGTTCGAGTGACAGAGGCCAGCCGATGATTTGGCGGAAGTGCTGGCAGTTTGTTTTTCATTTGCGGCGACTTAAGTAGTTTTTTCAAGGATTTGTGGAGTGTCTTGAATTCTGAAAAACGTCTATGCACCACCCACCCCCTTCGCAAAACACTTTCTTCCTCGACAAGCCTCCTTTCCAAAACCACGCAATAGAAGGCGTGTCCGTCGACAACCAAGAAGTCGTCGATTCTGACTGTCATATTGCTTTCATCCATTGTGCGTAGTAGGCAAGACAAACCCACAAAAGTAGGCAGAGCAAAGATTCTTGGCTTGTAAAATGGACTGCTAACGCGGGATTGGTGACACGCTCTCAGCCACAAGCCACAGCAGAGGGTATGTCCTTTCACGGTATCTTGAAAGGTGGGAAAGAGTCTGAAGTTTTAGAGCTTTTTTTAATCTGGAGGGCTCCTCATCTACCTACTTAATACAACAACCGTTGAATATGCATATGAATTATTTTCTAAAGGCACCCCAAGGTCCAAAGGCAAGTGTGAAGTGTGTGTGTGCTTAGTGTGTGTGTGCGTGCTTAGTGTGTGTGTGTGTGTTGTAATTTCTTCAACCTCCAAAGAATTTTGCTGAAAACAGATCAAAAAAGGTTTTTCCAACAATGTAGAAAGGTCGTGGAAATTATTTATTTAATTTTTCATCGAGTTTGCGAAGCTGGTCGAAGACGCTACCAAGACGCAACCTCTTTGCAAGGGATGTGAGGTCTGAAATGATTGCTTCATTGCGCTTCGCCTTCCATATGTTTCGGTGAATGTAGATGGCACAAAGGAAAACTCGTGGACCAATTTGGTTGATTAGATAGGCAACGGCCAGCGAAGAAGCAGGTGCAAGAAGGGGACTTGGCGACGCTTTCCCTACAGATTCGTGGGCCCCAGCTCCAAACGACTCGACTGCTCCTGCAAGAGGTAACTTGAGAACACTCGCCCCCCCAGCAAGCTTAAGGCTTGGACTTTCTTGAGGTTTGTCGACAGATTCCACAACACCTCGGGGTAGAATCTGCTCTGTGGGGTTAGCCACATTATCCAGTTCCTCAGCAAAATAATACGTGCTTCCCATACTTAGAAGCTCCCTACGATCTGTGATAATGCTGATGAGGTTTGGCCAGTGTTCAAGCGGCGCAGAGCCCTGAAGGATTGCAATGTCAGCAGCAGAGCTGTGAAAACAAATTTGTCGGAGAAACCTTGGGAACAGAGAAAAAGGCTGGCCAGGCTGATATTCCATGCCCCCAACCTTTGCGCAAAGCTACGTGCGTGCAATCAAACCAAAATCACATGCAAGTTGTATTTATATCTGAATTTTTCGGTACCATTTTTCTTTTGCTGCATATGTCTTCTTAATCTTTGCTCCTCGTCAAGAGGGCCAATATGTGCGGGTTCTTCGAGTTGGAAGCCTGCTAAGACCTGGTTAGCAAACAGAATTTGCTATTTTGGTGTTGGTTTCGTAATCTCAAGAGTCACATCCACCTGTGCTGGATCCAGGAAGTTCTCGTTACCGCCTACCAATGAAAAAATATTGTAAGGCAGCTTTCGGTGTGTCTTAAGCACAATGCTACTGGGAAAGTTTTCATCTGCGCAACTTAATATTAAATGGCAGCTCGAGGCTTGCGAAGATTGTACAAAACTCCCAATTCTAGCGGACAAAGAATGTGTGAATACAACATTCAAAACAAGGGAACAATGAAGAGACAGCTCACTCTGCAACAAAATTAAAATCGAGTTTCCCAAGCTTTGACTGCATACAATCATAACACAGAAACAAATATCGCATATTACTAAGACATCTCAATTGTGCAGCCGAACCTCAAGATCCAGGGCTTGAGATTGCAAAATATTCATGAAATACAGCGATGCCTTGCCCACACTAAAGTAAACAAGTTGTCAACTGACAGAAACTCAAATTAATACTTCAACACATCAGTTATTGACCTTGCCCTTTGAAACATTGTCAGCCAGACAACCATAGACGGCAAAGCTGTATTCTAAGTAAAAGTTTTAGATTGTTCAAGCAAATTGAAATCTCGTTAGCTTGAAAAAAACCTCGGAAGTTCGATGCTTTGAGGGTGAAACTTTGATGATCTGATTCGGGTTCACATTATTTCTGATTTTGGTTAAACGGAATGTTACTTTCGATCAACCTTTTTCCACTCATCCAATGCATGCCCGCTCGCAGACAGCAGGATGATAACATCTTTGAACTGAATATCAAAGGCAAGTGAGTTGGTTGAAACGAACAAAAAGCATATCGATCAAGCACCATGTATTCTGCAATGCAAATTTGAACTTTAAAAAGAAGGAGTAAGATTTTAAGCTCCATCCTAGGCAAACCAGTGAAAAATTTTGAAAAGAGCTCATGACTGAAATATCCGCACGCAACGTACGTGGTGTTGAATTGAATCGAGGAAAGCCAGGGGTGCACGAGACGGTGAGGAAATCGACGTGATAGCTTTTCTAAATACAGAATAAAATTCGAAAACGCTCTGGGGGGAAACTAATTTTTCGCGGAAATACCAATATACTCGATCAAGTAGTAAAAAACTTTTGGTTGCATCTTTGATCCTAGAAAAGAACAAGTGAAAAATTGTCTCCTCAACGTACTAGTTTGAAATTGAGGATGTATTTGCACCGGCCAACGTTTGATAAACACCAATCACCGCCAAACGCACATCGACGAGGACTTTAGTCTATGTGTGGGAAAACGACAAAAGAAATCATACAGTACGGGTTCGGTTTTGGATAGAGAGCGGCACCTGGTGGAGAAGAGATACCACTTTTCCAAGCTCTTGACCATATTGAGGGATTTTCTGAAAGATGTTCTTGATAAAAATCGATCATTAAAATTTTAAAAAAAGTAGACCTTGATCAATTTTGCAAAGGCAGCAATAATTTTGTCAACTCGAGAAGGTAACTGCTGATACATGAGCTTGAACGTCTGTGAACAACCGGTTTGGTTAACTTTCGCTGGGCCGCCGCAGCTCAAATTCTCACCTCCTCCCGAGTTTTGTTTTCGTCCAAGTACCCAATCGCCCAATAGACTCTTTCACAGTCACTCAACAGCTTCATGGGCAAGGAAAGTTCAGACCAGAACTTAGTTTTCGTCACGTCCTGCATAGACGTTTCAAACAAAGTTTGAAGAAAGAACAAATAAAAAGAAGTATAGCGCTAACTTGGGCTGATGCAAGTGACGACGAGTCCTAAACAGAATTGTAGTGCTTTAATTGTTTGGAACATTTCTAAATCAAAAGATCAAACCGTTTTTCGGGTCAAGAGGTCTGTGGCCTCTCGAAAACAGAGCTCACCGACAGCAGCGAAGTAGGGCTCCAGCTTTTCGCGAGCGAGCAAAAGGAGGCCATTATGAAAATTCAGTAATACCTCTGCCTGGATCACATTATTGAGAATGAGTCTGAAATGGCGCGGATCGCAGAAGAAACAAAGCGCCTACCCGTTTGGGATTTGCCATGCTCTATTCCAAAAAAAACCAATGAGAAAAAAGAAAGTATTTTCCATCGTCACGGCAATTACGATCCCACACATTGAATATTTACCAGACGGAGTGTATTTGTTACCGTGTCAACCATTGAAGCCATATATGCTACTTAATATTGTGGAGATTCCAAGGAGCCCGAGTGATCTACGTG
>JACKZZ010019903.1_pt1 | contig 10054 bp, 2 predicted proteins | sample 8027871 | NCBI WGS metagenome assembly JACKZZ01 (sample SAMN15724774, study PRJNA655200) | protist metagenome | isolation source: fluorescence activated cell sorting (FACS) single amplified genomes of... | place: USA: West Boothbay Harbor, Gulf of Maine | collected 2000-07-19
ATTAGTGCATTATAATTTTAATTTATATTTTTTTATTATTTTATAATAATACTATATAGTTTATAATAATAGCCGCCAGTCGCCAGCATACCACAGTGTATCTTTTCCTTTTCTGCCCTGCTCATTCATTTTCCTAGGATTCGTCGTCTAGTTTTTTATACCTAAAATATAACCAATAGTATTACTATGTTAAAATATACGTGTGACCCTATATTGTTTATTCTGGTTATATGTCTATATTTTTGGCTTCCATCCAGAGAGGATTCTGTTTGCTGTAGAGAGATAAAACAACAATATATATATATAGAAAAAATGGGATCTCAAGACATTTTAAAGACGATATACCTTTTTAGCATTTAAATGAAATACTTTTTGCATTTCAATATCGGAGGCATTTTTGGAACGTAAAACATTGTAGAGCAACTTTGCTGTGGCATCATACTCACAGCCATATATTTCACTAACAAACCAATTAGATTCATACATTACTCTGTCATAACCAAATGTATCAATTGCGAATTCTAGATATTTTGAACAGTTTTGACATCCCCACTCTTCAGCAGCACCTAATTTGCAATAAGAGTTTGGAACTTCATCGGCGAGATTAGAAATATTTTTTGACCAAACTTCAAAATCATCACCTCCATCATTGTGTAACATATGATCCAAAACAAATAACATTTCCTTTGGGCATTTTTTACATGTTTCCGTGATAAAAGGAATATGTTTCGGATTTGAGCAAAATTCCCAGTGAAGATTTTCTTTACACAATATTTTTAATCCATCTATATATTTGTTATTCAAAGAGGCATCTTTTTCTTCTCCCAATAAAACAACTCTCCCACCCTTCAGTGCACTGGGTAGTGTTTTATTATCGTATCGGTCACGTACTTGATTTAAGTATTTACAAACAGCCTCTGGACCTTGAGGGACAGGTATTTCAGCAACGACACCTTTAATTATATTAGAATCTGATTTTGCTAATTCGATGGCCCAACAGCATTCTTCAATACTGGGTGAGTTGAAGCACTGTACATAAATACATCCATCCAATCGACAGATAGCGTTGGATATCTTTTCTTCAAAATATTTATAGTCAAAATTTTGTCTTCTTTCAACTCCTTTTTTCCATGAATCAGGCGGATCATTAATTAATATATTTTCTAGTTTGCTTGTAGTCAGATGCACGTGGGTATCAATTACGTTTAATAACTTTGGATTTACTGTTGTATTTGTTGACTTCATTTGTTTCAGACAGAATAAGCTTGCGAACACGTGAATTAATATTATTATTATTATTATATTAGACTGACTACCAGGTACGGTATAGGTAGTATAGTTTTTACGATCATCGTATAGAGAAGATGATGATAAATAAAAAATAAAAAAAAGAAAGAAGAAGGAGGACGGAGGACGAGGAGGAGTGCAGCAGGAGATTAATAATTTTTTTTTTTTACAAGGTATTATTATTGAAATTATTATTTATTTATTAATTTATAAAATATTATTACATTATTATATTACAACAGGTATAATATTATCCTAGAAAAAATAGATGATTAGTATAAAAATGCCTAGATTATTATTTTATTATTATTATCATTTATACGGTCCTATAACTCAGCCCTTCTGTTCCCCCCCTTGATACTAGATCCAAAAAGCTTAAAACTATTGCTTGCCTTGGTTAAAAAATTATATTGCCTCTGGTCACCATCATCATACAAAACTCCGTGTTTCATGGTTTCAGAATCATAATTCGTGATAATTCCATCACACCAAACCTAGTAGTCGTAGTATAAAGAAAAATGTGCGTTAGACAAAACGTAGAAGGATCTGAGTAGAAATAGAATTAACTTACATATCCTGTGTATGAACTCCTGCTAGACCATCGAATCTTAACATGCCTTCCAATCATTGATTCTGGATTTAATTTGTCCTCCGGAAAGTATCCAACAATAGGAGGTGGTTTACCACGTAAAACTTGCTGCATCATATTTAGTATGTTGTTGCTATCTATTTCATCTGCATCAGAGTAAATATCTCTTCTATGATCATAGGCACTTTCATTTTTGTATAAGTACTCACAGCTCATACGATTACTTTCGTGTCTTCCATTATTATCCGTAAACCACAGCTCCAGCCATTCAAAACGAACGGTATTAGCATGCAACCACGATAGAATATCTTTTCTTCTCGCCGCTAACTGCAACATCTCAAATACGCCTTTCACAGTAAAGATCCAATAATTTTTGTTTTCATTAATCACATTTAACATCGTAACAAGCAGGTGTTCCTTTACATTATCACCCCGCAATAGCCTTTTGTCAAGAATTTTCAACAGTATGCGATATATTCCATATAACAAAGGAATACACTTGTAGCTTGTAGCATCTGTGCCCGCCCATTTCTTTATAATTTCAAGGACCTGTACAAAACACTTTGAGTTACAACGTGTAATATTATAAAGTATATCTTCAGCACTACTTTTTGTGTTGACATTTTCTAAATTTTCGATGGCGAATAAAATAATCACATCTGATGTGATTATTTCAAAATTACTGTTTTCTCCTACATCTTCAACATTTTTACCACCATCTACATTTTCAATCGACTTAGACAAAATTTGGACTAGTTCGTCGTTTATTTCAGACCTCTCTTTTTTAACAAGTGCAACAATAGTTTTTAATATATCGGTTGATGGTGTGTAAGAAGTAGAACTTGCAAAAAATTGCGTAAAAATACTGAATTTACATTTTGAATCAGTTGTAATTTTGCTACCACCAGCATCCTCTGATAGTAAACCCTCTATTGAATATTTTACATATGCATTTACTATGTCACCGCTAGATCCGTCATAAACTACGTTTAAACAATATGCAATAAATTGTGTACAAAGGGACATAATTTTGCTCTCATTCTGCTGCAAAATAGTACCAAGTACCACAGAGTTATTCATTATTAAATCAAGAAGCCACTCAGCAATACTCGTCTCAACAACAACAATTCTTTTCAATTTTTCAATCCAAGTACCTAACAACGAAACATCTTTGCTCTTCAAAATTGTCGTCAATACAAACGATACACAGAGCTTACATATCTCTATACGAGCACTTCCACCATTCTCAAATTCCAATGCTAATAAACTTTCAATGAAATCAAAATATTCGCTATTTCCAGTTTGTTCTTCGTACATCTCTGCGATGTTTTCTTTATAAATTTCTCCATATATATATGAAGGTATTAAGCCTCTTGTTTTGAAACGATTTCTAAACTCTTCCGTATTGTTTAACATTTTCCCGACTGCTGCTATTGCCATGAGACCCGCACCAAGGTTGCTACCAGATTTACTTTCTTCTCCATCATCTAACGTATGGTTACAATTATCATCCCCACTAACCGAGGAAGAGTTTTTTGCAACAGTTGGTAATTTCTTTTTCTTTCGCTCGTAAAATACCATAAATGCGTTTGCCATATTCTGATATTTTCTTCCATTACGCTCAGATTCACCCCCAAAACAATCCCTCTCAAGATTTTCAATTGACCAACTACGAACTTTTTCATCGTTAAAACACATCCAATTTGATGGATCTGACCCTCTTTCCCTTGCGTAAGAAAAGTAATGCCCACCATTTGCAGTACCTGTGTGAATTGTAATACCATGTAATTCATATTGATAATACTCGGCAGGATGAGGTAAGGGTTTATTATCTTCGTCCTTTGTTCTACCTTCTAGCGTATATTTTGTCATGTCTAAAGTATGTGGGATTACGAACCTCGTATTTATTTTCTTTGTTTGCGGAGGATCCATCATATAGTCTGTCTCAAAGCGTTGCAAATGAAATACCAGCGTTTCCGGCAATTTTTTTATTGTATCACGTTTCATAGTTGATAAATTTTCTTCCTCTCCATTATCTCGTTCCCATTTATATCCGTCAACTTGTTCACCAGCGAAATAATTATCAAGCGATTCCTCTAGTCCAGATAAATCTCTAACTCTCACACTTAGCATAGGCTCTTTCGCTTTTTTGTTCAGTTTCTTCAATTTTGTACCATCACCGGCAGTCGCAGATAGCTCTAAAAGGGATTCAACTTGAAAGTTACTAAGTACTTGTTCGTTATACTCCGTCGTCACACAGGCATCTTTTATTGAATTTAAAAGCCCAAGAAAAAACCCACTTGCATCACGCTGTTCACGCACAGGAGTCGGTAATCCAGGTCTTTCTGGATCTTTAAATGCGTAACAAAAACCCCCAGGATTAAAATATCGTTTTTGGCTCTCTTGCAGATATGAAAACATTTTTTGCACTTGATATATAACGCTATCCATCATATCATGCTGGTTTGGAATTTTTTTAATATCAATATTAAATATCTGCCGTCTAAATACATCACACATAAACAAATTTTGCAGTGTAGAGTTCATATAGCAGACACAGCCAAGATTTTTTAAACCAACAAACCCGCAAGGTGCTCTTGGACCATTTCGATCATAACGGTTGGAATACGCACCACCTGGATCATTGCAAACAATAGAGTCACTTTCTACCTTTGCAACTTCATCCATGGCTTCATCTTTGAATTGATGCCTGTCTTTTAGCAAAGCTGCTATGCACTCTGCGTTGGATGTGCAATTATCTGCTAGAGATGAAAGTAATGCAAAACAAAGTCTTCTAGTTTCAGTTATATTCGAACCATGCATAAGTTTTTTGGCATCAGTGGATAAGCAATGATCATATGCACGATTGCATAAATTCAGCCCGCCTTTCAACTTGGATAGACCTAACTTTTCTTTAAATGATATACTTGATGTTTCCTTTCGCTGCAACAATACAACCATTAAAGCTAGAATACCTTGCAAAAACATTTCACCACCAGTATTTGTTGGAGCATTGCTATTATTGATTGTAGAATTAAACGAAGCAATTATTAATGCACATTTTTCAGCAATGCCAAGAACGTCTATACCTTCTAATATTGTATTACCGCGTAAAATACTGATCAAAAAATGAAAATATTCAAGTCCGCGATCGACTCGCATGCTGGCTACATCGTCTATCAACGAAATCAATAGTTCAAATAATTTAACCATTGCAAAATTTCCATCACGTTCGGATTTAATTAGTTGAAATAAACTAAAAGCGAAAGCTTCACGGACTTCTTTTTGCTTACTTTTTAATAAATATTCGCTGCAAGTCTCCAGCAGAAGCGGTTCACAGAGAAATGCAATCAACATACTTGGGGATCCACCACTTAGACTGATTATAGATTTAATCAAAGCAAACGCATCAATTAAGGTGGAAACACTATTTCCAATACGGAGGGGGAAATATCCAGGCCTTTTCAGCAGCATAGGGGAGATCAGCTCGTCATAACTTAATATTAAAGACGATAACTTTCTGTTATGCTGCTCGTCTGCCACTGAGATTGCATTTGCTACCTTTAATGTCCCATCTTGACTCCATTCATTGTTTTCCCCCGGAGCTTGTAAATCAACGACGACGATCTTCTTATCATTATTACCAGTGTTTATATTTTTATTGCGATTGTTATCATAATTAGGAGATTCTACATCATTGTTTTTATTTGCATCAACTATTAACTCAAGTATTTTACTGCACATGCGAATTTGTGTAACATCTATTTCCAATGATGCTTGGATGGTTGGATTTGAAATTATTATGTGAAAACATTGATTTAGAATACGTAAAATTAAATTCAAACATTCAGATGATAGCGACGATATTGAAAATTTTGATATTGCATGCTGCGAGTCTAGTATTAGTATATATAAATACGCAAAACCCCCCGAACAAATAAATGACTCGCAGAACCTTTCACATGTACGAATTTCAGTACCAGAGGAACCAGGTACAGGCAATGAAAAATCTCCTATAATACGCAAGGAATATAAGAAGCAGAGCGGCGCATCCTTAATATTTCCAAGTTGCTCTTTCCAATATTCATTTTCCGATTGTGATTTAATTTTCCCACAGTCACGTATTGACATTAATAATTCATTATTTATTGGCAAATTTTCTGTCAGTAATGACCAGATGTCACTTTCTATACTTGAAATGGCTAGTAATTTGAACAAAGAGTTGAAGTATTTCTTGTTGGAGCCGATGATTTGTTCCGGTAAACGTCGCATACTAATAATTTCGGGATCATTTAATACTGCATCGTCTAATCGAACAATTTCAAAGAGATGTGCACCTTTTTCGTTATACCCTTGTAGATTTCCATAATCATCTTCATCAACTTCATACCAACGTTTTTGACCATCGTCATATAGAACATGATGCATGCCACGTTGGGGATTAAAGTTGTCGATTACACCGCCATATCTTGCACCACCGCTCCACGTTACCATTACACGAGCATACAAAAGTTGATGAGGACTTCCTGTTGGGTTTATTTCCATGCGGATATTTTTCGTACTGGATACAAAGGCTCGCAAAGCTAATACGATGCCTCTGCATGATTTTGGCGATGAAGTGGAGAATTCATCTAGCTTATCCATGCAATTAACAACAAATTGAGACCAAACTTGCTTCTTTTCTTCCACCACTTCAACTCGCATTAGCACGTGGATGTATAATTTTACACACTTTTCAAGAATTTTTGTAGTTCCAATTTCATCTGTGCCAAAATCATCATTAGACGAAACATGCGATAATATATGCCAAAATGTTTCAATTCCGTCTACTTTTTTAATGTCTATAATGCTTTTTACAATGTCGTCATTACTTGAGCGACATGTAACTTTTTGAAGCAATGAATTATTTTTACTATTAACAGACAAAAAGAAAGATTTAAAGCATTTAAACGCAGCATACATATCACTTTCCCAAACCTTCTTCGTGAAAAAATAACAAAGTCGTTGATTGTACAACGCTTTCTCTCCCTCATCGGTATAACATTTTTTTTCTCTGAGCCAGCTAAAAAATATTGACCTGTATTCAGGCTGCATACTAATCAATGTATCCCACAATGAAAGCAACTCTTTTGTATTCATTTTACCTTGTCCATCAAAAAGGAATGCAAGAAAATTTAGGCGATAGGTTAATTGTTGAACATTTTTACAGCTTAACAAGCTACGGATTACTTTATCTTTCAAAGCATGCTGATTGAATAAAAATTCATTCACTTTTTCTAGGTCAACAACATCTACTACTTCAAAAAGTTCTTGCAAAAGAAACATTGTGCGTTTCATAGATTTATTCTCATCAATATTTTTAATCATATCTTCAAGAATTTCATCATAATGAAATATATTACTTGAAAGTATTTTCTTAATTTCCTTACATAAAACGTCTTTTAAATCATTGGCTATTTCAGCTTCATCTTGCACCGCCATCCATAGCAATCTTGCTCCAACTGCTTTTGGCAGTGGTTTTTCGCCTACCTTCTGCGAGTTATCTCCACTGGAAAAAGGATTGAAATTAATTGACAGCAAAGATTTACGAGTTTTTCTCCTTGGACTAGGCGCAACACATAACCCTGAAACAAGCTTAACAGTAGATTCATTTAATTGCTCCATTGTAATATCATGAATTTTCCCCGCAATGTGTTGGTACAAATCTTTTTTTAAAAATGGGATAACCAATTCTAGTGATTTGAAGATAATATCTTTCATTGCAGTGGTTTCGTTTGTATCCATTGCCATATTCCATAGGCTATCAATATCTTCCAGGCTTATTTTGTCTTGCTTTGCAAGAAATTGAAGGAGACTAATTTTAAAATCACCATTTCCACCACCACCAACCAGCGCTTTTGTAGCAATGGCAACATGAGGGGCAATAGTGTTTTCTGGGGAGCCTTGTAATATAAGTTTTAATATACCTTGCTCAAATATCCAGTTTGAAAGCGTTTTTGGTGTCAGCCACTTTACCTTTATTTGATTATCGCCATTGTGGTTTCCGTCCATATAATTGCGATTATAACCATTAGAATACTTATTGCCATATCCACTACTAGAGGAGCTATAAGAAGACGAATAACCAACAGGATTACGTTTCTTTCCTTCTCGTTCTTCCGTTAATTTGATGTACGTCGAAAGATCATCAATTGCTTCAATTCTTTTATTCAGTATCGAACAGCTTAATATCCGTTTTATCAAATTTAAATTATATAATTCACGACGTTGATCACCAGAAAATGTATCATCAACTTGTAAAAATAATTGCTCGGACCTATTTAAAATTTCATTTAGACACTCATAATCTAATTTTTGTAATTCCTTTTTTGATAATTCAGCGAGTCGTCCTTCTAATTTATTACGAAAGTCAACAATAAATGAATTTTTTACATTATCAAGATACAGCTTTTTTGGAGCACATACTATGGCAACTAAATCTTCAACAATTTTAAGAGAGACACGATCAGGATCGTCCTTACCTTCGTCTAGTATTGATAAAATTGAATTTAACCCACCAATTTCACCAAAATAATTAAACAAAGAACCATAGTAAAGACTATGACCTTTCATACGCCTAGATCCATTTGTTTCAATAAAAACTTTATTTTCTCTCTCTACACGTTCTCTACTAACATTTATTTCCTTTGACCCCTCATCACAATTTACATCCATGTTCTTTATTCCATCATGTTGCATTTCCAAATTTTCATTTATACCAGCGAATTCACGAAAATCAAGAGGCTCTGGGACAACAAAAATATTAGCATCTCCACCAAATAAACTTTGTTTATGATAACCTTCATGGTCAAAGAAATAAGTAAAATCTTCATTAGCAAATAAAACCTTGCGTAAAATTGCTATAAATTTAGCACGGATTCGCTCCCTGTCTTTTAACATCCACGCGCCTATTTGTACAATTTTTCTAAAAAAATGATAAACTATATTCTTTAACGCTTGTGTACTATTTTCACTATCATATGCATCATCGCTATCTTTATCATTTCCATCTTCATCATCATCAATTGGAGATACCAATTTTTTCCTCAAAAATCTATCTACCATTAAAATTAACGAGACTTCGCATTCTTTATCTATTGCATCAGGATTATTTTGTATTGTGATTAAGTTTTTTAACAATGGCATTACATCATCAACATTAAGTTTCCATGGTCTACCAATTTTAATTTCAGTTTTCTTTTTTGGTTTCGTATTATATGGAGCAAAACGTTTTTTATTTAGCGGTATCCATTCATCGTATCTCGGACCAAGCCATCGGGTGTAATGGACTTTTACCATACCGGGGTAATGTGGATTATTCATTTCAATGATTTGAGCAAAACACCAGCTCCCAAATTCGTCATATGCATCGCACAAATCTTTTAATTTTAAATGGCGTGGATGCCATCGAGTTTTGTCAGTAATTCTTCTTCTACGAAAAAAAACAAAAGCTTCGCCTTTCGTTCGTAATATATTTTTATGAACTTTTTCGTATTCAGGTATAAAGACAGGGTTGAAATCTTTGGAAAAGGCTATTTTTAAGGAGCATAGAGGCAACAATTCTTCAATGTTATTCCCATCTCCCATAACCATTTTGAACTGCGACATGCGTTGATATATAATGTATGACTTTTCCTCTTCTAACCCACCAACCAAGTCTTTATCTAATTTGGTAAAACCAAAAGGAGTTTCTTCTTCATCATATATTACGTCAACATTGACGATGGGATCTTCTTCGTCATCTTGTTGTGCATACCATAAGTTTGTTACTTGAGCTCCTTCTATCCCATTTGTAATATCTGCACTGATACATTCATCGTTAGCAGTCATTGCTTTGTGAAACCCAACTGGGGCCAACACATTTGCATATGTAACATCAAAAGCTGTTATGTCTGCAACTAATTTTCCAGGCATATTTTACGTATTATTTTGTATTACACAATAACAAATAATAATATTATGTATGTATGTTTGCTGTATTGTTAATTTTGTTTACAAATACCTTGTAGGTTTGTGTGTGTGGGGGAAATAATTATTATAATTATTATTTAATAATTAATAATAAATTAATAAAAAAAAAGAGAAGAAAAGAAGAGCCACGCAAACAACTACTGTGCTATTCTTGCACTCTTCTAACTA
>JACKZZ010023387.1_pt1 | contig 10052 bp, 8 predicted proteins | sample 8027871 | NCBI WGS metagenome assembly JACKZZ01 (sample SAMN15724774, study PRJNA655200) | protist metagenome | isolation source: fluorescence activated cell sorting (FACS) single amplified genomes of... | place: USA: West Boothbay Harbor, Gulf of Maine | collected 2000-07-19
CTTACCTGTATGTTGTAACCCCGGGTCGGCATAAATGAAAAACTCTCAGGAGCTTTGGAAGCATTGTGTCCTCCGTGACCATCATGGCCTTTGGCATCGTCACGATCATTGTCGAACTGAAGCCGCCCGCCATCCTAATAACTCTCTTTGGATGGTTCCGTTGGTGGATTGGCCGAGGCGTCTTCTACGTCGTCATGGGTGTGTTCTGTGGGGTACCAGGATGGAACAACGGGAAATTCGAATGGCGGTGGTTTTTTGGCATCATTCCCATCGTCACGGGCATCATCTACTGCATTCTTCAGTTTGTTGGACCGAAGCTCCCCGGACCAATGATGGGCGGCACCGGGTACCAGAAAATCTGACGGCTCACTGCACGCAGAACGTGGCTGCGCAGTTGCTTTGTGTTCGCCACGCCCTTTTGTATAAAATGATATTTCGTCGTCGTGCTGACGCAGTCGCAGCACCGCTGGTCGGTGACAAAGGGGCAATCGTGATTTCAGCGGTGCGTGTCCAAATGGTCGGGCTCACGGCTCAGACAGCACCGGGCCAACGTGCAGCATGACCAGTTCCCAGTTCGATCCAGAGCTGCTTGTGCCATGGAGCCAGGATTTCAGTGCGTCCCTCAACACGTCTGATTCTTCGGAACGAGTACCCGGCCGGAGACTGCTGTTGCCCACGACGTCCACACCCGCCTTGATGGTCAGTGCGACAAGGCGCTGTGCTCCGAGACGAGTTAGCCCCCGCCGGGACAGCGCCGCTGCCAGAGCCAACTCGTCTCCTGTTTGCTGCGACACATGTTTGGCGGAGAGCTCGGCAAACCAGCCGGCGGAGAGAAGAGCGTCATCTGCTGCTAGCGCGTCCGCCACCGACTGCAGGCCTCGCACCAGCATCCCACGCGGCGCAACAGATAGCGGAAACGCCGCGGCCGGAACGTTCCAAAAACGTGCTAGAGAGTGTAAATGAGTTTTCGATAGCGACTCCAAGTTCCAATGCCCTGGGATTCTCATCAAACTGTCCATGGCAGGGGAGGTAGTGTGGGGCGCGTTGGAACGTGAGCCCGCCGAAACACCAAATTCCCCCGATTTGGACGACTGCACTAACTCCTTGCAGACATCAGATGCGGCTACGTGTTGCGCGTCAGAATAGCGCATGCGCGGTTCCCAGGGGCTCGGAAAATCTGCGGAGGGCGCGCCGTGCTCGGTTGCCTCAGTGTGTTCGTGCAGCAGCCACTCTACGTGGAGCAAGCACGCGTTGCGGGAGTTCGTCGGTGTCACTCGCGCCTGAAAACAGAGTGGAAGAAGTCTGGGGGCGCCAAAGAGGGCGATGAATGGGATAAAGTAACCCAGAATGGGCGTCCAGAAGAGCGTCCCAAGAAGCGCCACCTTGGGCGTATCGGCGTCCACCAAAATCTTCCGGAGCACATCCTCACGACTCCAAAGTGTCAGCGGCGGAGCCGGACGTGGTACCGGATTTCTAACAGAATCTCGACGGTCAATACAGTCTCCACTCGCATTCAGCCTGTTGCGGGATTGCAGCCCTGTCGCCGGGGCTCTCCGCGCAGCAGTGAGGGCGAGTTCACGCACGGCCGGCAGTGGTGGCGGTGAGCCCTTCATTTCGGCAGTGCCGCGCAGCGACCTCCACGCACGGAAGAGGTCTTTGGGTCCCTGCGCAAACGGCCTCGCCAGCTCCTTGGCACGGGCCAGCGCCATTTTCTGCTTGCTCAAGCTTCTTTGCGGGGGCGTGCCGTGGGCCCGGTGGCTGGAAGGCGACCGACAAATAATAAAATGAGACGAGAGAGACACGTCAGAAGTGGCCAACAAAGGCCTCTCACGAGATTTATATGGTTGCGCGCTAGGAACTGCCGCGATAATTAGCGGGAAACTTCCGAAACAGGGACGATGGCGGATGAACTGCTGAGGACTGCCCCCCCTTCCACAAGGCACCTGTCGTATGGCGAAAGACTGGGCATCTTGCAACAAATAGTCGTTGATCATCGCCTGTTGTGGGTTTGATGTCGGAAGACCCGAACCTTGACGCGTGGGCTGACAACTCACGCAATGGTGAAGCTGTGCAGCGTGCCCTCATCTGGTTCCGCGAGAATAAGTTCGGGGACGCGAAGTGCCGCGTCGCAGTTCCGCGGACCCTGGATACGCTGACTACGGCACTACAACCGCACTGTGTTTTTGTGGAGTCGGCTCTACCGCACGACGTGCTGGAGTGGTTACAGGTCGCGCAGGTTGTTACCATTGACCGGAGCGAACGCTCCGCCGGCAAGTCCGAAGTATTTTACGACCTCTCCGCCGCAAGCCGACTGCAACCTCCTCCTTTTCCGGTCTTCGAGCCCGAGAGGCGTATCGCCAATGGGAAAGGTGAAGTGACAAATGTTCCGCCTGGAGGTGCGGTTATGCACCGAACTCGGCCGAAAGGCAACGCTTCGCTCTCTGCTCGGAACATTGAAGTGCGGGCGCTCGTGCAAGCGAAGCGCGCCGCTCTCACATTTATCCGATCGCGCGAGCATGACCCGGAGAGTCTCCCGCCGACTTACCACGAGCTGCTTCACACTTTAACGCAGTTTTGCGACCTTCAGTACAGCATTCCTGCTCGTGGCGTGGTGGATTCCCTTGTGCGGAAGGGTTTCGTAGCCGCCGACAGCAATGGTTTCATCCGATTTGACCAGCCCCGGCTCCAGGAGCACTTCGAATTTGCGGAGAAAGACGATCGGAGGCGTGACAGAGCGCGATTTGCACTTTGCTCCCTGACACTTTTGGCCCTCCTCGGACCCATATTTGTGCTGCTGTGGCGGCGGTCTTGACCAAACCTGGCCTTGGCGACCTGTGTGTGCGCGGGCAGACGCGCTCGCGACGCCCTTCAGTGTGGTAGATGCGGGGTTCTGTGTATTGTGATCATCGTGTGGTAGATAGCACTGGCCCTTGGCTGTAGAATGGAGCTGGGTTGAATGGGTTTACATGGCCGTGTCAGGTCGCGGCTGGCCGATTGGCATGAAGGCTTTGAACATGTCCCCGTAGCTTATGACTCCGATTGGTTTTTTGTCGCTATCCACGACCCAGATGCGGTGAACGTGGGTAGAGATCATGCGCGAGAGGACATCTTGCAGGTGCTCGTCTGGCGTGCACGTGATTGGGTGCAGCGATTTGTGCGCCGAGAGGGCACTGCGGAAAGTGCCGGCCCCAAAGTCCCGGCGCGTGACAAACGCAAGCGCCGGGAGCCCCAGATCGTCGAAGGTGCGGTGGTTGACACCCAGAAGATTCGATGAGGACAACGTCGCGACAATCTTGCCGTCGGGGCCGGTAAGTGGGACGGCGCTGAAGTTGGCCAGCGTACTTGTCGCGTTCATGTCCTCCGTGAGGACTCTGATGGCCGGCTTATCCGCCGCGGCGGTGTGCAGCTTCCAGTCCATCAAACCTGTGCCCTCCGTGATCTTGGCGACGGAGGACACTGGTCTTGTTCGCAGCTCCTCGTCCATCAGAGCCATGACTTGGCCGAGGATGTCCGCCATGTCGGTCTGCGAGATCATATTGTGCAGTGCGTTGCTCTCGTTTGCTATCAGGACGCGGTGCACGCCGCCGTGGAAGGCCTCGATGATCTTGCTGAGCGGCGTGTCGAGATCGAAGACGAAGTCGTGTTGATACCCGATCTTCCAAGCACGTTTGAGGGCAAGCACATCCGCCACAACAGAGGTCTCGAAGTGCTCGCCAGTCTGCAACATTTTCGTCATGTCCCCGGTCGACATCTGCTCCCAGTTAATGTCTTTAGGGCTTACACCCACGGTGAAGAGCGCAACGTCCATCACGTCGAAGACTCCGATCACCGCTGGATCCGAACCGTCCGTTCGGCTCCCGCGGTAGACGGGAGCCGACAGGATCTGCATTTCAGTTAACACCTGCAGCGCATGCGCGACTGTGTCTTGCTCGTACAGGCTTGCAATTTCGCGCGCGTACGGCCAGACATCGCGCACGCGCAGGTGCTCCAGGCCGGCCAGAAACTCGCTCGTGTCATGGTGTCCGTTCTGCGAAGCGGCCATTTTGTTAAAAAATGAAGTGTGTTCTGTGTTCGGGTTATTTTTCTTTGGTAAGTAAGAAGTAAGTAAGTTATGTGAAGTAGTAACTTGGTTGTGCGCGGGTCTCTTTTTGGAGAGACACTCGAGGTGACCCCTCGTTGCGAATGATGAGGAATCTCGTCGAGATCTTCGTTGCACTGCGCCTCTTGCGTTTTTAAACAATATTAAGTACTTCAAACGCAAATAAAATAAAAAAAATCGAAAAAGAAAGCTCGTGCTGAAACTCCGTTGTCAGCTCCGTTGAGAACACGACTCCATTCGCGTGGGTTGACACAACTCAACTTTCCGAGGCAACACGAGTCTGGATGTCGCGCCGGGCGTCATCGTACGAGAGGCCGTGGCGGAATAAGGACCGGGCAAAGCTCACGGCCTTTGGCGGCAAGAACGTCGCAACGTGGACAGGCAAGCTCCACCGCGTCGCTCCGGATGGGACGACCATCGAGGACGACGAGGACGTGGTTGTCGCCGGCCCAGTATCGGGCTCGCCCGGTCACTCAGGCACCGAGGGCGCGCGAGAGCAGCCTCCGCAGTTAATAGTTTTCGTCGGGAGCGAATGCTGATCCGGTCTGTTTCAGTTCAAGTACATCGTGAAGCAGTTGACGGCACGGCTCCCGCACATTCGTGTGTTCAAGAAGGTCGACGCGAGCCGCCCGGAGCTGTTCCAAGTCTTGTACGCGAGCGACAATTCGGTGATTCGGAATATGGAGGAAGGTGGTGACTTTGCTTCGAGTGTCGAGGCTCTCCTCGTCGACTTAGAGGCACGTTTCCCACCACCGAACGCGGGCCCTCTCGTGTCGAAGGCGGAGGAGGACGGTGTGAGTTCGTCTCCCGATGAGTAACTTTCGATTTACTTGGTTGCTCCGTCCGCAAACTCCAGTCCCTCAATACCATGGTAAGATCCAATAGAATGAGCGTGTATTGCCATTCGGCCTCTTTGAGGGCGCAAGTTGGCGGAGAGTGGCTGCACACTTTTTTCGAAGGTAGAAAATGACGTCGAAGACTGGTTGAAAAAATTAATCTTTCCCCAATTTCCCAAATGCCCACTTTTTTGCACAGGGAGTGCGGGCGAAAGGGGGGAAAGCGCCAGTATTCGGACCGATTGTGCGCTCTTCGGCCTTGCACGAACTCAAGAGGGAATGTTTTTAAAAATGGATGGGTACAAAAACCCTCCTATAGATGTGGTTTCTCAAACGGAAATCGGCAGTAGAAACAAAAATTTGTCGTTTATTTTTTCTCGCGGTGCCGTTTGTCGTGTGCTTTCGGAATGTTCCCCCGATACATTCACTGTGGGCGTTGCGAGTAGTCGAATCGCCGCGACGCGGCAGGGTGGGGGTGTGCTTGCATTCACATTTCCGATGTTGGCATCCCGAGTGCGCGAAGCTCCCTGCCTTTTCTTTACTTTACGTATTTGGCTTCCTAGGTAAAATCGGCGACGCTTGGTTGCTCTCGTCAATCCCGCCATACTCGGATCGTACTGGCGTTCTTGGAGCAGTCGGAGAGGGCCCAGAAAGGCCATTCGGCGAGGCTTGGTTGCTTTCATCAATCCCACCGTACTCCGAACGCGAGCTCGTGGAGTTTCGCGTTGCCGGAGTCTCAGTTAGGCTCGGTGGACTAATCCCGATGGCTGGCTTACGAACCTCCCCCTGATCTCCTCTCGTCTGATCAAACTCTGCTTCGAGCAACCCACCATATTCGTTCGTTATCTCGTCTAGTCCGCCATATTCGTCGATGATGCCATACTCTTCCTCGCTGTCATCTTCGACCCCACCAAGATTCATCCGTGACCCATAATTGAACCCTGCTTCGCCCGCAGCGTCGATTTCTTCGATTCCAACGTACTCTCCTTTGTCCTCCTCTCCTTCGTCGGCCGACGGGTCAGGGCTCTCGCGCTGATCGATGAAGGCTCCGATACGTTTTGCGAGGTCCCGGAATTTTGGGCGCGCAGACACGTCGCTGTCCCAACAATTTAGCATGATATCATACAAAAAGTCGTTTGTTGATGACGTCGCCAACGTGCGCCGCGAGGATGCAGTCAGGTCCGGCTTCGACAGTCGCCCACCGCCCGCCGTGAATTGGATCACGTCGTGGGGTTCATGGATGGAGTCATAAGGACGTTTTCTCGCCATAATTTCCCACAAACAGACACCAAATGCCCATATATCGCTTGTCTTGGAGAACGTGCGGTCAAGGACGACGCGAGGATCCGACCAGCGCCACGGAACTTGGCATTTTTGCGCGGGTATCTCCTTAAGGCCTTCTGGAAGCGTCTGACTGAGCCCAAAATCTGTGATTCGCAGCTTTAGGGGATTTTCGTGAACCAAAACCAACAAACTGTGACCGCGGAGCATAATAAGAATCACACAGGTAAAGAAAAGAAAATTAGTTCAGTAAACAGGAACACGAACAACAAAAAAGCTAAAGTGCAAAGCACGAATTACAAAAGGGTGGCTTGTAGTGGGTGGGAACTTACTTCCGAGCAGCGAGATCTAAGTGCAGCAAACGAGAAGCGTGAAGAACACCCATGCCTCCAGCCAGATCCTTAGCGAGATTGAGCGCGTCGCTACCCCTGATGATGCTCTTCCGGTCGAGCAGGAAAGAGCCCAGATTTCCGCCAGCGATAAACTCGGTCACAAGGCAGAGAGGCTTGATACAAACTCCGTAAAACGCACATATCGATGCGTGGTTACGGATTTGTGCCAGTTGCATCCCTTCGCGCACAAGCTCATCCTTCGCCTCCTCGGTGGCGCTGTGGAGCTGCTTGATCACGCAGGAGTTCCCAGAATATTCTCCCTTGTACACGACTCCGAATTGCCCGCGCGCAAGCTCGTCGCCGAACTCCAAGTCCTTCACTCTGATGATGAAACGTTTGTCAAGAAGAGGGGTTTGCACACCACTACCAGAGACAGAATTTTGCCCATCTTCAGTCGTCATGCGGACAAGTTCGTCATACTTGACCACGCCAGGGGTCGCCAATCCGCTCACGGGCTGCGGCAGATCAACCACTTCGTCGTTCGTGTTGGTCTTTCCATTCCCTTGCCGGCGCTTAAGAACGAGTAGGACTGCCACGAAAGCGACGCATATGACGCAAACTCCGGCGCCAATACCAACGAACAGCCACGGTATGCCACTAGAAGCACGAGCGGAGCTGCTTTCGACAGGGTCTGTGCCAGTCGAAGAAGACGAGGTCGAGGTGGCCGAAGAGGAAACTGTCGATGTAGTTAAGAGAGAGCCTGTCGTACTGGAAGATATTGCTGCGGTCGTCGCGCCAGTAGTCGCTGTTGTTGCAGTCGTCGCAGTCGTCTGGGCTAACACTGGGCCATCGGCAAGTGCCAAAACAAAGGCCTGGGGCGTTTCTACGTTGACGCCAGTCCGCCCCGCCCACGCGAACAACGACGGTGCACCAAAGGCGCTCGGCAAGAAACATTGCGCTGCTGCGTACACGGGCTGAAAGGGACCAGAAGTTGTCTCCGAAACCCCTGCCCATAATCCCGTCGCGTTGTCGAACGTCCAGATATCCCCGAGCGCCGCGCCGCCGGACGGATCGTAGCCGAGCCCGGCCCAGATTGTGCCACCGGTCACGGCCAGCGCCGCCGTATAGCGCGTTGATCCTGGAAAGACGCTGCTTCGGAGCTGCCAGGTAGCCACGGTGCCGTCATAGTCCAGCTGCCACAGATCCTTGTACGTACCCGCGAGATCCCGCCCACCGAACAAAAAGTAAGGCCCGTCCGTGCCCCCGCCTGCCGGGACAAAACTCAGGCCCCACCGCGCGGGCGGCGCGTTCACTTGCGTTATGTTCGTTGGGGGTCCAGCGACCTCAGGCTTGACTTCCCACAGCTCACCCAGGGCCCGAAAGGGGCCGGACCCTGCCTCCTCGCCGCCCCAGACCAGGATAGTGTCCGCTCCATACGCGGCGATGCCCGCGCTTCCGATGTTGTAGGGGAAGGTAGTGCTTACCCCCTGCCATTGTCGCGTCGAAGGAAGGAAGCGGGTAACGTCGCGGCGGTCGAACCCGCCCACGACATAGAAAAAGCCGCCCACCACAATGCAGTTCGCTGAGCGGCGGCTGTTCGGCGGCGTGCCGGAGCTTGGCAGGAGTTCAGTCACAGTGCTCGTCGCGCCCACGTCCCAGCGCAGCACGCGGTTGTTCTCGAGCGGGCCAGGGTAGTATTCCCCGCCGAAAGTTAGGGCCACGTCGTCAGCGAAGGCAGCAGCGCACCCGTTCCAGGTCCCTGGCGTGAAGTTCCCGACGTTGGTCCACTGCCCCTTCAGCACCCGTTGTTGCCGCGCCCGCGCCACGCGAAGACCGCCGGCGGCGCAAAAACAGCAGAACAGCACCAGCAGCGTCCGCATGATAAAACGGTGCCCTCGCCCCCCTCTCCGAATCCTTCTTCTTCTGCTTCTTTCTCTCTCTGTCTCTCTCTTTCTCTGTGTGTCTTCTCTTTTTTTTCCTTTTTTCTTTTTCTTTGTGCCGTGTGCAGGTAGCCTCGCGAACCCGTTGCTGGGTTCCTAGAAATCCCCGGAGCAGCCGCGGTGCGCAAAAAAGGGAGAGCCTTTTTCCGCACCGGACTGCCCCCCTCGAATTCACTTGGGTCGGTCTCGAATTCACTTTTCGCGACCCAAGAAAATTTTTTCGAAAAAGAAGACTTCTCGCCGACGACCGCGTCCCGCGCACGCGCGCTGTCCTTGTCGACTCCTCCTTGCAAAGGAGCTGGCCGGCGACCCTCGCGGGTTTTTCTCGCTGGTACTGGACGAAGTCGGCCGCTGGGGCTGGGGAAAGGTCTCTCTCTTTTGCGGCCTGCTCGTGGCATTTTTTTGGGGGCCGCACGTGGCCTTCTTTGTCGTGCATGGGCTTTGGCGCACGATGCCGTGGGGGTACGGCGGCAAGGTGCTGTTTTTCCAGAAAAATAAAGTTATTTAAAAACACTATGAGTACAAAATACCCGCGACGAAGGTGAGCTGAGCGGCGCTCAGGCTGAGGAAGAGCCTCAGGAGGAAGATGTGTCCTCAAGTGGTCACGAAGGAGCTGCTGCCCGTCGGCCTGCCCGCCGTGGGTCGCGCACAGACGCCACTGCGTCGACGACGCCGGGCGCGCACAGGCGCCGCATTGCGTCCAACTTTTCCCACCTCGGAAGGTCTTCTTGCAGCCCGGATACTTGCACGTCTTGTTCACACGCTCGGCCGCGGTCTGCTCCATCGCCGCTGCCACCTCGGCACCCCGGCCTTCCCAACAGGGGATCTCGCCCGGGAGGGTTCAAACCGCCTGGTGGGGGCGGCTTCAAGCCCCTATCCCGCGGACCTCCCAGCGGTGGGGGAGCGCGGGCACCTCCTCCGCGACCTGGTGGCGGTCGCCCTGGGCCTCCACCTGGGCGGCCTGGGCGGGGACCACCGGCTGGACGCCCTGCTCCCCCGCCGCCCGGCGGTCGACCGTCGCCTGGACGCCCGGCACCGCCTCCACCTGGTGGCCGACCGTCTCCTGGCGGCCGACCTGCGCCGCCTCCGGGAGGAGGCGGTCGTCCGGCGCCCGGTCGCCCTGCTCCCCCGCCGCCAGGCGGTCGACCTGGGTCGCCAGGTGGTGGCAGACGGCCCCCTGGCCCTCCCCCGGGCGGTCGCCCGGGACCGCCGCCGGGCGGTCGCCCGTCCCCGCCAGCCCGCCTGGCGGCGGTGGCGGCGGCGGCGGTGGTATGGAGTCAGATGGGCGATGGATGTTTCACCCAATGTCAGAACTGCCACCCCCGCCGGCGTTTTCGGGGGCACCCAAGATTTATGCGAGTGCCTCACTTCCCGTCGCCATGAGCGCCTTGACCGCCTCGACGAGGTCCGGCTCCGGCTCAGTCTCTTCCTTCCCCGCCCTCATGGTGCCTGTGAAAGTTCTCCCCCGCGCAATTGGCTACAGTCGCTGTTCTCCTACGGCCAGACTAAGTTAGTTGGCCAACAAGGAGCAAAGACGTGCGCCACGGCGACAAGAGAGAACCCA
>JACKZZ010007343.1_pt1 | contig 10038 bp, 14 predicted proteins | sample 8027871 | NCBI WGS metagenome assembly JACKZZ01 (sample SAMN15724774, study PRJNA655200) | protist metagenome | isolation source: fluorescence activated cell sorting (FACS) single amplified genomes of... | place: USA: West Boothbay Harbor, Gulf of Maine | collected 2000-07-19
GGCTGCGTATTGAGTTGTGGTTGGGATTTTGTAGAAGTTGTTTTCCATCTACAACTCCGGAGATGAAATCTAAATCCTGACACATGAAACACGACCACCTCTATGATTCGATTGTACGCTTCGCCTTCGCGCATAAATGTTTTTCCAACGAAAACACGTGTCGACAGAACCGCAGAAACAGGCTGGATTTACTTATTTCATATGAAATTGCAATAGAACGAATAAGTTGTATAATGAGATGGCGGCTCTACTTCATCTTGTAGGTCGTGTCCCGACGACGAGCTGAGTCGGCGAGGTAGAAAAAATTTGATAGACCCGTGTTCATAAATATCTCACAGCCCCCTTGATGTCTATTCATCGTTGTGTTGCGAGCGATTCTGCGACATTGTTAGACTAAAGACTAAGACTCGGTGCTGGTTCTAGAACAAGCTTCGTTTGATGTGCATCTTGCATCGATGAGGACGCTCGACTGAGAAAGAGAATGAGACGATGATGAAGTACTTCAGAGAGCGAGAAACAACACTTCGTCGTTCTACTTCGACTCGGTTTGCAGTTTGTAGTTTCTGATTTGGTAGTACCTGAGGAAGAACTACCCTTTATATCGTTGTGCAAGATGACGAGATGAAAAAGAAATAAACGTTGAAGCTGGAAAAGATTCGGTCGGTATTACGAAGCTCTGACTTGTTTGCTCCCGCTCTGGTGGTGTGTTTGTTCCATTGCGCCCTTGTTTGGACAACAAATACCTCTACTTTGATATCATCTCTACGTGTCCAACACAAGTGTTGAAATTCATCGCACAGGCCATTATCGTCGCTACGAACCTCACTTTGATACCCACCACGCCTCCCCGCTGAGCATTTGTTCTATTTTTGAGATTTTTGGACCCAACATTTCTGAAATTGTGAGCTTTCATCAGTGTGAGTTTGAAATTTGTACTTCTACTTTTCTTGTGGTCTATGAATACCGCGAGCCGGCGCGGACGTTGAGCTGCTGATTTTAGGATTCAAGTATTCAATAGCACCAGCACCGCAATGGCCATGGCGTTCACCAGACATCTAAGAAGAAAGATAAACGAATAGTGAAAAAAACGGAGCTGCAAAGGAAAGAATCATCCTGAAATCTAGGTGTAATACTAGTACGATCCTCGACTGTAGTAGGACCATATACAGCTAAGAAAATCCGCAACAAACAACAAACTCGCAGTGCCGATTGAGAACACAAACACTGTTGTATTTACGCAATATTATTAGAGCTACTTTTTTTCGCAACTCAAATCGTGGTTGCGACGCCGGAATTTAGAAAATTCGCTGCGTATTAAGTAGTCACAAGTCCTTGTACAAAGATAGTACCTTACAACGACGTGGCGTTTGTTATTTGTGACATAAGTTTTCTACCCGAGAAGTCCAGCAAATTGAATCCACTAGAGATTCTTGTTCCTCTTCTTCTAGCGAATTGTAGATACAGAGCTACTGAGAACAACTTTAACTTTTTGAATAAGCAGCTTAAGCTTAAGTTTGACTTACACGACCCAAAGCGAGAAAAATGTCGGGAACCCCGGAAGTTTCGCCTCCGCCGGAGGACAAGCTGGTCCTGAACAAAGACAAACCCGAAGAAGAAAAACCAGCAACCTCATCCTCTTCCACCGCAGGAAAGGCAAATGACAATCCGACAGGAGACAATAAAACCGGCACGTCAACAGACGAGAACAAAGACGCAAAAGACGAGCCAGCAGATGATTCTGCTTCCCGCGGCCCGTCAATACCACCCGAAAACTTGCTGACCTTCACGATAAAAGTCTCCGGGTCCACACCGGTCAGTATAGAGGCGGACAAGACAAAATGCGTGAAAACCATGGACTTGAAGGATTTGATAGCGAAAAAAACGGAACAGAAATTCCCAATAGAAGTGCAGAAGCTGGTGTTCAAAGGTATAGTGTGAGTGCTTACTTCTATTTGCTTACATACAACGAGTAATACTTTTTTTGTGATGCGGAACTTGACATGAGTGTACAGTTTTGTCGTGCTGTAGCAGATTAGCATGAAGAGAAGATCCTTCCTCCATTGTCAGGTAAAGTTCTCACCGATGACGACATTCTGGCAGACAAAAAGGTCGCAAGCGGCGCCACGGTGTTCCTCGTAAAGGGGACGGTAGTGTCCGGGACTTCGGCGAGTGCGGCGAGCAGCAGTGCAGACGGCGCGAAGAAAGAGGAAACGAAGAATGACAAATCCGCCGAGCCGGTCAGGTGTAAGGGCGACTGCGGGTTTTGGGTATAGTCCTTCTACATGTAGTTTCATATTTTCGTCGTAGGTTTTTTTCGTCATCATGCGCGGAATGTTGATCTCCTGCTTTTCGATTTGTCATGCAACTGATATGCTGCATCTTGATCTTCACTCAGCATCATCTACATCTATGGAAGGAAACGAAATAAAATAACTTTGAACAACAACAGGGCAACCCCAAGACGGAAAACTACTGCTCAAAGTGCTTTACTCAGAAACAGCAGAAGGATCAGGAAGAGATACTAAAGAAGCAAAAAGAAGCGGAGGAAAAGGAACAGAAGGGCGAAAAGGACGTCGAGATGAAACAAGGCGACGATGAAGAAGAGAAAAAGGAGCGACCCGTTCAGACCGACAAAACGAGGTGTTGGGTGTGCAACAAAAAGTGCAAGTTGGCGGGTACTTATAGCGTATGGTTGATGTAGTTCTGCATGACAAACTACCTTTCTGTGGATGTTTCGCATGACAAACAGCATGATGAAGAAGATGAAAGAATGTAAAGAAATCTGATAATCTATTCCAGGTGCCATCGAGTGCCGGTGCGGGTACGTGTTTTGCAGCGCCCACCGGCTACCGGAAGAGCACAACTGCGACTTTGACTACAAGGCAACCGGGCGGGAGCTGCTGCGGAAGCAGAACAACAAGGTAGAAGCGGACAAACTCGGGGATCGGGCATAGTAGATGAAAATCTACTTGTAACTTCTTCACCGAAATCCTGCTATACACCTTGGCTACCTAAACCTATGGATAGCAAGAATTGAAAACCACGACAACCATCTTCCCACCTCCGTGTACCAAAGAGATTTTTTAATCGCGATCCACCCTACTACATCGAAGAAGCAGAACTTGAACTTCGTTGACCTTGACTTCCCACGACCACACCGACTGTAGTCAACAATCCCTCTCCTTCTACAAGAACCACTACAGCCTCCTTCTACAAGAAGTAAGAAAGAACTTGAGTGGAACCACGATGAAGCCTTTTATCATTACCACTTCTTCTGGGTCTGGCACTGCCTCTGTCATCTCCTACCGCTCCCTCGACCTCCATTTTTTGCGATGAGCAAGAACGTCTACTGGTCTACTGCGGTATCCCCTAACGTCGACGTAACAGTGAAAACGACGAGCAGAACATCATCTTCCAGATGAAGTAGTAAAAGTGCTAGACCTCGATGACGATAAAGAGCTACCTCTACGCAGATGAAAAATATACAAGTCCCATCTACTCGTACTCCATCCGACAAAGAAGCAGCCCGCATAAAATCTTCGCAGTAAAAGACGCCGGCACATCTTCAAGAACTACACGAGCGTGGTCCTTCAACCTCGTGCACCTCTGCGTCGCCGCATGAAGCGCATGATATAAGTAAGCACCAAATAGTAAGTTGTTGTCCTGGGCGAGGACCTCGAGGTAAACAAGCTGCGAGCGACTTCTTCAAATGCCGATATAATGGGGGAGGAGCTGCAGGTGCGGGGAGATGCGACGAAAGGGACCACAGAGGTTCTTGTTCCCACGCCGACCGAAATACTAGCGAACCTCCTACAACTAGCGACTGCAGCACGTCGACCTGGTTTTTCAAAAAAAAATCCACCCCTCGCTCAGAAACAACCACGACAGTACTAGCGCGGAACTACCGGGAGGAGCTTGTAGTTCTTTCCCGTGAAGAAGAAACGACTTTTGAAGCCCCTCGTGCTGGTGCAGCACAGACGCAACAAAAAGTGCCTCCCCCCCGGGGGAAGTTTATCAATCCGGAACAACTTCTTCTTCTTCTACGCCGGGAGGACTGATGAAAAATGTGAAAAACTTCTGCCTGGGGGATCATGTCTTGTTGAGGCAAGATGTTGCGGTCCTCGTCTCGGCAAATATGAATGAGATGAGGATGTTGAACTTGCTATGGAACTCTCATTGCGAAAGTAGCGAAAGAAGAACAACAGGGTATTTTATTTACGCTATATCGACAGCAGTAGAGGTCGATCATGAACAGAACAAAAGAGGTCAATCATGAACAGGGAAGAAATCTTTACTCTCTACTTATTTGCCAGAACTTCATCGCGTGCCCGTGCTCACGACCTGTAGTTTGATGCACCGCGTGTCAGTACTAGTGACAGTGTAGTGTACACGACTGCTCTCTGTATGCCTTGAAAATGTTTGTTCTGCTCGCTCACTCGTCGTTCCTCGTGGTCCACTTCTAGTAGCTACGCTTCTTCTAGTCTTCTTTTTGTCTGCTCTGCCCTGTACACATTTTGTTTCAAGTTGGCGTTGTTGACTTTTTGTTTTTGTGTAGCTTGTTTGTAGTCTTATGATCTTCATCTTCTATCTATGGGAACAGAAGTAGTTGTAATCCGTTGCATCATCTTCTAAACAGTTTTGGTCTTTTGGACAAAAAATTTGAATCGGAAACCGCGTCTTGAACAACTTTTTGGGTTGGATGGAAATCGTAAGAAAAGAAGAAGAACTTTTTGTCTCGACTGTGAGACGCAGACACCGAAGCGGAGTTCTTATAGTGTTTCTGCTTTATTTCTTGCAAAAATCCTTCCTCGCAGCTGATGTTCTGGTGGTCGTGGTGTTATTCTTATTTTTCCGGCGTTTAATATCACACTGTCGCTGTCCACTCTCCGTCGTCGTGTTGGACTTCATTCTACAACTACCTGCTGTGTAAAAGAAGTGAATTTTTCATCATATTCGGTCGGCCAGGTGGACAAAGTCTTTGCGTCATGATGTGCAAGAATGAACTCCTTGCTCCTTCGTATATCAAACATAAAAAAACTACATCAAACACTTGCTCCATCGTGGTCTCTACGTGGGCAGCAATAAAATGTAGCATTTGATTGAAAAACCTGATGGCGCCGGGACGCGGCCATGGCCGCTGGTCGGGGGTTTTATTTTCGAGTGTAGTACTACCAAGAACCGCAGCCGGAACAAGCGGAGCTCGTCCTCATACTCATGCAAGAAAAGCCGTCTGCGGTTTCGTGTTGTCCGTGCTACAACTATGCAGCTTCGTGCCGCAGAGCACCGCGAATTTTGCCACCGCTCTCAGCACGTTCGGGTTTCTCAATGGTGAACAGTTCCTGCAGCTGGACAAAAAGCAATATGCTCTCGTCCTTGATACGAAGGAGCAGGTACAACCACGACTAGAGAGGACTACACGGCAACAGGACAAGCCTGACAAGAACTTCTCTGGCGCTGCTTCTCCGAAAACGAATCCACCTTCGTGGTCCGACGCGAAAAGGAATCAAGCGGCGTTCCGGTCCTTTCTGAAGCAAACCGCTGGTGCTGCTGGTACTGGTATTGCCGAAGCCGATGATCCTGACAAGACGAGGAGTACTAGAGCGGGACTTCTAGAAGTTCTGGCGGAAAATAATGAGAAACAAGGCAGAACATCAAGCAGAAAGTCACGGGAAGATGAGGTGGCTTCCACGCAACAACTACATGGTCGCCAAGACCCTGTCGTGCCATCAGCAGGTGCCGCAGGAGCTACAACAGATCGCGCTGCTTCGCCGTCCGCAACCGGAACTGCAACCGGAACAACAGAATCCACCGCCGCTTCCAGTTCCCCGCACTACCAGCGGTTCAAGAAAGAGAACCCGCGACACCCGGCATTCCCGAATGCGGAGGACAGAAGGGCCGATATTACAAAGAAAAATCCCCCCTCGTCGCCATATCGAAAAGGAGGTTTGTGATGCTGGATTTGAGCTAAACAAATCTACTTGTATTGCTAGAAGGCCATTAAGAGACGCAGCTGCGGCCTAAATTGCAGGCAATTTGTCATGCTGTTCCCCACTCCCAGTTGTCTCCTGTCATGCTGAAAATGCAAAGCCTTCCCAATTACCCCACGCTAGCCAGCACTACAGTCCGCAGCTTTATTCGCCTTCTAGCATCACAAAACTGATTTGTGATCTCAAATCTGCATCACACCCATATGGGGAGGGGTGATTTTTCTTCTTGATAGCCGAGTCGTTGACCATTGGGTTGCTGTTTTTTTTCATTGCGGGATGCTGCGTCGCAGCGTTATACTTTCTGGACCAGCTAGACACGTTTTTCACGAAGGGCATCTACGGAACGAGACAACCAGGTCATCAAACGGGCAACGCATCTTCCACACAGAGCGGCAGCGACGCTGAGCAGCCGCATATCAAATGCAAAAATGTCTGGGTCTGGAAGAGTCATGCTGTTTCTGCATGACACAGAAGGGCTGGCATGGAAGCTCTAGCGTCACAGGTTTCCAGAAGCTCGCGCAATGCCGAATCCGCAAGACAAATCCCCCGTTTATTCCGTGACAGAAAGTGGGCAGCTTTTGCTACCTATGCATGAGAGATTTTTCTGTGTTCTGAAATGCGCATGATCAGAAGTTTAGACTCTTCCAGAACTCCCAGACACATTTGCATTTCATACCGCAGGCCGAGAAGCAAAAGCTGTCGATCTTTGGTAACCTCACCAACGGCACCAAGTACGAAAAAATGTCGGTGCTAGCGCCGTTTCTGGTGCCGCCGGGGCTTGTTATCCGAGAAAAACAGATTGTGGGTGTAACTTTTTTATTGTCGGAACAGCAAGTATCTGTCTGTCATTGAGAGGAAAAACCTGTCATGCGCAGTTGGTACGTGGAAACGCGCCTGGATGGAGCTCAGAATTCATGACCAGCATGACAGACGCATTCTTCCCTTTGCATGGTGCGCATCACAAAGTTTTTTTCTTCGATACTCGTTTGGGCGAGCGCATTAATGGTGGGAATGCTCACGTGGAACGCGCCGGTGCGGGGCTGGCTGAAATACCACTCGCACGAGTAAGTAAGTAAGTAAGGAAGTGCACCAGAAGTACCATTCTTGATTGCACTTGTTCGAACAAGATGCGGCAGGATCGATAATTGTGGTGTAACTGCAGAAATGTTTCGAATTTGATGTTTCGGACGCATGCCAAATGGTCCAAATTTATGGATACAAGTACAACTCGTCAGGTACTCCATCTGCTCGGAAATGTTGGCCTACCTTTTCATATCCATTGCAAAAAATATGTCTGGGTCTGGAGAGCGAGAGGTGCAGAAGTTTGTTGTAATGCAGGTTGTGGTTCACACGAAAAATACACCGAAACGAAGCATTACGGATTCTTCTTTGGCGCAGGCCTCTTGATCCCTTGTCGCCCGCATGAGATGAAATGAAGATAAACAGCTTTTGGAAGTTACGCAACACAGATTTTTGTGTGAAGATCTGGATTTTGCTTCACAGGTCTGCAGCCTTCCAGTAGACCCAAGCATTTTTGGAATTCACAACTCACCGGCACTGCCGTCTCCACTTTTGACGTTGCGATCCAGTGTTACTTATCAACTGCAGAAGTGTCGTACTCGTAGTAATCGCAGTCATGCATTAATACAAATCTCCCTCCTCACCTAAATTCGCATTACAAATTCCATTTTTCATGCTGAGGGAATCTGTCATGCGGTTTATACTAGTACAATGCTTTTGCATTTGACACTCCTTTCGTTACAAGCCTACAGTCGAGCTTCGCTCCGTGGCGGTGGCAACGAGTTTTCTCACACTGGGGGTGCACATTATGGAAGTGTCAGAATCGAAATTGACAAAGTCGAAAAATTTGTGATGCAAAAAATCGACACCAGTTGGAGCCTCAGGTTCCAAGTGGCGCATGACAAATTTCGGGAGCTGCACTCGAGTCCAGTCTGTCATGCTGTTTGGGCAAAGAAGACTGCTCCTGTCATGCTACTCTGGCAGCACATTGCATACCCCTCAACAGGCTTACAATCGGTCTCATTTGCCTGCTTCCCAATACAGGCCTTCAGTGCCCTACATTTTACGCATCACAAGTTTTTCGATTTTGTCGATTTCGACCCTGACTACACATTCATACACATCTGGGGCGGCTGGCTGGCGTTCACCCCGGGCCACTTTGCGTACTGCGTCCCCTTGCTTTCCTACACGGTCTTCGTCAACGCATTCATCTATCAACTGCAAAAATGTCTGGGTCCGGGACATTGCAACTTGTCATGCTAATTCTGGAGTAGACAAAAATCTGTTTTGCATGGACTGCAAAAGTTGCCCACTTTTAACCACGCAGGGGGCGAATTTCTCATGCGGAATAGGCATTAAGGTGCTCTTGGTCTTGCGCAGTCTGTGATGCTTGTGGCCGCATTACGGACTAACTTTGTGTTGCACGGGATGCATGACAAACTCCTGCAATCTTCCAGACCCAGACATTTTTGCAATCCATATCATCAGTTTGGTCGCGATTTCGATCTACTTCCTGGTCATGGGCGCGCTGCTGTTCTACAAGTGGAGATATCTGCGAAATTACGTTCCAGGCGCAACTAGTAATGCCAAAAACCACATGCCAGACACCAGCGCAGCAGCGGGTCATCCTCATGGTCAACAGCCTTCAGGGCAGCAGAATCTAGGAGCACCGGACGGGCGGGGGCAAACTTCCGGCGCAGGAGGAGCTCCTCCTTCTGCAGCGGGACCGATGCTCGCGAATAATAATCCACCGCAGATGCCAACAGCGGCACGGCCCCCGGGATTTGCCTATAGCTAGTGGCTAGGACGAGGACGAAGAACACGAAGAACATGACCTGGAGGCTTTTTCTTTTCCATTACGTGCTGTTTGTATAGTAAAGTAAAACACCGCAGCAAAATTTGCTGCACCAAAATAGAGAATTCGCTTTCGACGTTTCAATGTCATTTTCCAATGTTTTTCCGAAGAAGATCAGATGGAGGTTCGGAAATGAATCTTCAGCACAGGTTGTACCTAGGGTAGGTCGTGCCCTAGGGTTGATCTTTTGAAATTATGAATGGACTTTCGAGCAAAAAATCGAATGCATAAGCAGGTCCTCTTCTTGTTCGCGACAGCTACGTGATACTTCTTTCTGTCTCCCCTGTGGTCGGGCGGCCTGCGCCTGGCATGTAGACGTAGGGAGCGCGACGACTACGAGCTTCTCTTTAGCGACTTACTGGAGGCCAGTCGTTTATTTGATCATACGAAATCTCAATCTGAAACTGAATCTCAACATCAGCTGTTGTTTCCGATCTGTAACAAGCGGGAGCATCATTGATCTTGTCTACTACTTTCCGGTGATGTGTAAGTACCTACTTACTTGACTGACTCAGACACTGCATCCGCATCCCGTTGACGACCTTCTAAAAGTGGAGATCCCCACCGGCTCCGGACGATCTGGCTTTAGAATTCTGAAGTAAAATGTGAATTTCAATTTCCACCGCTCTTCGAGGAGTTCAAGTTCCGCTCGTCGTGCGAGCGAGCGCCAACGCAAAGTTCTAAAATTCCTGTATGATTGAAAATGGATAAAAGGAAATAAACTCTGGAAAACTAAATTGCAGATGCAAATTTTCATTTTTGTTTTTTTCCCCGATTTATTTCACGACTTGTTTATGTGTTTCATTCCTTCCAAATTGAATTTCATCTATCTTTCCATTTGGTTCTACAGGCGAGTGTGTTTCTAAGTCCTTTTCATCGATATAGATAATTTCTTGTGTCACCTTCACGTAGCGAGTATTTCCGAACTTTTTTGTTTTTTGGCTCCTAGTTGATGTACACCCAAAGCCAAAACTAAAAAGGAAAATCGAAGAAATATTAAGGCTGTGGAAAGGAATTCGACGTGGTTGAAAAAAAAGAACTGCAAAAATGATTCCCCCGCCGACCGCCGAGACTCCGCATCCCATCGCCAGCAACCTATTACAATGAAAAATGCCCCCACCCCCGCCGGACTTGGGAGCATTTGTATTGCAAACCTTTCCAAATGAAACATTCGCC
>JACKZZ010021349.1_pt1 | contig 10036 bp, 22 predicted proteins | sample 8027871 | NCBI WGS metagenome assembly JACKZZ01 (sample SAMN15724774, study PRJNA655200) | protist metagenome | isolation source: fluorescence activated cell sorting (FACS) single amplified genomes of... | place: USA: West Boothbay Harbor, Gulf of Maine | collected 2000-07-19
CATATGCACTTCGAGCCGCAACAGTACGCGCAACGTTGTCATATGGAGACACGGTAACTGTATCAGTGGCCGTTATCTCAGTGGGGCGGATCTTTAGGACTGGGGCGTGAGCGGTTGCATGATAGTGTGTGTGTGTGTCACACAGTAGCACCTTCGCCATACAATGCGCCATCAAAGTTGCGAGCAGCGTAAGCGAAGTGAGTGACCCCGTAGGATCGCTGCTTGGAAACCCGAATGCCAAAGGTATGAGGATCACTACACGCAAGAGAGAGAAACTCACCCTCGTAATCGATAGGCTCCCCGAGTGAGAGGAGAGCCTCCTCCAAGTCAACGAAGAGAGAGTAGTAGCTGCTCCTAGTGGCAATCACATATACTACAGTGTTAGCCTCACCCCCTAAGCCACGCCACAACATACCATCGTTTTCTCCGACTAAGAGATGGCAAACGTCAACAACATCATCTACGAGCAGGGAGAGATCTAAAGACACACTACCAACAGAGAGCGAGCGACTGTCCCAGCACATAACCAAAGCGCTGCTCTTGTAATTCAAGACTCGGCAACTGTCGAAAAGCGTAGAATTAGTTGAGAGTGCCGTGAGAGAATCGTAGGTGTAAGTGCCATCGCTTCACAGCTGTCCAGCGCCTTCAGAGAAAGTGGCAACAGCAACTTCATGAGTACCGACATCGATTGTCCGCTGAAATACTGCAAGGAACTCATTCTTATCGGTGCTCGAGCAACCCAAGGCAGATAAACTATGATCAACAGGCAACGTCAAATTGTAGTACCCGCCAGGCGACGACTTGGTCACAGCAAAGTGTGCGATCTGACTGTAATAGATTACCACATCGACACACGCAGCGGTCGCGGTGATCATTCCAGGAAAGGTGCCGGTCGTAACGGAGCTGAGAACAGTAGTGGCACCATTTTCAGAATAGGCACCCACAAAAGTTCGAAACACAGCCCAAGATTGCGGTTGAAACGAAGACGCGTCAAGCAGCTGTACTGTAGAACCTGCACCCTACAAAGTCAGCTGGTGCAGGAACGAAGCACGAGGCGACGCACTAGGAAAGAGACGTTCAAGAGACCACCAGCGGATACAAACGCAACAGAGAATTGGTTCCTGGGAGATTGGAAGCCATAAGCATTTGTTCGTGCGTAGTGTACGACAGCAGCACCGGCTGCTTCAGACGGATGCAGGAGCTCAGAAGCATCAGAAGTCAGAATGAATGGGTGAGCGCAAGTAGCGAAGGCAAGGCAAACTAACAGGAACAGCAGGGGCTGCAAGGCATAATGCATCGCTGCTCTATGGTGTCAATAGGGAGAAAGCACCGGTGGGGTCACGAGTTGGAGGACATAGCACACAGGTGCGATTCACTCAACACATACTTCAACACCCTCAGCGGGTGTCACGCAGAGTTCGTCCTCGATTGGCGATGTGACTGTTCGCCAGACGAGGTGGCAAATTTCTCTGGGCTAAAGGGAAACAATGGCCATGAGAGGACTGCAGTAGCACCAGGACCAAGGACAAGAGTCAGAGCGAATGCAACCTGGACAGCTGTGAAGCGAAAAGGTTTTGGTTTTAGACCGGTCTTAGTCTTAGCGAGTGCCGAATATAGTTGCAGCTTGCAAGTCGCAACCGCTCGATCACTTTCCCTCACAAGAGTTGGCTCTAGTCAGCTCTTCAAGCCATGAGGGCTGCCCATCGGGTTGTTCGATCATGCGTGCGAGTGCATCCGACTCAGCGCGCTCCCCCTGTGCCTTTGATTCGCAAAATGTGCTTTCATGTCTCATCGTTCCTCCAATGCAGTCGAGATTGGCTCAAAGATGACGATGACTTGGTACTGCGACCTTCCGTTTGCCCTCTGATTATCCTCCTCCGGAATCAATCTTTGCCAGCCCTTGTGTTTTGCCGTGTGTCCTTTATTACTCCTTTGTTACTATTGTCAGACTCTCACCGCTCCAGGAGGATCAAACGAGATTTGATGAAGATATCTCTGGGAACTCTCCTGCTGCCTATGAGGTATTGGCGTGCTCAAACAGTCTTTTCAATCTCTGACTCTCCCCAGGTCGATCGTACGGTATTAAGTGTCCTTGATATGTTCAGTGTTGGGGTGGGCCCTTCATCTTCACACACCGTTGGCCCAATGAGATGTGGAAAAGCTTTCAGTGACAGCCTCGTTGAAAAAGGAATACTTGATATGGTGTACAGTGTCCGTATCCAGATGTACGGATCGCTCGCCCTCACAGGAGAGGGCCATGGCACTCCCAAGGTACGCATGCAGGTGTAAGTTTCTCCTTCCTCACTATTCAGGCCGTTCTCATGGGCCTCGAGGGCGAGGATCCCGCGACTATTGACCCTGCTCTCATCACTACGCGCATCATAGACATACGCACAAATAATCGCCTCACACTCAATGGCACTCACTCTACACATTTCGAGAACCAATACATGGAATTTCACAAGAGTGAGAAGCTTCCTTTGCATGCGAATGGCATGCGGTTCGTGGCGTATGATGATGATGCCCAGGTACTGTGTTTCTGAATTCAGCTGCAGTAGGTGGACCTCCCTGACGTGCTAGATTCTCCACTCGCAAGTGTATTATTCTACAGGAGGTGGATTCATCAGTACTCAAGAGGAACTTGAGGAAGTGCAAAGCACTCCTGGCGGAGACTCTGTTGCACCTCTTAGCCCAGAACCTCCTTTCAAGTACTCTCTTTCGCTGTTCTCCCTGATTGAATCCTCAACTCCTAGCTATCACACCTCCAAAGAACTCATTCAGATGTGTGAAGACAACAATTTTTCCATCGCAGAGATTCAGATGAAGAATGAAATCAGCTTTGGTCGCACAGAAGATCAGGTGTTGTACTGCTTCGCTTAAACGGTTTCCCCTTACGAATTAGGTGAGAGAAGAGCTGCTGTACATTTGGAAAGTGATGGATGACTGTATAAATTCCGGTCTAACATCCACGTCGATCACTCTTCCTGGCAGGTTAAAGGTAGCATCGATACTCCCTAGTTTACTATACAATGTTCTCCTAGTTCTCTCCTATTGCGTTCTCTCTCTGTTCATGTATTCAGGTCAAAAGAAGAGCGGCGAAAATGTTTCAGAGGTTGGAAGCAGCGGGTGCAAACGAGAGAGAGTCTATTAGAGCTGAGGTATTTGTCATGCTCCAGTGTGCTTCTCGTGATTCTTATTTTTTCAGGAGAGGAGTAAGTTGAAAGATGTAACAGTAAGCAGAGGGATGAATGATCCTTCCGGACACGTGCGTGTCTGTATGCTCCACATGTTGAAGCTTACTTCTCAGTTATTGGATTGGATTAGTGTATATGCGCTGGCTGTAAATGAAGAGAATGCTGCTGGAGGGAGAGTGGTCACTGCTCCTACGAATGGCGCGGCTGGAGTTATCCCAGCTGTCCTGCGCTATCATGTCCGATGGGTGAGTGAAGATCGCGATTCGCAAGCGACCAAAGACGAAATCGTCAACTATCTACTTACGGCTGGAGTTGTTGGTGCGTGTCCCTGTTTGTTACTAACTGATGCATGATGCTTACTGGCGAGGTATGTTGTGCAAGAAAGGTGCTTCTATCTCCGCAGCAGAAGTAGGTTGTCAAGGTGAGATTGGCGTGGCGTCTTGTATGGCAGCGGCTGGCATATGTTCTTTGTATGGTGGAAACCCTCTCCAAGTACGCTGAGTAGCCCATGAACGTGTTGATTCGTCTCTTACACGTAAGGTGGAAGACGCTGCAGAGATAGCAATGGAGCATCACCTCGGGTTGACGTGTGACCCCATTGGTGGCCTCGTACAGATTCCATGTATTGAGCGCAACTCTATGGTACTGTGATTGCAGGTTTATGGATCTTCTAATCATTCAGGGTAGTGTGAAAGCCATCAATGCAGCGAGGCTGGCGATGATGGGGGACGGCGATGGAACTGTGCATCTTGACGATGTTATCCACACGATGATGGAAACGGGAAACAGCATGAAAGAGTACGCCAGAGTAGCGCATTGTGCAGTAGTGTCTTAACCTTGTGTAGTTCTTACAAAGAGACTTCCCTTGGCGGTTTGGCTGTGAATGTTGCAGTCCCAGAATGCTGATCTTTCGCTGTGATGATTGCTGAGTGTTCCCTCTGTTGTAAGTGATTTAAACTGATGCACATTGAACGTGATTGCCACTTAATTGAGGTGAGGGTTAGTCAGAGAGAGGGAAATGGCAATGCAGAGTACTCATGTGCAAGGTGTGCTGAATCTCTGTCAGTTGAGTGAGCCGATTCGAGGCTTCGCGAGATGCAGCGAATGGTAGATGAGGGGAAATCATTGTCATCGCAGGAGAAGCATTGCACTATCGATAACAGGAGAAGCATTAGCATTGGGAGAGAAAGGAACAGACACACTCGATTCCCCCCGTCCACGATACCTCACACCCTTTATAGAACTACCTGTATAATAATCATAGCCTCGAGTAGTGACCTTAAGACTAGAGCGTGTCAGGAACAGCTTGATACTCACGCATCTTCTTCTTCCCATCTTTAACAGTCACCACAAAGATAGTGGCGGATGCCAAGACAATTAAAGCTACAGAGATGATTGCAATGGTGGTGTACGCATGGTCTTTTTCTTCCGCTTTCCAGAGCTCTTTCGATGCCAATGCTCCTCCTTCGACGGTAGGAAGTATATCAGCTACTTGCACGTACAGAGACTACTATGTTAGACAGCGCTCCTCTCTCAAGTTGGATGACGCACCAAAAGGAGTGTGTTAGTACTGTTGTCGGCGTTGAGGGGAACATTGTTGTACAGAACTTCCCAATTAAATATATGCAAGTCTGCAGGGATCTTATTGAATTCACGAGGAAGCGTCGAATTCATGAGCGGATACGTCTCGTGCTGGTTGAAACGGACGTCTATAGCGTTAGTCGATTCAGCCTCCGCATCGCGGAACAAGCACCGAAGAACACGCAAGCACACACAACACGCGAGATGACGTACATGCAGAAGAAGGAACATAAGATAAATTGACCTCCTTCTGTAACCCTAACACACGGGATTCGTCAACGATTTGGTTGTAGTCAACCACATTCCCACCCGCGAAAGAAGAAGTTTCCATCTTCTCGCTGTGAGGATTGTTCATGAGACCACCGTAGGATACCACGAACGCCTAATGCATAAGCGAGGATACGAATTTCACTCACTCGTACCTTCTTATGCATCTGGAGCTTAGTGGTGAAGAGGGAGCACGCACTGCCACATGTTCCATCAGTGAGCACAACCAATTTGTCGAGATCTTCAGTAAGATACGGAATCTTCGCCTTGGGCCAACCTAATTCGTCAGGCTAAAATTTAAACGAGAATTCAAGAATTTCGTACCTGGAGGATCCAACTCAGAAACGAGTTCATTACCACATGAGAAAGGGAAGTAAGAACGATAAGAATAATGGGAAGTGTCTGCACGAGTCAGCGCGACCGTCCTTTACACTCGAAGATTGACGTACATCCCCCGCGCTTGTACTCAGTGCCTGGTAGATACCACTCTTCCTCACCTTCCCAATATGTCCGTGTGTCAGGGTGACCGTAATTGTTATTGAATGCATCGCGAGCTGAAGCGTTACTTACTCAATCCATAGATACACAAAGGTGGACACAATCAACAAAGGGAAAGTAACGCGCACCGTATTGAGACGTCTCCAAAATGTCAGTAGTATACCAAGAGGAGCGCAAGTCGTAGGGAGACCACACAACACTCGAATAATCGGTGTTGTAATCCTTCCATTCAGCGACAAAGGCAGCCAAGAAATCGTAAGCAAGACAAATCAATCCACCCCTACTAAATGAATACACCACTTACGAAAACAAGAACAACAGGCGCGCTCTATCTGCAATGCATTCACATCACAACATCGAAGCATACCCATTGCCGCTGACATCGAAGATAAGTTCAGTGAAACCTTGCTCACGGAAGTGATCAAAAGAAGCGCGCGCAGTATCGAGGAATTCCTCGAAGACAGTTCCATTGAGGAAAATAGTGTCATCTCTTCCCACTGGAGCGAAAGTAGACAACTTCATGATGGCCGTCTTTTTGTTGAGAATCATGTAGTACCAACTCCCAGTGGGTGTAGAGTGGATCACCTCAAGATCGTTGGATGCCAATACTTCTCTCTTGGGAGAAAGTGCATCCTAGTACGTTAGATTATATTCCCACTCGAGAGAGTTCACGCACCAACGCAACACGAGTGCGAGGATGCAATGGAGGAAGAGCGTCCGTCGAAGAGGAGAGTAGCTCTTCGAAATCTCGCAACTCGTTATCAATCTCTTCATGAGGATTGTATGTACACGTTCCAGAGAGGCAAGAAATCGCCTTCTGAGCGGGCTTCACATCTGGAGGGGGGGGAGGCTGCCATGGTGAGAAGCTGGCCATACAATAGACAAGCATATCGCACCAGATTCTTTTCCATAATAGATTCTTTCGTAATGGTGCCGTTGGTACCCCACACGCCCAACGCATACAAAGTAATTTCTTGTTCAGTGCCATCAGGCATCAGCACAGTCATGTGGCGAGGCTTCGAACCACCCATGTCATATCGGTACGTTGGCAATACTATAAGTGAACACAACAAACAACCACGCACTTTCACATGTTTGAGCCAATGGCAACTACACAAAGACACACACAAAGACACACACACACACACCTTGCCAAGTAGATCCAGTTTTCAAAAGGCGGTTGACACGAACCTGCACATCTTTGTACAGCCCAACGTACTTGCCAGCGTAATCCTACAAATTAAGAATTCATTCAGACGAAGAAAACAGCTAAGCATTCCATATGCGTACAGTAAGATGCTGAATAATGTTCACCTTGCTGATAGAAAGCACTTCCATTCCATAGTACTTGTTAGTTGTAACATTGAACGTTTTGAAAAAGAGTTCTTCAATGTGTGCGACAGTGTCTCCCACGGTGTGCTTAGAAAAGATTGCAGGTGGAGCCAAGTAGACTCTTGCACAGGTAAGCACAATTGACATACACAACCTTAGAAGAACTTATGAAAAGTACGTACTTCATCTCACCACCCACAAGCCTTGCTTTGAGCGAGTAAGGGCGAATTACCATAGCTTTGTAACCGAGAGGAGCGAAATAGAGCGTGTGTGCGTCATTCAAACTCCCCCAGAGCATCGTCAATGCTGCGATATTAGCGCACACCCTCAAAACAAGCACCAAGTAAATTGGTTCGCGAGAGAGCATGAGAGTAAGGGTGCGCGAGCATTGCTGCGTGTGCGCTTGTGTGCGTGTGAACGTGGTAACACACCAATATGGAAGTCATAATCTGAATCGAAGTCCTCTAAATTCAATCTTTCCTCAATGCGATGCAAGGATTTGCGCAAATCAATCTAGAGAGATTAGGGTACTGGGACACGGGAGAGGCAATAGAAAACAGTCCGGAGATAATCGCGAGCACAGTCACACGAGCACCAAGCCGTTCGATACTACGCACCGAGTAAGCGTAGGGGCTTCCACTCTCACGAGAATTAGAAACCAAATCTGAAAAGGAATACATCTCTACGACCTTGCGCATGGTCGCAAGGGTTTCGAGTGCAAGAGTACGATTCACAGGAATAGCATCAGAGTGGAAACAATCATAGAGGCTAAACGATGAGCGAAGGTGCGCGTCAAGGGCCAGGGGTAAGATCTAACGGGGCAAGCATACTCTTTCGCAGGACCAAACCACACGTCGTATCCCTCCGGAGGAACGAATGTGCAGATGTCGTCGTCTTCGCCTGAGACGCGAAAGCAGAAAAGGAGAGCGAAAACAACGAAGACAGAAAGGAGTCGCATCGCAGCTGATGGTACGTGCTCTGCTCGCGCAAGACAGCGAGTGGTTGTGGAGGACGACGAGCGAACGAAGCGAGGCAATATCGAAGAGTCGATGGCGACTTCCCCGCCGCTTGACCCTTTCGGTGATGAAATGCCCCCTCACAACAACTACAAAGATAGATCTATTATAAACTCTCATATTTCAAGAAGCTATCTCGTTCAGATTATTGTACAAAGAAGATAAAATATTCAGGCTTCGCGCGACTTGAAGGTAGGGATAGGGATCATAAAAGTCCATAATGAGGATCCCAAAGCGAGGTATGGGAATGATGGAGGGAGCCCCCTTCTGACGTCGATCTTCGAGCCTCTTGCGTGACTGGGTGTGGAAATATCTCTGAACCCATTCCAAGAAACCACGGTTGCATGAGATTGCGAGTTCTCGCAAGTTCTTGTGCCCGAAGAGCAGGCCACTACTGACCGTGCCTGCCATGATGAGTCTCTATACTAACACACACGAAAATATAGGCAAGAACACACGCTATGCACGCACACGATGCACACGACACGCGCATACAGTACCAGCAGTTGGCGTCAAGATTCCTTGAGTTACATGAAGATTTCCGAAAGGTGTGCTCTTGTCTACAGTGGTTTTGAGATAGCTATACAAATCCCTGCTTGCGTCAGGGTTAGGGAGAAGAACAATCGCAACACAAAAACCTCAATTTAGTAGTGTTCGCCCATGGAGATTGAAGAGATGCTCCTCGCCAGAAGAGCTCTTCTTTTAGTGGACCGCTGTCTCTCATTTCCCTCTTGATGCTATTATTTTGTGTGTATTGAGTAACCTTGTGGTAAACTATGATAACACTCCGCTATAAAGTAAGGAGTGGATCTTTCAAAGGAAGAAAATATACATCAGCGAACTCAAGGACACATATGCGGGCACAAAGAAACACAACGCACCCCAGTCTTCCAGACAGCATCCAGAGTATCAGTTAACTTTATATCTCCAGGACGAAGTAAGTGTGTGTAGAAGTATTTTATGATGAGGGAGCACAAGCGGTTATGCAGATAGTTACCTCTTCGCGTAGGTGCAATAGGTGGGGTGTTCCTCCTGCGTATTGTATCACTTACCGCACCCCTGGAGACGCTAGTTTTCTCGGGTGACGAGGAATTTCTCGTCATAACAGGAGTGGAAGTGTCGTCCATCGCATAGAAGTGATTGAAATCTAACACGAGAATCTCACGCGGATTCGCTGTAACAAAAGCTAGTATGTCCTCAAAAGTAGGCAGCAGAGCAGGACCATACATGCCGTGACAATAGTAGAAGCCATTCTTCTCACTATTGTAGCTCACTCGCAGATCCAAATATCGGATACCATCATTCAACTGCCCGCTTACAGTTCTTGATTGGGTTTTAGACCATCCAGCAACAATAGAACGAGCAGAATCCACTGCATAGTAAGAAAAAAACTCACCTAGTTCTAAATCACGTACTACTAACTATCGAAGGTAAATTAGGTCTATCCGGCGAATATGCAGATTTGGCAGTGATAGAATAGGTCATAGTGTCGTGTGTACCAGGCAGCATCACATCACACACACGCATGCTCCCCAGTATTTCAGAGTCTTTTGACATCCATTCCTTTTCATCTGAGTATTCCTTTAGTGTAAGCGCTGCCATCACAACCCGCACGAACACACCTCGTATGGAATAATGAACCACGACACATCCAAATCATCAAGCTTCCACTCAGAATCAACATCGCGCTCCACCAATTTTACACTGCCTCCCTTAGCAAGCATACACACTCTCTGCTTGTGTTCTCGAATTGCAACTAATGGATAGCGGGTGTAGAAGGACAAACATAGGGGAACAATTTCGAAATCAAGTGGGGTAGATGCGAAAGAGAGAGCACTACCCTTCCCATCAGTTGTCAAGAACTTTCCTAAGAAATCAGACGCTCACTATGTGCAGCCTCCATTTCGCACTTACAACAACACATGCGCGTGCGTCTATTTCACTCATTGCACAAGTATATACCAGTTTTCGTATTCTCAAAAGCATAGCGAGGATACTGTTCAACTTCGGTCTCACGCTCCTCGACTTGCTCGTAACCTTCATCTAACTCCAAGTAAGTATTCTGTAGTCCCGTCACATACAACAAATCACCTTCCTCAACACTATAACTTGGTTCGGATGCACGCCTACCATGCACCCTAGTGGTAG
>JACKZZ010008357.1_pt1 | contig 10034 bp, 2 predicted proteins | sample 8027871 | NCBI WGS metagenome assembly JACKZZ01 (sample SAMN15724774, study PRJNA655200) | protist metagenome | isolation source: fluorescence activated cell sorting (FACS) single amplified genomes of... | place: USA: West Boothbay Harbor, Gulf of Maine | collected 2000-07-19
GTGGTGGTGTGGTTGCCCTGTGTGTTTCGATCCCTCGCAGCCGTCCGCCCGCGGTACCCGCCGCGTGAGGCTTGAGTGAATTCATTGTGGCGCCTCGCTTTTGTGGCTGCGCGCGGGCAGTGTGGCCGCCAGCACGCCGCCCTATCTAACGATCCGCAGTCGAGGCGCGAGGCCATGAGGAGAAACGACGCACGCCTCGTCAGATTCTGATCCATGACGACGCAGACTTGATGACGAGGCAGGTAGCTTCTGCTCTGTAGTTCTATTGCTATTCATTTACGAGGGATCACGAAACAAGCCTAAGTCAGTACCAGCAAAGTGATGTAGAGCTCTGATCATGATCTAGATTGTATCACCTAGAACGTCGTAGCAGTCCTAGGATCAGGATCTAGCCTTTATCACCTTGAGCTTGAGCGAAGATCTAGTTCCACTTGTACGACCACGGGTACTATATATATATCATGATCTTCATTCAATATCTTCATCTATTACTATTTCTATTCCCCATTGTCCATATCAAAAGCGAGCGCCTGAACAGAGCCTCAGCACCACCGCAGCGCGAGAAAAAGGATCTACTCGCCTGTGTTTTTTTCATTTTGATTTTTGTAGTGAGCCTGAAGCTGAACAATAATTAAGAAGAACATGGCCATGGATCAGAAACTTAGTTAAGTATGTGGCCGATGCCATCTGCAATAGATTGAACGCGATCTCATTAGTGCGGCATCTTTTGTGGTTGTTCCTTGTCTAATTTTCCTCGGAACGACAAGAAGATGATCCTAGCCTTTAGTCGTCATTGCCCGTAGTTGCTCTTGTCGAGATCCAGTAATCTTTTTGACGAGTTGTTTTCGCGATTAGGAGCGAGAAGTGCCAAAAGTAGGAGCATGCAATTCCAATTGACAACTCCCCCAAAAAAATGTGACCTTTACCGCAGACGCTTCCTGTGATCGTGATTTACATAGGATTCCTAGGTTGCTTACCGAAACGAATCTAGTGTAGATTACAAGGAGATTCGCCAAAAAGTGATTCATTTAGTAGGACTTTGAAAGAACATGTTCCGCGCTTTCTGAACTAGCTTTCTTCATTGCTTCTGTGTTTAGGTTTTTTTAGCCATAGACTTCGTCACGACGTGTACATTTTTTTCCACAGTTTCGACATTTTCCCATACTACATGTATTTATTCGCATACGAGTTCATTTTTCATGTTAGCATGCTAGAGTTGAAGTTGTTCACCTTATCGGATAAAGAGAAGACGTTTAAGTTCTTTCACTAGCTCTATCTTCGAGAAGCGAAAAATTGCGGAAAGTGAAAGTATATCACTTCATCGTTTTTGTAGCTTACTATAGCGATTTTTTTCCAAGAGCCTTTATTTTCGCCCGGCGGCGAACAAAGACACCGCACCGCGGCTGTGGGAACGAAATTCTGGTCGCCAAAAAGCCGAGATAACATCGAGACCAGCCGTAGCAGGGTCGAAGAACCTTTACGAAGCGGGCAGCGGCGCAGCGAATCGATTCGTGTCCCGAAGCGAATTGCATAGAAGCTGACTTTGTTGGTTTTCGAGCTGCATTGTCGGCTACGATAGAAGACTTGCACACTGCTGGTGGAAGGACGACGACCAACTCGATAGTCAGCGCCGCTCTGTTGCAGCTGCGATTATGCGAGTCTGCCTTCCTATCCTGTGCAAAAGTATCGTACTCGTATAAATCCAACCTTTCTATGCATGAAAATACTTCGCAGGTAGTCCGAAGCTGTTTTTTAATTATTTTCGCAGAAAATGCGACTTTGCGTGTAGTCGGCAGCAAATACAACTGAAATACAATTATTACTTCTCAAACGATATAGAAGTTGGTGTGGAAGTTGTGTAGGGTACACGCAAAGTCGTATTTTTTTGGGCAAAGAAATGAAAATGCTTGCGAATTAATTGCAACTTCGTTGCCAGAAATAACAATTGGTCTAGTGATAGATATTAAATGACTATTAATAGTTCGCAATTAATTCGCAAGCATTTTCATTTCTTTGCCCAAAAAAATACGACTTTGCGTGTACCCTACACAACTTCCGCACCAACTTCTATATCGTTTGAGAAGTCATAACTGTATTTCAATTGTATTTGCTGCAGACTACACGCAAAGTCGCACTTTCTGCGAAAATAAACAAAAAACAGCTTCGGAGTAACTGCGAAGTATTTTCGTGCATAAAAAGGTTGGATTTATACGAGTACGATACTTTTGCACAGGATACTTCCTCTGCACGAACAAAATCTGAATATCGAGCCACTGTGCCCCCGCGTCGAGGACATCAAGGACTGTTGCACAAGCTAGATGAAAGCGCTCACCAAGCGAAGCAAATTCAAGTGGAGAAGAAGAGCTTCAAGGACGTGGTGCGCAAGCAAAGGCATATCAATTGTTCCTACAAAAACGAAAGAGGTCAGGTGAGCTTCTAGCGACTCACGAAAAAGCCGAAAAGAGAGTAACTCTTCAAGAAGTATGGGCACCAAAAGTACTGTTATGCTTATGGGAACGAAACTAAAGAACTGCGACGAAGCACGACGCTGCGACCACGCGAGAAACGCAAACGCTTTGACGTCGGCCTTCGTCTATGTCTAGTTGTAAAAACGAAGCATATTAAAGTGATGACTAGTTCACCTTCGGCGGCACATCTTCAGCCACACCACAAAGAATACTCGCCAGCACACCACACCTTTTACCAAAACCCGAGACCGCCGTCGGAACAGGGACTTCACTGAGATATTACTCTTCTGGGAGCAGGTACTGCGCAAACCGTAGCCGCGTTCTGTAGAAGAAGTGAAGCCGTTTTTCTAACGACGATAACACCGAATATTTTTTCAAAGTTTTTCTACTACACAAGCGAAACTGAGACGCGACGAATATTATTGTTCCGGGAGGACCAGTATACAGCCTGAATACCACATAAAATATTGAATGTAGTTTTACGCGTGACCATTCAGCACTTCGGGCGTTTTTCAAATAGCCTGCTGGTGATATTCTGATTGAGTGTAAAGCGAAGCCAAAGATTTCTGTTAGAGTAGCACGACGTATACGATATTCAAGCGAAAAAACTAATACCAAAACTGAACACAAATCTTGTACAATCCTATAGATACTTTCATGAAAATTCAATTATACAACTCAAAGTGTGCTGCTGGCCGAAATTGATTGTCCTAAAGATAATTGAAACGAAAGAGGTATAGCACCACCACGCGAGTATTTCGTCCGAGCCAAGGAATCATTCCCAGCAGGTGCTATTCTGCTGTCCAGAATCGCTAACTGTAGCGGTATTGGGAAGTTTTCTACATTGCAGGCAGGTGATTAGTGGCCAGAACCGCTTGAAATCCACTCAAAGTTTCAGTAGAGGCGCTGTGCTTTTTTTAGCAGCGGCGACGTAGTAACTCTCTAAACTTTTTGTTTTTTTCCGCATAGTGAAGTCGCGAAGTGAATTCGTTTGATTTCCACTGGCCGATTTTTTTCCTGCCTTGTGGTTTCTTTCGGCTGACACTTACATTTTTTTAAAACAGACACGAGACTGTTGGATCCTTCTTTTCCGAAGAGCACTAGTACTTCTCCCGGTCGTGCGCACAAAGCAGTAAAGAGTTGCCGTGCGACCGTGGTACTAGCGTTAGTTGAAAAATACCATTTGCTTTACTGTGGCACGTGACGCGATTGCTTCTAGTACATCCGCGCATTATTGGACTTTAAGAATATCACGCACCAGCACTGGAAGAAAAGCCAAAGCGCACCTAGATGATAGGAAAATCTACGTAGAGGTAGAAGACTTGGATGCGACCAAGATAGCTAGTGTCCGCAGTTCTAGAGAAGCTGAAATTGGAGCTACCCTGTGACTGTGAGCCCTCTGAAAGGGCGGCGCCAACTACATCAAAGTAGAACTACACAGACAAGTAGAAAATGCTGGTGCTAGGGATGCCAAGATTGCGGAGATTGCTTTTCCGCGTGAGCCTGCTGGTGGGATATGGGCAGACCGTCATGGTCACAAAGACCAAAACGGCCCCACAGATGCCACCAGCACAGCAGCAGGAAGTCGATGTTCCTACGCTTCTCCATCCGCAACCTCAAACGCGGCTTGTTGTACCCGCATGCCTGGCGGGACTACCAGTGTGGACATCGATCCATAATACGGCCGCGCCACCATCGACCGGACCTTTACGTGGTACTGCAGCTGGTCTCGCTGCGCCAGGAGGTGGAACGACACCAGTAGCCGCTGTACCGGGGAGCCGACGGTGGACTCATTGCGGCACCGGCGACCACCCCCGTAGCTGCCGTGGCGCAGGTTACTATCGTCACTACCCAAATTCACAACTTGGAGGACGAGGTAGAAGTCGCGACCCCTCAAATAACCTAAACGTGATGCAACTAAGGCGCGTAGAGTCTGCCCCGACAGGAGACAGGCTACATCTTTTGGGCGGGCAACCAGGAGCCGGAACAGGGGTTGCTGGGGAAGAAGATGACACTCTCGCTCATCCGGCGGTTCAACTCCGCGACGAGGCATTAGGAGGTGCGCAGACGATAAGTCCGCAAATCAGTAGGGGATTGCTTGATTATCACGAGCCGCAGCCGCATGCCGCTGATTATAATTATGCGGACCAACGTTACGCGGACGCAGTGCTGGGCGGAGGAGGTGCACAGCATGATGTGGAAATGGACGCTCGCCCTCCTGCTCCAGGACGATCGGGGCCTCTCAGCACTCCGCCGAGCACGGACGACTCGGAGCAGGACATCACAGCACGAAATGTAGTTGATCCTTCCCAACGGGGTCGGGAGCGCGCCCGGAGTGGCAGTCATGATGTTCCTCAGGAACACCACCGCCCAGATTACTTGCAGCACGAAACCACGGCGGTCCTTCCTGCTGGTGGTCAACTTAAACAAGTTGGGCCGCCCAACTCCGCGATAGTACAGCAGCAAAACCTAGGCCAATATAATGCGAGTGCTAGTGCCGCCCCGTCGTCGACGCCGAGGGCGGGTGTCGGAGGGGCTGCGAACCGGGAACCCAGGGGAAAGAATAAAAGGACTCGCAGCGGAGTGCACACAGCGTCGCTTCGCGCCACGCCGGAGCCTCCACCGGGAAGAAGCAGGTACTGCACCCTCCCCGTAGATCCACGAACGATGCCCGCGGCAGGCTTCCTCGAACAAGTACAAAAGAGCCTCGAGAAGTTGCAGGAAGAGCGTGAGGAAGAGTGGGAACAGCATCAGGAGCAGGAGGAAGACCACCGGGTCGAGCGGAGGTTTAGTGGACCATTTGGGGGTCATAGCACTGGTAGAACAACAGACCTCCCGGGTCAACAGATCTTCACTAGTAGAACAGGTCGGCACAACCTTCACGACCAAGAAGATGAACCAGCAGAGCACAATCCCCAAGTCGTCAGAGCAAATTGGAGTGGTTTTAGAAGTACTCGCCCAAGTACTGAAGCAACCTTCCAGGAGGAAGACTCCACGATGAGTGTTGACGACCAAGAACAACTTCCAAGACCTTCACCAGTAGCAGCTCGAGCCGGCATCGCGGTAGCCGCGCAACAAGACGACGGGGGGAGAAGCACGCTGAATCAAGAAGAAAAAGAAAAGCGACAAAATGGGGAAAGCAAAAGCCTCACACCCCCACCACCTCCTTCGTCGCCGGATGGACCCTCCATAAGTGGCACTGCAACTGCAGCTGCATTCGGCCGCGCGGCCATCAAGTCATCAGGTTCACATCATGCAGGTCTACTTGCAGAAGCAGATACGCCAGCCTTCGAGCTTCAAATTGAACCTGTGGTCTTCGGTAAAAACCCTGCTAGCTGTACGGATTGGAACAAGAACGCGGAGAATCTTGATCATGTCTCAAATTATCCCTCAGATGAGGTGCCAGCCGCGGCCTTCTGCGTGCGGCCTCCGCCCGCAACACCGAAGCAACCACCTCCGCCAACTCCGAAAACCGGGAAATGGGGTACCATGGGCGGTGGAGGTATGGGTGGCGGGGGCCAGGTTCCCACCTCGTTGCGAAGAAGCACGGATGCGGCTGAATTATTTTTGTTTAACGCACACAGGAGCGGCCATCACGACCGATCCAATTCGGTGACCCCTGGACCAGACGAGGACTTTGCCGAGAAGGAGGAAGGAGTTCGTGCCGGTCATGAAAGACATTATCATCGGGAAGAACCCGCAGGCGGCATGACAAAAAGACAAGCTGCTGCGACTCGCTTTGATAAGGGCGGACACATTAAGGACGATGAAGACGATCCGTTTGGGAGCGATGACGAAGATGAGGAGGACGAAATAGCAGAATGGTCGCCAGCCACAGTCCCGGAGGAGGACGATGTGACCGGCAGCACCGAGACCGCCGCAAGCGCAGCGGATCTTCATCAAGATGGTGGACATAATCAAGTTCCGGGACGAGGAGCGATCGTGCGCCGCACCAGCAGTTTCTCGGGCGAAACAGTTTGCTCTGACAGCACCCGGGAACCCAGCGTCGCGGCCGGTTCGTTTTCAACGAACCCAGCGTCATCTGCTGCGGGCTCGCGCAGCGACAGCATGGAGCGCATGCGGGAAGAAGCACGGGTTGGAGGTCATCAGCTAGATAGCAGCCACTATCCGCCCTTGAGCGCCGGTGGAGGTGCAGCTACTAACCCCGGCTCACCCAAGATGGCCGATGAGAGGCTGTTTTCATCGTCTTATTATGGGATGATGAAAACGTTACAGTCGTTCAGCAATAAGAATAATGATCGAGGAGAGCGAGAGCTGCGTCGTGGAGGTGGAACAAAGGTCAAGCAGGGCAGCATCAGGGGCCAGCTCGATGTGGCTAATGCAACTGCAGCTGCCCGTGCTGCCGCCGAGGCTGATGCGAAGGAACAGCAGGGCTCACCAGATGAGGAAGTTGGTGTCAACTTTAGCGGGCCTATGCGCCCTGTTGCGTCCACCACGACCACATCAGCCGAGGTAACACCATACCCTCCGTTCGTGCGGCAGAATGGTGCAGCGGGATCGTTTGCAAAACATCACGTAGATGCAGAAGCTGCATCGTCCCCGGTTAAAGTTAAAGCAACGCCGAGACCGCAGCCTGGCGCCCAGGAAGATGTTGCAATGCCACCAGCACGACGAGGACTCACGCCTGAAACATCAGAGGCTCCTGGTCGATTTGGTTCCCCTGCAGAAGACAGTAGTGGTAGGATCAGTAGTACAAGTACTAATTCTAATGTCGCGACGACCACTGGTGGTCCGCGAGATGCAGATCCAACGGACGAGACAGCAGAAGACCCGTCTTTCTTGAAACGGCCAGCAGTGCAAGAAGATCCGAGCAGTCAGCAACATCAGTTGCACTTTTTCGCCGTTCCAAAGAGCGCTGCGAAACCTGCTGTGGCGGGTGGATTGCCGTTAGCTGGAGGAGCAGGGTCTTCGCTGCTTGCGCCACCGCGTTGCACGTCGAGCCCCAGCTCCCGCCCGTCTCGCACGCGCACCGGCAGTAGCAGTCGCGCCAGGCCGGGGAGCAGCAGTGGCAGTAGCAGCAGCCGTGGTGGTGCGAGCTGCTACGCCATTCCGGAAGAGGGGCCCTACGAGGGTGGCCAGGATAACTACGAGACCTTTCCGTCAGTGCCGCCAAGTGGGTTTCTCGAGAAGCTGTATCCGAAGTGGATCGACGCCATTGCGGACGAGAAGAACGATATGGCAGAAAAGCATTGTGTAAAGCGTAACTTTGTGCTGTAGACGCTGTTGCAAGATAGTTAGAGTTACTCAATTGATGTGATGCTGGACATGAGTGGTCATTCATAGACTAGCTCCTTGCGTGTTTTTTTCACGTTCTGCCTGCGCATGAGGTGCGGTGCCATGCCAGACAGATTTGTCATGCTGTTTTCCCAGAAGAGTTACACTAACACAGTTCTTTTCCTGGATAAAGTAGCCGGACGAATGGACGAAGCAGGCCTTCCGCTACCTCGATTACCACGGGTGGCCCGCGGGCAGTTTCATGGCCACTATGAAGATCTCCGCGAAGATGGATCTAAAGCCCCGCGACAGAACCACAAACACCGGTCCGGAAAACTTTCCCAGCCCGATATTGGTGGAGATGAAGGAGCCCGTCGTACCCCAGAGAAAAATGTCCGCCGACGGCATGATTCGCAACGCGAAAGCCTCGGACTACATTGCGGCCACGTACGCATGCGGTCGGCCGCAAGATGTTAAGGGACCTCCTGCAGCGAGCACGGGCACGGCTGCGGCTGCGGCAGCAGGGACGTCGACGAACATCAAGCGTGATACAGGTTCATCAACAGCACCATCTTCGGCTCTAAGCAGCATATCCTCCAAAACGGCTGCGGAAGCTGCACTAGCTGCATTGAGTTGTTGCGGTGTGCGGGAAGAGAGAAAGGACGTGGCAATGAAAGAGGGAGCGTCCAGTCTCCTACAACGAGCTACCGGGGTAGATGAAAGCGGAAGGGTACTAGAAGTAGAAGCGAATTATGGTGCTGACTTGGATGGGCTCGCGGGGGCTCTTAGCGCAATGAACCTCGATCACGAGGAAGGAGCTGCGGTGGATGCTGAGGAGCAGCAACCTGGCGTTCTTACCGACCTCCGGCTTCCGCCGGCAGCAGTCGGATCTTACACGACCAAGAACATAGACATTGCACCGGACCACCAGCAAGACGCTTGCATGTCGCCAACATCGCGGCAGCATGATCTTGATCAGCAATTTCAAGCTCCTCTTGATGGAAGTAGAGGTAGATGTGGAACAGATGAAACCAGTACTACAACAGAAACGGATTGCGACATGGATTGTGGTGCGTTATCGCCGACAGTAGTCTGCCACCAAGAAGAGGAGCAACAGAGTGCTGAGCTGCAACACTATCGCAGGGAATTCATCATGCGTCGCGCATTCTACTGGCTTCTCCACTGGGGCAACACAGCATTGCTGAAAGCAACTCCACCGAGCGACAAAGCAACAGGTGGCGCGGGCAGCAATCCAGGCGTGGAATTGCATCACAAAGACCAACAACTGCAGCAACCCGCGCAACCGTTATTGAATGTGAAGCGGAAACGGTGGTGGAAGACAGAAATCGAGCTGGAAACCGCCGTCGAGGGATTCGAGAGCGACGACGACGAGGTTGCCACTTCCGCGGGGGGGAAAAGAAGCGCACCGAAGCAGCCGGAAAAGTATCTCTTGCTCTGCTACGACGAGAACCCCAGTCAGTGCGAACAGGAGCATTTTGGGAACCGGAATAAAAGCGCGGTAGGGGGAAAACGACAACCGGCGAGTCCGGAACAAGGGCCGACACCAACCGCCTACGAAGCGAGAATGGGAGCTGGAGGATCGAGTACTACACAGATGAAGGCGTTTCTGGGAGCGAGTGGTATGCATCATACATTCAAATTCTTTCTGTGGAAAACAAAATTCGCAGGAAACGAAAAGCTGAGCGGTATTTTTTCTAGTCGTGCCGCGATGATGGCAGCCACGGCGTTGTAAAGTATGTAGAAGTTGTAGCCCAATACAAAAACTACCACATGTTTCCTTGTGTCGTACAGGTACATTTCAATTTCTTCGTTCAATAGAATCTTCCTATAAACTACAGGTTCAGGCGAGCATCGATTCTCCCAGCAGCAGCGGTCGTCCGGCCCTATCAAGGCGAAGCCCGGACTACTGCGGGAGCTGAAGCACTGGAAGCTTTTCCAGGGAATGGAGGATTTGAACGCGAGATACTACCTGCCTTACCCAGTAAAGAATCGACCATCCAAAATGGCAGCACCGCAAGAGCGGCATCCCGGAGTTGCTGGAGGTGGCTTAGGAGTAGAGCACGATGCTTCTACTACGACTTCTGCAGCTCAACATCTCCAGCAACCTGCTTCTGACCAGGAACTTCTCGGAGCGAGCGCCGCAAGTGGCAGCGGAGCAACGTCGGCTGCTCGCGCCAACAAGCGAAAGGCACCCTCCGCTCCAGCGACGCCGCCACGAGCTGCGGTGTTTGCGCAAGGGCTTTCGAAGCCGGTCAAAGACAAAGTACTCGTCAAGTTTTTGTTGATGGGCGACCCTGACGCACGGCAGAA
>JACKZZ010015846.1_pt1 | contig 10034 bp, 16 predicted proteins | sample 8027871 | NCBI WGS metagenome assembly JACKZZ01 (sample SAMN15724774, study PRJNA655200) | protist metagenome | isolation source: fluorescence activated cell sorting (FACS) single amplified genomes of... | place: USA: West Boothbay Harbor, Gulf of Maine | collected 2000-07-19
GGCGAAAATTGGGGTTTAGTAAAAATTAAAGCCGATTTTGAAATTAAAGTCGATTTTTATTCAGAAATGCAATATTCGCTGCTCAGATATTTTGTTGAAGTGCCTTTCGACCTTCTTTCTTTATGGCTATGTTAACTCTTTGCAGAGCTTTCGTAACTCTTTTGAGGCGAAGAACGGCTTCGTGCAAAAGCCGTTGCTGCCAAACCAGAGCTCACTGACGATCTGAGACTTGAAGAACGCCTTCTGATTCTTCAGATTCGGCCTTGATTTGAAGATTGCGCTGAACACAAAGTTAAGGGGAGAAGGCTTAAGGTCATGCTTCTCGAGAGAATGTTGGGAACACAAGCTAAAACAAGGCAGCCTAATTTTCTTTATAGATATCGTTGCTGAATTTAAACAGCGACGAAGTCTAGAAATATTCTTTTAGTTTCGCCTTGACAGTTTTTGGAACCTAATAGTAGACCTTGCGCCCATACTTCTTCTTAAACTAAGAACCGATTAAACGGCGAAAGCTTCTCAAAACACCCTTGATAAACTTATCTGTCGTCCAAAGGTATTTATTCCTTTTACAACTATCAGATTAAGCACCAGGGTGTTTCGGTTAGCTCGTCGTTACGTCGGTTCTTACTTAAGGAATGCTCAAATAATTCTCAGCGAGGTTGAGGCGACTGCTATCAAAAAAGAAGTCTTTATCAGATGGTTCTGACATGCAATAAACAATTATTGAATGACTGCCTTGGGGCTTAGTATAAAATCGACTTTAATTTCAAAATCGGCTTTAATTTTTACTAAACTTTGAAGTTAAGAATTAAATACACTTTCAATCATTGTCTTTTTCACATTGCTCTTCTCCTGTTTCTTCCTGATCTTGTTCTCTATACTGGCTCATCTTCACTTTGTTCGCCTTCGATTACTGAATTTGAAAAGTTATCTTCCATCTGCTCAGCGATCTCGTCGTCACGGATTGGCTGCTCGGATTCCTCTTCTGAAACTTCTTCCTAGGAGTAGCCACGCTTCATGTTTCTAAGCTTGGCTCTTTCATTTCTTGACATCTTCTTTGGCTCTGGTTTGTGAGCAAATGCATTCAAGTCAGAATTTCCAACAGCAGCTCTTGTGTTGCGACCTCTCTGTGATCTTCCGACAGGAACTGGAACGTTGGAGCTCTTGGCTTATCTGCCTCTTGTGCCGCCTCTGTCTCCTCTTGTCTGTCTTGGTCTTGGTTCAGATTCATCAGCAGATTCTTCTTGGCTCTCCTCTCCTGCCTCGTCTTCTGACTCTTCTTCGGATTCTTCGACACGATTGCGCTTGTTCATTCTAGCTTGTCGAGATCTTGACTGGTCTTCTTCTTGCTCACTCTCACTCTCCTCACTTTCTGAATCGAAGTATTTGGCGTAGTCAATCTGATGTCTAGCACCTCTCTTTTGTCCTCCGAACTGAGCCTGGTGAATAAGAGCCTTTTGCTTTGCGATTCTAGATCCGAGGCCGCCTCCATTGTTAACAACAGTATTTTGAAGGTCAGATACCTTTCCTGAGATTCTGTCAAGGAAGTCTTGCTTCTAACCGATCTTTTCAGCTTTCTTGTTTTGCTTCTTGATCTGACTGAGGACAAATTGCCCTGTGACTTTGTCAAGTACCTAAATAGCGAGATACAGAGCATTGAGGTTATCACCCTACTCACCTATATGCAAGTAGTTTATCCATGTTGACTTGATAATGTCCTTTGGCCAGAACCTGGAGAGTCTGATTGTTCTGCTGATCTTCCAGCCATCGATGATCTCGTCCTTTACAGGCTGCTCATCTTCCTCTTGGTTCTCCTGGTCCTCCATCTCCTCGTCTTCTTTCTTCTCGGATTCGGCTGGCGGATCCTCGACCTTCTTTCTAACAACTAAGACAGGGTTGCTGAATCCATTGCCAATTTTCGACAAGAGCTCAAACATCGGGTTGATTTCCATGCACTCTTGGACTGCAGTCTGGAACTACTCTCTGTCTTTGCTTGTAGCCCACTCTTGCTACATGTTTCCCATAGTTTGAGAATACAGTGTCTCGATCTCGATGAGTTAACTTTTAAGTGATTCAAGAGTAAGCTGTGGCTGTTCCTTCTCTTCAGTTTCGTCATGCTTGGCTCTTCCTCGGGTGCCTCTCATGCCAATGTTGTAGTTTCCTCTCTTTTTTGGCATAGTCTTGTTGTACCAAGTGGCATTGATGATGGTCTGTTGATAATCATCGTTCTCGTACAAGTGATGTCTCTCACCATCTTTGGCTTCTTTCTCAACGGTCTGGTCTTCTTCACCTTCGTCTTTCATTTCAACGTCCTCGTTTGACTTGTCTTCGATCTTTGGGGTCTTTGACTTCTTAAGTTTTAGACTTGTACGGATCTTTTTGAGGTTCTCTTGGAGCTTCTTCTCTTTGATGCCCTTGGTGTTCAATGATTCGTAGAGATGTTCGAATTCATCCTCTCTGTCAATAAACCACCACTCGGAATGATCTTTATCGTGTTTCTTGATGAAAAGCTTGCTAGGGTCATCCTTAAAGAACCAGAACTCAGTGTTGTCTTTATCCTGACCAATAATCGAAGTCTTGATGCTCAAAGCTTAGTACTGCTCAACGATCTTGTCAATCTTGTTCTGCTTTTTGATGATTTGATCGTCAAACCTCAGAACTTCATCTTCAAAACTAGCCTTCTTTCTCTTCAAATTCGTGATATTGACATGGTAGATCCTAGCCTCAGTTCTGGTGGCATTCAAAAGCTTTTCATGGAGCTCATTGATTTGTTTTTTCAGGTTTTTCTGCTCTTCCTTGTCGACGTTGACATTGAAATAAGCGATAGCCTCAACTTTCTCTTGCTCAATTTTCTTGATCTCGGAATGGATGTCATTCTTCTGTTTAAACAGCGCACTCTTGTCTTCAATACGCTTGTTGAGGAAATGGCGGAAACTGTCGAGGTCGTGGATCATGCCAACGAGGTAAATAAGAAGATCAACCTTCTCTTTGTAAGAAAGCTACCATTGGTACTCCTGAGGAGTCATTGCTCCAACTTTGTGGAGGCATTCAGCGACGTATGGATCAAGTTCCTCTGAGTCAATGCCTTGTCGCTCGTCTGCATGAACGATGAGGATTCTGATCATCTCGGTCCAAATTTGTTCCTTGTTTGAATCTGTTTTGATCATAGAGTTTATCAAATTGATCAACATGCTGTTTTCAGAGCTATCCTATTGCTCCTTGGCTGTCGGTTGGATCTTCTCAATATCTTCATAGATTGCTCTCACCAGTGCGAGATTCATCTGGTTTAAAAGATGAATGCCTCTCTCCCTGATCTCAGTGATGGTAGCCTTCTGGTTCCAATCGTATCCTTGGAGAGGATCACCAGTGATCTCTTCATCGGTGTCGATTTCTTTCTCGAAGTGAGAATACACTTTGTCTGGCTCATCATTGAAAGCAAGTGAAGCTTATAATTCAACCAAATCGAAAGATGGAATGTCGAGAAAGTCTGCGAAATTGTTGAAGAACTCCCAGATGTAAATGAGGTTTTCAAATTCTTCAACTGGGAGTAAGATCTATTTGAAAGATGGGGTCTCTTTCAACAAGTTTTGACCATGGAGGTCAGGCAGCTTCTTGATCAATCTATCATCAATTGGATACTTGATCTAGTTTTTTTCAATAAGATCAGGATACAGCTGCTTAAAGATCGCCATTTGAGATTTGAGGAGCATGAACTTCTTTAGCTTGTCCTTCTCTGCCTGAGTGAGAGTGATCTGTCCATTTACAACTTTACCGCTCAAATTAGATGGCTTGAGGACTCCTGCTTTGTCTCCAAGGAGGTTAAGTTTTGATTGAACCATGGCCATAGATTGAGCAATCATCTCTTGTTCCTTTGCCTTCTCCTTGGCTTCCTTCCTCTCAGCCTCTTTGACAGCTCTCTCAGCTTTGAGACGTTCTTGCTCTTCGAGTTTGGCTTGTCTATCTACTTCCTTCTTGGCTACAGCTTCTCCCTTCCTCTTTGCCTCAGCTTCGAGCTTCTCTTATCTTGCTTTTTTCTCAGCTTCAAGTTTTTCCTGTCTGGCCTTTTTCTCAGCCGCAATTCTCTCTTCCCGCTCTTTTTTGTCTTTCTCGCGTTAGCGCTCTCGGTCTTCTTTCTCTGCCTTGATGTGGCTTTCCTTCTCTTCACGAGCAGCCTTCGATTCTGCAAGCTTAGCTTCTCTGACTCTCATCTTATCTGCTTCTTCCCGATCTTTCTCGATTTTCTTCTCGATTCGCTTTTTCTCAAATTCTTCCTTTTTTGATGCAGCCTCAGCGGCCTTTCTTTCCTTTGCCTCGAAGGAAGCTTTCTCCTTGGCGTATTTGGTCAATTTCTTAGCTTCCTGGTCTTTCTTCCTCTTCTCGATGATTGGCTTGCACTTGGGACAGAACCACTCTTCCTTGTCACTGGGTGGAGGGACCTATGTCGTCAACTTGTGCTTTGTACAGTACCTATTCAGGCACTTCTCGAGATGGAACGATCTTGGGCAGTTGTCACAACAAATGAGATCACCAGCCTCTTTACACACATTGCAGTGCCCTCGGTTGTCACTCTTCTTTGTCTTCGTGCCGTTCTGAGTGGTAGCGTGGGTCGTGATTTGACTGTTGGCGATGGAGGAGGCAGGTGCCTCAGACTGGTCTTTGTTACTTTTTTGTGGACTTTTAGATTCCATTTGAAATTAATAATGATCGAAAAACGAGGCAATCCAAATCAATGGGGTTTGGTTTAGTAGGGAATAAATCGTCCTTAATTTCAAAAATCGCACTTAATTTATTCCCTACTAAACCCCAAGAACTAGACAACAACAACTTCGCTTGAGCAAGTAAAAGAGCTTCAACGCGAATCTGGAGTACTGTTGACTTCAGAGCTAGTCTTGCCTTCATGCTGCTGACTTTGGTGAGCAAGCAACCTTGCTCTAGCTTTAAGAGCTCTTCAACATCAATCATTTTAAATTTGGCAAGACTTCAATAATGAGGCTAAGCAACAAAGAGAAACTACGAGAAGACGAGCAGATGCGCAGGGTCCTCTACATGCGCTACGGGACCGAGAGACCTGACCACGGTGCACCTGCCCTCCTCTCCTGCCCCACTGTTGGCCAGCTCCATCGAAGACATGTAGACATAGATCATCAATATGGAGAAAAGACCCTCTAGTTTGCAATCTGTTGAGCCAGTTCCCGAGAACGACATCAAGACTCAAATTTAGTCTCGAGGCAATCGAAGATTGTTGTTTTGTAACAGAAAAATCAAGGATTGGAATCATTTGCTTGCCGATGTTGCACCAAAAACAAAGGCCAGCTACATGAAGCATTACAAAGACTTTATGAAACACCACGGCATTAAACTTGGCCGAGTTGAGGCATTTACCCAAGAGGAGCTTCAGCTGTACTCCGATCATCTAGACAGAGGATACAAAAAGAAAGAAGAGAGCAAAACAAACAAGGTCTAAAGAAGATGTGCTCTGGTCAAAAAAATTTTTGGTTTAATTTTGGGTAACTTGTAAGCTACTTAATTTCCTCGTGCCAAGAGCCGTAGGAGCGTCTTAGGAGCGTCTTAGGAGAGCAGTTGAAATTTCCTAATAAGTGATAGGGATAGAGAAATCGTCTATCAATATAGAACTAATAGCCCCTGTCGAGCACTAAGCTAATAAGGCCAATAAATATGAATTTAGTACAGATCCTTGAACTGAAGAAAAGTGACTTTGAAAGAACGAATAAAAATCTCATATGTTCGGGGTTTAAAATATTATAATTATTATTAATGCCCGTAATCAACCAACCGTGTATTTACATGATCCCTATGATGCACGTCCTCAACTATTTAGACAACAAGGAATTCGTGATCATGTGCCTCCTTTGCAAGAGGGTGAGAGAATGGATGAAAGACTCACCAAGACTTCTTGTGACTAAGAGATAATTCAAAAATGCGATCACACTGAAAGAAGAAATAGACTTGAATGCAGCTGAATTTGCTCTCTCAGTCGTTACAGAACCTGTAACCGTCATTTCTACCTCATTTGTAGGATGGGAGGACAAAATGTCAAAGTTTATTTCTGTGTTACTTGCAAACATGTTCTGTCCACAACTTCGAATTGAATGCTGTAACTATTCAAAACTTACGAAATAGCTTTTGGATCAAGCAGCCCCGATTCTTATTGCGTATACTGTTTATGATGTTTTTCATTTATCTAGTGATTTCAGAATGTGCTCAAAGTTAGAGGAACTTGGATTTCGAACGAATGAAAGCACCATTGATCTCACAAATAACCGAAAACTAAAACATTTATTTATTTGATCTGATGAGAACAGTATGAACTTGAATTTGGGCAGTTAAGACGCTTTAATAATTAAAAATGATTCGTTAAAATCTCTTAGAATTGGCTTGCCTGCTGGCCATATCCTTCAAAATTTTTATTGCAATTGCGGAAATAATAGTAACCAAGTTGTTTTTGACTCTGGTCTTCTTGACCAATATAGAGTCAGAGAATTAACATACATATATGGTCCAAACGAGAATGAATTTACGACATCAGGAAATAGAAGATTCACAAAATAAGATCGAGGAATACACAAAGAATTCGAAGGAATATACAAAGAAGAGAGCACAGGGGATCTCATCATGTTTCGTTATTTTATAAAAACATTCTGAATTGTTGATTATAAATTTGACTTCTGGGTTAAGAATTAAATACACTTTTCAGTCATTGTCTTTTCACATTACTCTTCTCTTGTTTCTTCCTGGTCTTGTTCTCTGTGTTGAAAAGTAAGCAAGATTGTATACTATCGTACTGAGATATGGGTTTGGTTTAGTAAGGAATAAATCGCCCTTAATTTCTGAAAATCACCCCTAATTTCAAAAATCGCCCTTAATTTATTCCCTACTAAACCCCATTCATTCAAATATGATTTTGCTTTCTCATTCTCGTCGCCTTCGGTGGCCTGTATTCGTCGTCACCAGAGTTACTTTCTTCTATGTCTTCTTCCTCGATCGCTTTCCTCTTCTTCTCACGAGTGTGTTATTTTATTGGTCTCTGGCTCCCGTTTGACGAATGAGTCGCGGCTGTTGCTGGAGCCGAAGAAATCATCAAGGTTTTTGGTCTTCTTTCTGTTGACGATCACTGGGTTTAGTGTCCCCTCTTTATGCGCTTTCTTTACTTCGTCCAGGGCATCGTTCTTGCTTTTCCTCGACACTTGGAAGTTCTGGGCAGTGCCATCGATGGTTTCATTCACGACTTCGGACTTGAGGTCTATCATCCTGAAGACGATGTCATCCACTGTACCTGGTCCGTACAAATAGTAGACGTTGACACAGTTCTGCTGACTGATTCTGTGAGCCCTATCTTCAGCCTGAGTCATGATACTAGGAGTCCACGTCATCTCGGCGAACACCACAGTCGAAGCTGCAGTCAGGGTGAGACCTTGAGAACAAGCGTTGATACTGAGCAGAGCTATCCTCATTGTATCATCGTGCTGAAACTCAGTGACCCTCTGGTGTCTTTTCTCAGGGTTCACCCGTCCATCAATCCGTATGCACTTTACTTTCTTCTTCGCATAAAACTTTTCGTATTCGTCGAGAACATTCTTATGGTGTGCAAATAGAAGGAATTTGACGCCCGTTTTCAGAAGAGTTTCGGTGAATTCGATTGTACATGTGACCTTGGCTTCGCCACTCAGTCTATAAGCTGTTGTAAACGACGACTCTTTTTGATCTTCCTCCATTTCGTCGAGTGTATCGTCAAAGCTGATCGGCTTGATACCGTAATGACTCAAGGTGTTGGCTCCCATGTCTTCATCACCTCCTTCGGGTGGTTCATCAAAGCCTGACAGGATCTTGTCGATTTTTTTCTTGAGTTTCGAGTCGACTTATACTTCGATCTTTTGCCTCCTCTTCGATGGCAGCTCGGTGAGCACATCCATTTTGAGTCTTCTGATCATCAGATTCTCACTCAGGAGATAATGGAGTTCAGAGCAGCAGGAGTTACCGTTGTAGTCCATTCCATACATACCAGGCTTTGGAGCACAATACCTCGATGTGAAGTCAGTGAAGTTATGGAAGATGTCTGGTCTCAAGATCCTCAAGATGTTGTACAGCTCGACAGGTTTGGCGAGCATTGGTGTTCCTGATATCAGCACACATCTCTTGGCTTGGGAAAGGATCGGAATCAGATTGATGGACCGCTTCGCGTCCTTACTCTTCAGATAATGTGCTTCGTCAGCTATCGCAGCTTGGAAGTTCCTCTTTTCGATCTCTTCCGACCTCCTCGAAGCAAGATCATACGATATGATGAAAATGCAAGCGCTGTCGCTAAACTTATCTTTGCCAGTCTTGAAAAGCTGTATATCTGTCGCGGCGAGAGTTGGTACCCAAGTCATGAACTCGTCTCGCCAAGAGTATTTCAGACTCGAAGGACAGAAGATGATCAGCGGCCACTGAGCTTTGAAAACATACATGATACCAATGGCTTGTATGGTCTTTCCGACACCCATCTCATCACCAAGCAGAAACCTGCCAAATCTCTGGACCCCGTATTCGATGCCTTTCTTTTGAAACTCGTAGAGGTTGGTTTGCAACTTTTTGGGCAGTTTGTCCATGATGACTTCCTTGTTTTCGTAAAGATTGGTTTCAGACCTGTAGTTGAAGTCTGAACCACAAGTCACCTTCTTGTTCTTGAAAGTGAAGGGAATTGGGTGATTTGAAAGGTTATGGACGAATTCAGGATGTCAAAGATCATGGCTTCGCTTTGGAGGACGAGCTGGCCTATCTCATCGATGACAGTCTGTTTCGTGTTCAACGATACAAGCCAACACTTTGTTTTGGCATCAAATCTTGTGCCCTAAATGTGCTTGATTGCATCCTTGATCTCAGGGGAAAAAGAAGCCTTGGAAACTTATACCGATATGATCTTGTCCAATCATCTCGAAGCAAAGCAATCGTTCGGCGTCTTCAACAGGCTCAGCTTTCTTCTTGAATCTGTTCCACTGGCTTCTCCTCGGAATGAATGTCGTCTTGTTGAGGTTGCTCTGCCTTTCTTCTTGAACAGGCCGTCCAGGCCTCTCGCTGGCTGCTTATCCAAACTCTGTGCATTGAACTTTTGTTCGATATCACTTTGCCTCTTTCTGGAAATTGCACCAGTCTTATCGATCTCTTTCTGCGTAAGGTCATTTATTGTCAGGTCAAACTGTTCTTCTCGAGTGTTGACTTTTGCCCTCTCCTGCAATAAATCCATGGGCTTTGATCATGCATCCATGCTGAAAGGCACATTTGAGGTGGTCTTCATGTTCATGATAACGGAAGAGAAACTCGACTGAGTAGTTTTGAATATGATCTTAGTTCGCTTTAATGGTGAACATTTCTTTTTCTTTTCATGTGGAGAAAGTCTTGGTTCTTCAGTGATCTGATCTAAGATTGGTTTTTACTGCTTAACTTTTAAAGATTGGTTGCAGATGTCGTCTAAGCTGGTCTCAGAGAAAGATCGTTTACTTAGTTGACTTACAGATGGTACTGGGGAAATATTCTATCTTTATACCACCATTTTGTTTTTAAAGTAACATACCAAATATTTCTTTCGTTTGAGATTATAAAAATTGGCTGGAGAGTGTTTTATTCAAATTTAACGCCCCCAAATACATGCCTTATAAGAACGCCCTGAAATTCATTTTCCCATTAGAAAAATATAAACCGATGAGTGATGAATACGACCTCTGGGGTGAAATTTGGTTCATGACAGCAATCGACAAAGATGCTTGCCAAAATGATCCAAAGCAAATAAGATTAGTGGTTGAGTTGTTTTAAGACGACAATGGGGCTTCCGAAAGGACATGCAAATCGAACGATAGATTTTAACTTAATTAAAATTGAGCGATAGATTTTAACTTAATTAAACATTAAATCTCTAAGTCCCAGAGACCGGCCCGGTCAGCCAAACCAGTGCGTCAGAGATAGCTTCACTGTCACACCCTTTCTTGCCTAGCCACCTGTCACACTAGGTTCTCGTGGCTGCTGGTGAGGGCACATCGTTG
>JACKZZ010006424.1_pt1 | contig 10033 bp, 8 predicted proteins | sample 8027871 | NCBI WGS metagenome assembly JACKZZ01 (sample SAMN15724774, study PRJNA655200) | protist metagenome | isolation source: fluorescence activated cell sorting (FACS) single amplified genomes of... | place: USA: West Boothbay Harbor, Gulf of Maine | collected 2000-07-19
CGAGGGGAAACAAATCCATCGCGCGGGGAAACAAATCCACTGCTCGGGGAGTGAATCACAATGCGCGAGGCAAGTCCAAGTCCCGAGCCAGAGGTGGAGCGAAAGAGAAAGCGAAAGCCAATGCTGGTGCCAGAAAAAGTAACAATGGTAAACAAGCTGCGCGCAGAAGTCGAGCCTCCTCTGCGGAAGAAGTGGAATCAGAACAACAAGAAGAAAACCCTGTAGAAGTCGTGCAACAACAAGTGGCCGGTGGTCTTCTCGCCCCGCCCATGAAGAAAAAGGGCCGGCCGCTCGGCTCCAAGAATAAAAAGACTCTCGCTGCAGAGGCAGAACTGCAGCTGAAGGCTGCAGCAGACGAGTTTGAAGAAAACGCGAAAAACGACAGTAGCGCGGCTGCGCCGTCCGCTGCAGCCGGAACTGCAGGAGCCTCTTCTTCCTCCGCGGGGGCGGGAGCGGCCTCCTCTTCTTCCTCCGCGGCAGCAGCTCCGATTTCCGCGGCAAAGCCGCCACCGAAGCCGCGTGGGCGCCCGAAGAAGAATCCCGTGAAAATTATACCAAGCCAGGAAGCTGATCAAGTAGATCTGGCAAAGGAGACGGAGGAGCAAGAAGTACAGAGTGGCACCAAAAGGAGAAAGCAGGACGGCGTGGACGACGGCCTGATCAAAAACGCAAGCAAAGCCAGCTCGTCCGCCACGACGTCTGCCGGAGTTGCCGAGCAGGAATACAATGCGGTGAGCAGCAGCAGTAACGAACCAATCGTCTCTAATATTCAGCAGGGAGATGATTATATCAAGCAAGCATCAGCGAAAGGACATGGATTATCTGAAAAATTATCGCCGCGGCAACAGCTTCGTGGACCACTTACAGTCCCTGCAACGAGTGGAGCGCTGTTATGCAAAGCAACAGTATCTGTATCGTAACCGTATTCGTACTTAGTGGAAATCGCATGACAGATTTTCTCAGCTTTGCAAAAAAAGAAATTTGTGATGCAGATTTACCTGAAGAGAGAGATCTGTAATGCTAATGCATGACTGCAATTACTACTTTCTTAGTACGACTACGATACTTTTGCAGCGCATAGCTCTACGCGCGGATCGACTTGGATCAGGTTCGGGAACCCTTCGCAGATCGCAGCAGCACGGAGAGAGTGGGGAAATATGACTTTCCCTTCTGCCGTCCGCATAACTCCTTCGTGCAAGAAAACGGAGCAGGCTTGAACTCCATTGACCGGGATCACATTATGAATTGCAAAAGCATCGTACTACAACTAGTATGAATTGCATTTACAAATTTCGATTTCCTCGACGTGAGAAGTGGAATTTGTAATGCCAATGCGGATTTGACTTGACAAGAAAATTTGTGATGCATGATATCGACGATTACTACGAGTACGATGCGTTTGCACAGGATACACATCTGGAAAAAGCAGCTCTACATGCGGCAGAACGAGGAAACCCAGACCAAAGCCAAGATTGCGCGGAAGCGCGTGGAAGAGGCCGAGCGGTGCACGAGGACGCAAACTTCTCTTGTTGATTACGCCGTGGAGGACGCGAACATGCTCCTGCAGGCGGACGCGATGGCCGACCTGTACCTGGAGCTCCAGCTGCAAAATATGTGGGCTGTGCAGACCAACGAGGAGCTCGCACCGAACGCACGGAAGACGTCACGGGAAAAAATCAAGCGCGAGATCACGGCCGCACTGATGAGTGAAGATCCTATAGAAACTTTGAACAGCGTGGTCGAAGCTCCTGCGGGTGACAAGCTACGAGAACACGCGAAGATCATGACCTCGGCCGCGACGGATCAAGTGGCACTCGCTGCAGACCAAGAACACGACCAGCCGCCTCAGCGAAAACTACCGCTCTCACGATTACTCAACCGGTTAATTGACCTCTTTTCTGCGAAAGAGAATTTAGCTCCCAACGAAGTGGAAACGTGGAAGGAAAAGGCTTTGAGAAATAACGACGAGAAAGCAATCGGAAAAGTTGCTGACTTCTTGCTCCAGTCGGAAGTTTGGCGCGACCCCGTTTTCCGGCTGGAAGTGTGTTTCAGTTTGCTCCGTGCGGAATCTTACGTGATTCAACTTCAGCAGGAAAAAATGAATCAACAGGCAGGAGGCTACTTGTTCTCTCCAGCGAGCTCCTACACGACTTCTTCGGGGAGCGGTAGAAACAGTATCTCTCCCCCAAGTGGAACAAAGTCACTTGATTTGAACAAATACGATGCCAACATTGCCAGCCACGAGCAGTACTTTCTGAATACGTGCATCTGGAAGATTCTACAGTTGATCCTCTGCGAAAGGCATTTCCAACAGGACCTGCTACAGGATCAGGATGTGGACACCAGCGCGGACCCGACCCCCACTGCTGATCCTGCTATCAAAAGGAAAAATCCCCCCTCCCCATATCAAAACGAAGTTTCTGATGCTGGATTTGCGTACACAAATCAGATTTGTCTTGCTGGAGAGGACGGCAGGCTTATACTAAGCCCGAACTGGGAAGCTTTGAGCTAGGCGCTGAGCATGGCAAACGTGTAGGCTGTAGGGCCAACAGCATCACAAACCGCCAACAGAGTGCGGCAGAGCCTGCGCGGTTGCGTTCTTGCAAGACAGAGACGATTTGAGGTCACAAATCAGCATGACAAATTTTCTGGGACGTGCCTTTTCGATATGGGGACGGGGGATTCTTCCTTCCGATACCTGCCAGCCCGAACCTTGCGGATATGTACGTGTTTCTTCGGGACAAACAAGCCCTTGTGATGGACAAGGGCGACCTGTGGGTGCAGATTGAGCGCAAAGAGGTCGATTTCAATAAAACGGTGGCAACTACTAGTACATTGTCGTCAGCAACAAGAACAACATCCACATCAAGTAGCGGCGAAACATTAAATCAAGTCGTGAACCTGAAAGTGGAGAAGCGAAATGCGTGGAACGACCTGAGGAAGTGCTTTTCCAAAGAGCCGAAAAAGAACATTTTCCAACACGATTACGTTGACAGTTGGGAGTCGGAGGACGACCGGAGAAAATTGTCCATTGCGGCGCCGAAACTGGACCGGTGGGCAAAAATGGAGGCGAAAACCCAGGACTTTTCCGTGAAGACGCTGCTGTGCACCGGAGAATATCCTGTGCAAAAGTATCGTACTTGTATTGCAGTCATGCATTACAAATCTTTTTGTTAAGGTAAATCAGCATTACAAATTTTATCTCTCATACTGAGAAAATTTGTAATGCATTTATACGAGTGCGATACTTTAATATTGGCAGTTCATAGAGAAATCCTGCCTTTGCAGGCTACCAGCTGGAAAACAGATACTGTTTGCGAGGCGTGGGAGGAAACGATTGAGCGTGGTGATCGCGCAGCGGCGGCGCTGGCGTTCTTGGATAGGAGTCCCGAAACTGTTGAAAATAATGAAGATTCGCCGGCGGAGATGAGCAGCGACACGACCGGCAACGGAATTCCATCCAGGAAGGCGTTCTTTGACTTCTACAAAACCAAAATCCCATCCATGAAGATGGACGTGCAAAAAGGCGCCGCCGCCAAGGAGCTGATGATTAAGCAGGCGGAGCACGGGCCGAACGTCGTGTGGTGTCGATTGTCCGCGAGTACGCTTGCGGGGTTTGCGTGGCAGCCCTGCGCGCAGACGTATTTTACGGAAATGAGAGAACAAAAGCAACAGCTCTCGTCCGATAAAGATAAACCGGAGCAGCTGCAACTGAAGACCACGGGTAGTAAAAGTAGCAGCACCAACAACTGTGGATCTTCAGGAGCATGGTCTTCATCCTCATTTACTTCGTCTTCAGCCAGTTGTTCCACGTCGAAAAGCAAAGCCAAAAGGAGAAAGAGCGAGGTCGTACTTCCTCCGGTAGACGGGCGAGAAATTCACCGTCTCTGCGAATACCGACCGGCGTTTGTGCACGAGGTTCTCGAGCAGGACAAGTTTGCACGACAGCTGCAGCGGCGCGAAGATGTTGATTTGGGACTACAACTTGCAAAAATCCAAACACCCCCAGAAACCGTGGTGGATCAGGCCCGGATGAATTACGCACCGGACGTGTTTCCCCCCGGCGTACATGCCACCCCGGATCTCTCGCCGGCAGACGCCTTCGTGTGCGTCGCGCTGGGCCAGTTCGGCCACTCTTTCGGAGCGGAGGACCGGGAAAACCTGCGCCTCGACCATGTGAGCTGCAGGGAATGGTTGCTCTTGGCCGAGGGCCTGCGGGGGGCAAGGCAGCAGAAGATCTGTAGCGTGAAGAGCGCGAAACAGCTGGGGTTTTTGCAATTTCTCTCGGACCAGAGGAAGCAGCTGATATGGGAAGATTCCTCTTCTCTTCGGGTACAACAACAGCTGGTGGCGGATATGAACTTTAAGCAATTACGCCCCGCGGCTGTGCAGCTGGAGGTGCAGCAGCAGCAAACGAACCAGCATGACATTTATAATAATCTTTTGAACTGTATGGAGAGAAAAAAGTTTATCACAGTCACTAATTTGCAGGGTTTGCATTACAAGTTTTCTTAGCATCACAAATTTTCCTTGTATTGCAGAAACACTAGGGAAATCCCTTATGATGTGTGGCTGTGATGCATTTTTACGCATGACAGACAATTTTGTATTGCAAAAATGCCCATGAGTGATTGTGACGAACTTTTTTCTTTTGATAAACTGGATCGAAGACAACATGCTCGACCCGCTGCGCACGTGCCCCCAGCTCCGGGAACTCGACCGTTCGCTCCGATTGCCGGACAGGGAGAGCCGAAAGGCGTGGCACCGGGTCAAGAAAGCATTGGAGAAAGAAGGTCCTCGTGATAGAGCTGCAAATGTTCTTGTTCAAGAACATGATCTCTCCGCGGAGGACGACGCCTGTGGTTCATCATCTCCATACCACTTCATGTCCCGTACGAATGAAGTGTTCTCGGACGAGGACGAAGATGTCGGTTCAACATCTTCAAATGACGATGGCAACAACAGCATTGAGTTCAACGATGATCTCAACCTGGAAAGTGATATGATGGAGGGCAACTCGTCAAATAGTATGCGCAGCAACAGCAACAGTAACGAGGCAAGTTTTTGTAACTCACCTGTTGCCAGAACTCCTTCGGCCGATGATCTTCAAAAGTCTGCGGTTCCTTCCGCGACCTCTGGAGCGGGTGGAAATTCTACCACAAGCAAGAACAAACCCGCCAAAAAATCTGCCAAAAGTTCCCAAAAGGTCAAGTTTCTGCTAATATGAACTGCAAAAGTATCGTACTCGTATAAATGCATTACAAATCTCCTTAGCATGACAGATAAAAGCTGTAATGCGGATTCACCTTAAGAAAAACATTTGTAATGCAAGACTTGCATTTATACGAGTGCGATACAGATACTTTTGCACAGGATAGCCTTGCACAGGATCCGACGAGGACCTGGAGGATCCGACGAAAAATGCTGTTATAAAGGCGCCGCCGGCAACTACTTCTACGAGGATGAAAAGATATTCCAAAGAAGGAAATGCTACTCCTTTTGCCCCGTTCCTGCTGCCGCCGGAGGAAGACGAGGAAGAAGACGAGGACCACATCCAGATGGAGCTGCAGTCGGATTGCTATAAAAATTCGGACCACGATATGGATATCAACATGAATGTCGAGATGGCCCCCGCAGGAGAACAAGATGCGCCGCGAGGTCTGCAGCAACAAGGGAATGATAAAGACGACGTTATCACAAAAGACCAGGAAAATAACGGCGACGAACTTCTAGCGGAGGCGGTACAGACCACAACCACAGCCAGTTTGTTCAGCACAGAAAGTACAACTAGCAACAAAGCCGACGAAGGAGCTCCTTCATCTGCATCTTCGGAGATGAGTGAAAATATTAAACCAGCAGCCGCGAAAAACATATTATCAAATGCAGTTCTTCCACCTGCACCACCGAGACTGAAGAGCTCTGGCCGTGGTCGAATGTTGCCCCCCTCGTGCAACATCAATAAAGCCACTATTACGAAGATGAACAAGGAAAAAGTCACCGTTGCGCCGCCAGCGGCCTCGCAGAACAAGAAACAACCGATTTTTGCGTCGACGGAAGCTACTGCTGCGGAGGACCACAATCCTCCCGCGGAGCAGACGAAGAGCACAATAAAGACAACGGAAACTGATCAAAAAGTGAAAATGGTCCGAGAGCAGGGATATCGAAATGCAAAAGGCTCGACAGAAATTCTCGACGAGAATATTTTGCCCGAGCAGCCGTCTACGTCTTCTATCGAGCCAGACGACGCACTAGCAGTAGTTCCAGCTCCTGCGCAAAGCACTAGCAGTAGGAGTAGCAGTAGTTCCAGCTCCTGCGCAAAGCACCCGTCTTCTAGCACTAGCAGTAGGTCCAGCTCCTGCGCAATTATAAAGGAGGTGAACAAGACGTCCTCGACCAAGAACAACAACACAGAGCTGCCCAGTACAACGACACGACCTACCGAAGAAATATTAGAGTCGGACGATGGCGAGGAGCTCGTTCTGAAGACGAGACCTGGTGTTGTGGCAGCCGACGCAGGGCAGCAACGGCCGCAGGTAGGGAATTTGCTATCTGCGGAACTGACCATGCAACCGACCTCCGATGCTCACGAGGAGGACGATGGCGAGGAGCTCGTTCTTATGAAATGCAAATATACCTGGATGATGTCTGGAAACTTGTGATGCAAGAAAGGGAACAAGCGTGAGTGCACTGCAATGCGCTGCCCAGCATGACAAGTTTTTCCGTGGAGGTGCAGAGAAGTTGCGCACTCTGCATGAGAAACCGCGTTTGTGCATCACAGACAGAAAGAGCTCCTCTTCGCGGGCACGCAATACAGAGTTCAGAGTCATGCCAGACTAGCATGACAAATCTCGCAATTATCTCCCAGACATCCAGGGATATTTGCAGTCCATAGTTCTGAAGAGACGACCTGGAGATCATCGCGCTGGTCCCTCAACAGCGCAGGAGATGCAACGGGTCGCTGCACGACCAGAGAACTTATCCACAGACAACACAAATGCTGGTGCTGGTTCTGCTGGTTCCTCAACAAATCTCGTTCAACATCCGGTGGCGGAAGATGATAAAAGCACCCATCAAGAGAGGGTTGTTGTTTCCAACACTGCAACTCGTGCGGATGTAGTTGTTCAAGCCAACAACCCGGCGACGTCCAATGCCGCATTCTCAAACGTCGCGTCTGCCAGCACCCAGAATATTCAGAGCACGAGCGCCCCTGCAGTTGTGCAAAACGAACTCACAGTTGAAGCCGTGCGGGACCCGGCAATTATTCCGCGAGAAGATCCTGATGTCGGAGTTGCTTCCTTGTGTTCATCCTCCAACGCCGCGTTGGCAGGAACAAATCAAAGCAACCAAATTACATTAAATCAGAGCATGAGTCGTGCGCCTGCAGTACAGGAAGGACCCACAGCCGAAGCGCTGCGGGATCCGGCAATTATCCCGCGAGATGAAGCCACTGCTTCCTCTTCCACAAATCTGGCGACAGGAAATGAAAGCACCCACAATCTTCAGGGCGGCACGAGCGCCCCTTCAGTGCAGCAGGAACAAATCACAGCCGACGAGCTGTGGGACATGTTGGGTGAAGACAAGGATAAGCAGAGAGATGAAGGACCAGCACTCCCGCGACCGCGAGATGCCGACACTGCCCCGTCAAATCCGGTGGCAGAAAACGAAAGCACGGATGAAAATCAGAACACGCGTGCCCCTGCAGTGCAGGAGGGACCCACAGCTGAAGCGCTGCGGAACCCGCCGATCCTGCGAGATGCTGCGACTGCTTCCTCTTTCACAAATCTGGTGACAGGAAATGAAAGCACCCAGAATTCTCTTCAGGGCAACACTAGCGCCCCTGCAGTGCAGCAGGAACAACTCACAGCCGACGCGCTTTGGGACATGTTGGGACAAGACGTTAGTAGGCAGAAAGATGAAGCGGGACGACAGCTGCGACATGCTGAAGCTGCCTCTTCGACGAACCAATCGGCAGGAACTGCAAGCACGGAAAATCAGAGCACGCGCGCCCCTGCAGTGGTGCAGGACGGACTCTCAGCTGGTGCGCTACGGGACCCGGCAATTCTCCCGCGGGTCGCTGCCACTTCTTCCTCTTCCTCAAGCGCTGCGGCGTCAGGAAATCAAAGTAGCCAAATAAATCAGAGCACGAGCAGCGCCCCTGCAGTTCAGGAGGAGCTCACAGCGGACGTGCTGCGGAACCCGCCGATCCCGGGAAATGCTGCCACTGCTTCCTCTTCCTCTTCCTCAAACGTCGCAGTGGTAGGAAATCAAAGCAGTGACATATTACATCAGAGCACAACTGACCCTGCAGTGCAGCAGCAGCTCACAGCCGACGCGCTTTGGGACATGTTGGGCGGTCAAGACGTTGATTATGCATTGCAAATATGTCATCTGGGTCTGGAAGGTTGCAACTTGTGATGCTGTCTCTGGATTCTGAAAAAATCTGTATTGCGTGACCAACAAGAGGGGACCAGTTTGTGTTACTTAGAGAGGGCATTTCTCATGCGGAATATGCATCAGGAAGCCCTCTAAAAGTCTGTAATGCCAGGTCATGCACGACAGGCATCATGGGTCGCGCAAAATATGCATGACAAACCCGGCAATCTTCCAGACCCAGACATATTTGCGTTTGATATTAATCAGCAGAAAGATCAAGGACGACCAGCACTCACGCGAGATGATGCTGAAGCTACGTCCTCAAATCCGGTGGCAGAAGATGAAAGCGCCCAAAATCTCGAGACTTCGAGCGCCTCTGCAGTGCTGCGGGACGACCCGGCAGTCCCGCGAGAAGATACAACTGGAGCTGCTTCCTCTTCCTCAAACACCGCGGTCGTGGCAGGAGAAGATGCAAGCACGGATAATCAGGAGATGCAAGCCCCGCCTGCAGTTGCAGTGCAGAAGGAAGTCACTACAGCCGACGCACTTTGGGACCTGTTGGGTAGTACTAAACATGACGGTGATAAGCAGAAAGATGAACAAGCACGAAGAGGACACCGACAACCCGAGCTTCTAGTAAAGCAGCCCAACACGACCACGACGAAGCAAGCTGCTGTCGCGTCATCAGGTGCTTCATCTTCCAGGCAAGCTGCTGTCGCGCCGCCATCAAGTGCTTCATCTTCCAGCAGCCTAGGCATAACAGTGTCCTCTCAGTCGGCGGGTAAGGTGGAACCTCCTTCGGGGCCGCAAAGCAATGGGCTATTGCTGGGTGGAGCAGTGGATGCGGAGCGAAACGCCCCTGCAACCAAGCGGGGTGCGAGCAAGCTCAAGGACAACAAAGAGAAGGGGCCCAAGAAAGACGAGCCAGAGGTGCAAGCTCCGCCGATCCAAGACAGCAGTGCTGGTGCGAGCAAGCGGGGTGCGAGCAAGCTCAAGAACAAGTCCGTTAACCAGAACCCGAAGCGCGACTTGAGTCCTCCGAAGAAGGAAGGCTCGGTATGAACTGCAAAAGTATCGTACTTGTACTACTACCAATCGCATTCCTGCATTACAAATTTCTTTCCCACGTTACATCCGCATTACAAATTTTCTTTCTCATGCTGTCATGCAATTTATACTAAATGCGATGCTCTTGCATTTCATACTCGGCCGAGGAAAGCAGACCAGAGGGTAATGCTGTGAGCCTGCTTCCGATGAAGCGGGGGGCGAGCAAGTGCAAGGAGAAGCGGCAAGATATGGCGTTCTCAAACGTTACATTCTCAACTGTTACATGAAATTTGTAATGCAACAATGGCAAAAGTGAAAGGGAAAATGTTGCGCCTTTTGCATTACAGGTTAGGAGCAGATTGTAATGCTGTCTAGCGCGTCACGAAGTTGTCATGCGGAGAAGGCTTGATCGTGTTAAGAGTGATAGTGTTTTTGCATGACAAATCATGTAACAGTTGAGAATGTAACATTTGAGAACGCCATACAAGACCCACCGGCAGAAGTAGTCGCAGCGGAAAACAACAATTCCGGTATTAACAAGAACCCGAAGCGCGATTTGAGTCCTCCGAAGAAGAAAGACTCGGTACGAACTGCAAAAGTATCGTACTTGTAC
>JACKZZ010009771.1_pt1 | contig 10032 bp, 8 predicted proteins | sample 8027871 | NCBI WGS metagenome assembly JACKZZ01 (sample SAMN15724774, study PRJNA655200) | protist metagenome | isolation source: fluorescence activated cell sorting (FACS) single amplified genomes of... | place: USA: West Boothbay Harbor, Gulf of Maine | collected 2000-07-19
AAGTCAGCGGGGGCGACTTTTGTGCTGTCTTTAGTTCTACTGGTAAAGGCTCGTTGTCTCGGCTAGTGTCGTAGAAGTTTTGCCTTTGGGCAGTCTGAGTCTTCTCCGAAGGTACTGACTCTATCGCTGAGACTAGCTGTTTTTTGATCGGAGATTGTTTTTGGCTATTCGCCTTGAGCTCACCAATCTTCTCCGCCACCTATAATGACAACCAATACACATTATTGTTACGCGGTGTTCAGCCGGCCAATGCATGGTAATGATAAAAGTAGGCGATTCTAAGCTAAATAGACAAGCTCGTGCGCCGATTACCCCGGAGTCAACTGCGTCCAAAGCCTGGCTTGCCCACGAAAGCCACTCTGACATAGTGGATGACGATATGAGGTTGCCTCCTGCCTTATTACTGAGTTTCCACTCTCTACCTGCATGAGCTCTGATGTGAGCCAGCTAGAGCAAGGAGCTGAGCTGGCTGCTAATAGCTGCAGCACAGCAGAGACTGAACTGAATATTTTTTGTTCTTGCTGCTTCCACCCCCCCAAAAATGGCAGAGAAACCGGCGGACCCGTACTTTTATGTCCAGTATGGGTAATGCAATATTTCTGCAGAACTTTTATCTACACTGTTATTTTCCTCGAAAAATTGGCATGGCATGATTCTGATAACTTATACACAAAAACAACAGACCCGATTCGAAGTCTAGGGCACTCTTCAATAGTGCTTGCCGTTGCCACACATTAGTGGACGCCATCAAAGAAACATGCCAGAACGTTCTGGACACGGCTATTCGCAGGAGGTTGAATGAGATTCACTGGGAGCTGAGACAAATTCAGCGAAACATTAAAAAACTCCAGCTTATGGTCTCATCTCAGTCTCGGCGAGGCTCGATGGCGGAGGGGGCAGAAGGCGACATGAAGTCTGAGAAAAAAGGTGGGAAGAAGGGTGAAAAGAAAAATGCGGGTACTGAGGAGGAAGAGGATTCATATGAAGCAAAACTCAAGGCAGAAGAGGAGGAGGAAACCAAGAGGGCGGCAGAGGAAGACCAATTAACAGAAGACTTAAAAATGGTTTCATCCTTACAAAAGGTCGATATCGCGGAACTAGGAGGTGCATGCCTGAAACTACGAGGTTTGGGCGACGAGTATGCGTATACTAAAGTTGCTGCGACTAAAACATATCGCTTGGTGAAGGTGGACGAGGGCAAGGAAGGGGAAGGTGACATCGAGACGCCCATAGATGTGAATATTTAGCTTGTCGTGCTAACGCGTGCAGCCCATATTAAAGATTAAGACGCTTGTGGCGATATACTATATAGCATTGGATCTTGATGCCCTCGCCGGCGGCGCGCCCCCGCACCGCTGACTGCATGCATGCAGCGCAGCAAATCCATGCAGGACGCACGCGCAGGCTAAACAATGCATGGCTCGCGATGCATGACGCTCTAGCTGTGCGGCCGTTTGCATCGTGAGACCTATTTTCGATGCCGCAGCTCTGGACCACGTATAAGGGCTACTATGTTTCGTATTTGCTTTTTTAAATCAAGACTTTTATCGAACAGCTGCGTGCTTTGTTGAATTTGTTGTGCCAGCTACAATCGTACTAGCTGCAGCAAGCAAGCAGCTGCTTTCTGATGCCCGGAATGCATGCAGCTGTGCAAAGCTGTTATTCTTGAGGACCCAAGTGGACATAGTCACTGCGCTCTGCCCCATGCAGATACCTGCGATGGGGGTAAAGATTACTCCTATTTTCTGCGTCTTTACCAGGGTGTCGAGGCCATGCCGCAATAGATAACCATATTGCCGACCAAACACCTGTGCTAAAATAAGCCTGGAATAAATACAAGGCGCAAAAGTGAGACTGGAAATCAATACTTATTGTCGATGTACGCGAGCAACGTACCCCCACAGCGCGTGCTTTGTCCATACCGTCATCCAAAAAGCGTTATCTTCCCAGTCTTTCATATTCTGCGAGACCTTTGCACAGTTTACCAGCCTTTTGAATCCACTCACGAATGTCTGATAATGCACGTGATTCTTCTGGTCTTCGAGATACCGTGGCAAGTAGAGTCCGAACGATTCGTACCCCTGCTCAATACCCGTCATAACAGTATACAACACGACAATCCAGTACGTTTGTGGGGCGTCTGCCCACTCTCTCAGCACTTGTGTGAGCCTAATTCCAATGACGATGAAAAGGACGGCCCAAAGAAACTGCTCAAAGACGGCAAACAGGTTTGATTCTGTAATGAGGTTGGTCCAAGAGCAGCACTCAGCAACACACGCCAGGACCACAACAGAAACTGAGATCCGTTTTGTCGTGGCGCGAAAGCTATCCTCGAAGAGGTGCTGCGCATGGAGCCCAGAAGCGAGTCCATGTATTGTGAGTGCAAATTGTGCGACCCATGCCACCTCAGCTACAGTCGCACATGCTCGGCCAAAAACCACCCAATTGAGGGGAGTGTTGAAAATACATAATCGTGGAACGTCCACACGCGGAAGGATTGCTCTGTAAGCGCAAACGAATGTAAAAATAACAGCAGCACTGGAGAGAAATCTTCGCTCTTTCGGCGTGGCGCTGTCTTGCACGAGCCGAAGCTGCCTGAACGACGATGACCGTGAAAAGAAAAGGAGGCTTATATTGAAGATACTGCAGGCCACCATCACACCCCACCAAACCCAGGCACCATCGCTCATTTTACAGACCTCCAACAGCCCTTTTTTATTGTAGGTATTTTATTAGACTGAACTTTGGCTGCGCTGCGCTTAGACTCATGCTGTAGGCATGGGGGCTACTAAATTAGTAATGTGGTTTAGGATATTGCTTCAGACTTCATCATGCAGTTTGCTCAGTTGCCAGCTTCAAATGTGAGGCATGGGCTTAATACTTCTGTTCATAAATTGGTTTGGTGTCAACCACCGTAATATTTAGCTAGAAATGGGACGTCAAATAAATACTGACAAAAATGGATAGGTCTCGATTGGAGATAGCACTGTATATTGAGAATTCGACTGGTGCTTGACTCTATACATTGATTCACTGGTGAACTTATCGGTATCTGGGACTTGGCAGTAATTATGTGTTGTTTGAAAGAAGCACAACAAATATCTCCGATGTCAAAATACTGAACTATAATGTAATTTGACATTGAAGAGTTGTTAGATAACATCTTCGGGGTCAACTGTGAGATGATTATGTTGCCGTTACACCCGATTGTACTTTTTGGGTTGCAACTTTGCTCTCACAGACTTGACATAACTTTCTACCATGTCGACGAATTTAAATGTATTTGACGGATAGGCTACTTTACTCATTTGAATATTTTCTTTGCTTGGAATTGCGGGAGTACATACTATGCACTAGGAAAAATAACTATGTGGGATGCAGGCCGATCTGCAACTCCGACACAGTTTCTCCAGCGTTAGAAAGAATTTTGTGAACCTTGCTATAGCTCACTGGTACCGATACAGGGACTTTGAAGATCGTCAAGAGGCATCTATGGGGGCCATTTTGACAACATACTCGAATTGTGTATTGAGAATATTATATTCTTCTCTTCTTGATCTCTTATCACTGGGACGCGAGTGTCTAGAATACACGACGCAGCCAGAGGGCACTGTGAAAAACTAAGCTCAAGGCTCAGCACTTATCTTCCACCTGGCAGGCAAACCTTTGAGATAGCATGGAAAGGGGGCGAGAGGTCTCGGTTCGAGACTCCACTGTAGGCTGGATGATGTTGGGGGCAATTTGACTTCTCTAGAGGTGCAGTGGTGCACCTCACATTCAAAACGTTATATGGAGAGACATCTGGTTGGAGACACTTCTGGTGACTGGAGGGGTACATTCGGGGTTCTTCTGTGGCGAATGCAAAAAAACCGGATAACCTCGGGGTGAGAACGTCTTTCTCGGTGGCTGGGACTCTTCTGACGAATAAGGGGGGGATCAGGGTGAGAATATCTTTCTCGGTGGCGGTGACTCTTCACGTAGGACTCAGATAGGGCGGTGATGAATATATTGAATACAGTGGCTCATGGACGTTGCGGCTATGTCGAAATTAACCGTTGAGAAGCTTTTGAAACAACTTCCAGCCGATTTGGGGTATGGGCTACAGTGTACGTTGTGGGAACGCGTCGAAAATGGACATCTCGTGGATAAGTTGCATGGGCGATGCTCAGCCGCTAGTGAGCCGAATGCAGATTTTTTTCTTGCCAGTTGTTTGGAAGAGCATCGGCAACTTGTCTTAGGAAGCGACTCAACCTGGGGGGGATCCGTTGCCCTTGATGGGGTGAAAAAAATGGGGTCAGTCGGCGGTTAGGGGGCCGTGGGCCCACGGCCGCACCCTAGAGCCAAACCAAACAAGGTTTAGGTTTAGAAGTTGGGCATCCAGGAAGGGGACTCGACTATTTTTGACTGAGCTGGACCAGCACGCCCGGAGCTGTTAGTGTTTGCAGCTGGGAGAGCAACAAGCTCCCGCGAAGCTGCATGCAGGAAAAGGAGAAGAGGGATAGCTGGTGTGTGGCCGCCTTATGTCAGATGCAATTGTAACATGCGTCATCATTGGCACAGGTAATTTGATTTCTAGATTCTTGTTGGTGCCACCACGCTGAATTTTTTACTAATTTTGGAAATACAGGCTTCGCCCTTCTGCCGCTGTTGGTGGATCTGACAAATGCGGTTTGCCCAGACATGCAGATAGCGCGCTTCACTTCGGCCTTAATCCAACCGTTACTGCTAATCTCTGTTCTGATGTTGTCTCTTATCGCACTCAACATGTTCTTCACTACTTTCCTGCCATTTTCACATTATCTCGATGACAATAACACCGCGGCATGGACTACCCGTTATTGCCTACACTTGGGTTTCGCACTCTGGGTGTGGGCCAATGTTGTTTACAACTTTGTCACAGCTGTTCTTCTTAATCCTGGGTCTCGTAGTCATTCCGATGTTGCCCGGCACATTGTCCACCAGAAACGCCAGCATGAGCAGCACCGACACCAGCAAAGGGCTCTGAAATCAGACCAACCGAAAGGCTGCCTCGACAACAAATCATCGACGCCGTCCAGCGACGGCAATCGCACGTGCAAACACTGTTTGAATATTTCAGAGGCGAACCAGACTATAAATGCGTCCAACAGCGGCAAAGCGGTTGCCGCGAGCGTTGAAAGCAAGAAATCCAAGGCTGTTGAGCCGCCGCACAAGCCGGCGTCATTCAAGCACTGTAAAGTCTGCGAAACGTGTATTTTGCACATGGATCATCACTGTCCATTCACTGGAGGGTGTATTGGTGCGAATAATTACTTATTTTTCATGCTGTTCCTTGGATACTGCACTCTGGGCCTCCTCTATGCTTCCCTCATGTCCTTTCGGCCCTTCTACCACTGCATTCTCACCACCCCCCCGCACCCTTCCATCGTTCCAGCCTGCCAAGCACTTAACACCCGATCGCTCATATTCCTGCCCACGACTGCCGGCATGATATCGGTCGGATGCCTATTTTTCATGCATGCGGTGCTGTGCTATTTTGATCGAACGACTATTCAATTTTGCACGGCCTTTGACGATGGCGTTACGTCATGTCTCTCCGTTCAGCACTGGAAACGGGCCCTCGGACTACACGCGACCACCAGTGATGACAATATCGATAAGTGTGACAATAATCATGGTGGTGGCTGGGGTCGAATTTCTGGCAAGATGTGGGAGTTGCGTCATGGACTGACGTGTGTACAGTGTTTGTTTCCCATCGATCTGTTTGTAAACCTGACGGCGATAGCGCCCTTCTCGGCATTCTTGCCTTTGCGAATGCCTGAATTATTGCTGCGATTCAATACCCGTCCAGCACTTGCGCGCTTGATAGAGAACATTGAAGTGCTGGAGGCGCTGGGTGGGGGTGGAGAGCGTGGTGGTTATGGTGGTAGTAGTAAGAAGGAGCACCAGCCCTTCTACTGTTCAGATGTGGACAGCGATGACCAAGATGACACACTGGCTGCGTTGTCATCGCTATCAGTCGCTGCAGCTGTGCGGCGGCGGGGTGTCAGAAAACGAACGCCGGTGAAGGCAGCGTGTGATTGATTTGTGGTCGTTGACTAGGGCCTAGGCGAGTTGGGCGAGTGCACGCGGCGAGCGGCATACGTACGCGAGGTGCCTCGGCGCCGGTACGTGCTGCTTCATGTGTGCTTGCTGGCGCAGCGCGCGCACGCGGGCGGGCCGCGTATGTAATAAAAATGCGCATTGATCGATATGCTCAAAAAATAAAAAATACAATATGTGTACGTACGATGCGTACGCGCACTCGCGTGATGTGACAGGAACAAGACGCATAAGCCCCAAAAAATAATATAATGAGGCCATGCACGCGAACGTACCGCGCCTAGAGATTAGCGAACCTAGTCTGCCTTTTTGCTCTTTTTTTTCTTGGAATTCTTCTTCTTGGGCTCAGCAGTACTAACACCCTTGGATTTGGCGTCATCTCGCTTCGTTTCAGTTTGTGGCGACCGCCCTTTATTGAGGGCAAATAGGTGTGGCCAGACACTGGGAAGCTCGTGAATGGTGTCAATCACGTGATCTGCAAACTCAAATTTTCGCATGTCCTTTCCATCTCGTGACATATGTCCAACCAGCACCGTATTCCAGCCCATTTGTTTGGCTGCTTTAATGTTGCTCGTGCTGTCATCGACGATATAGCACTGTGACATATCAGGCTGGCCTGCCTTCAGCGCTGCTAACTCGTACGCCTCCGGGTCGTGCTTCGTGTAAAACTCAGTCACACGAACATCAATGACTGGATGGTCAGTGAAACACTCGCCAACGCCGAGAAGGTTCATGCAGCGCATTGCGTGCTCGGAAACAGAAGCGGTGAAGACCCACTTGTCGACGGAGATGGCATCCAGCATCTTTTTTAGCTTGGGGTCGGGCGAGATGTACTTTTCGGGATTGGGGATATCGTGAACCTGTTCCAGATAGTCCTTCAGGTCGAATTCGACATTTTCCTTTTGCAGACCGCGTAGAGCCGTGCCGTGCTTTTTGTACATGGCATAGGCGCAGCCCTCGGGCTGATCAAGGGTTTCAGTAAAGTACTTTTCGATGTTGTTGGTGATGATTTTCGCTGTCTTCCAGTCGTTTCTGAACAAGGTAATACATAAACAAACAAGATATATATGGTTACCAAAGCTTGCATAAATACACAAACAAACAAACACCACACAACCCCATAAAGAAGCCAAATGCAGTCAGGTAAGTCCGTAGGTGTATGCAATAGCACCTGTAAAGGGTGTCGTCGCAATCGATAAACAGCGTCGGAGAGTGTTTCTTGCTGCCGGCAGGCTCCTTGTGGAACAAGCTCATCAAAACCAAACTGACAAGAAGAAACGCAAAACCTAATCCCAGTATCAAGTTTGCGTCAAGCACCATGTCGGGGCTTCGGTTCCAGACGTCGGGTGTCCTTCTTTCAAAGTGACGACCTTTCCTGCTGAGCTGAGATGAGCTGATGGGCCTGCTCTGCTCGGCTCGGCTCTGGCTCTGGTTAATTTTTGACTTCTTATTAGGGCGGCTCTGCTGGGCATTTTGGCTTTTCAGTTTTCAAAACTTCGAGCGATAACCCCAAACGCCAACATGGCTGTAAGTTGGCCTGCGTTGGGGGACTTGCACATAGCGTGCGACTGTGGCAAACTCGTATCCGATTCATTTACCCGTATCCACCCCCCCTTGCATATATTAGAAGAAAAAGGCGAAGAAAAAGGGAGCGGCAAAGGCAACTGGGCCCAAGCCCATCGCCAGCTTGGCTGTCTGTGACGAGAACGAATTCAAGTCTATGCTCCAGGTAAACCCCCAGCTGCTGGCTGCCCGCCTCGTTCTCGTCATTGTCATATTATATTCTGGATATGGGTTTTTAATTGCGTTTTTTGTAAACAATTTCAGGATACGGAGACGAGATCCGACTACATATGCATCAAAATGTAAGAAACCAAGAATGCCCGTTTTTTCACTTTTGCCATTTATATTTATCAAACATCCTGACATTGTCTCATAAATAAACAGACTAGTAGCAAACTGGAAGTTTGCTTCGTTTGATTTGCTTATGCGCACCTGCGACAAGCTAGAAGATATCCAGGCTCAGGTGGAGTGCAAGCACGGCTGCCTAAAAAACTTCCGCCTATTTACAGACACGGGCAAAAAACCTCCCAAACCTGGCGAGGAAATCAAAGATTTTAGTCAGACTCTCGATGATATTGGTTTCACGGGCGCAATTCTGGATCCTGAGAGACCGGTGGCTCACCCGAAGAATGCGACGGTTTCAGCTGTTCTCCATTGTGAGTTTGAGCCCGCTGTTAAGGGCACCCTTTTGGAGGTTGATAGTTTAGTGATGGTGGAAAACAAGTTATGTAGCTCTTTAGATGCAAATACGCGAGAAAAAACGCAGGCTGACAGACGTGTCAAAAAGGAAATCGAGCAGAAGTAGGAAGATATTAAATCTTGCTAGTTGTGTATCGATAGCAATTTGTCATGCAGCTGGGCGCAAGTTGATTTGGATTGTCAAATGTGTGCATATAATTAGCCCATTTCTGCCATATACAGTGTCAGTTAGCCCTAGGCTGCATGGGCTATATACGAACTGGGCCAGCAAGGCAGCGTGGCAGGCAGCAGTCCAGTGCGGCAGCAGCAAGACTCATAGCACAGGCAGCTAGCGGCATGCGGCCGCCAGGCGCTGCTGCACTATAGGCTTGATATTGGCTTGCTGTGCGCACACGCATGCGCCTGCGCACGATGCAATGAACAAAAAAGAAGATGCGGATAATAAAATTTAAAAAATGTAGGGCGCATAGCCGCGTATGGCGCACGACCCGTCGGCGCCGGGTCGAAAGCGCACATACATGCGCCCAGCGGCATATATCTAAAGCCTAGCAAAACACAAAATCGTCAACTGCTGTCGCTACGATTAGTCTTTCAACGCAGTATGAAGCAAAGGTCGCGGCCTCGGCGTCAGAACGACGATTTTCTTTTTTGTTTGTGTAATTTTCTTCCTACTAGTGGTACTACTCTTTTTGGTCTTTTTCGTGTGTTTCCTGGCGGACAGAGAACCGTTCGGAGCCATCACTGCTGCTGAGGCAGTAATACTACTACTGTACTCCTTCCTTACTGATGGGGGAGACAAACTAAGCACCATCTCACGGACAGATTTGTGGAGGGGAACGGTAATGCTTCGGCCGTAGACGCTAGTTTCCAGACTCTTGACCCTCTCGCGGAATGCCTGGTTCTGGCGAACCAGTTCTGAATTTTTTTCGACAGCTAATTTGCGAAGCTTTTGCACCGCATTTTTCATATGATTGACCTTGAGCTTTGCAGAGGTAACCTCTTTTGTGAGACGATCACGCTCTAATACCAGCACTTTGTTGGTCTTTTTGAAAACTTTGGCTGCCCTAGTCGAGTTCTTCGTGTCGAATGAAATGAGCTGTTTCTCCTCCTGTTCCCTCCTCACAATTTTTTGCACCTCATCGAGTAGTCTGATCGCCGTTGCATATTTTTCCTCCTGCTCTCTCACCGTATTTTCTAGTTCCTCGATCTTCTCGTCCTTCTCGGCAAGCTCCTGATCTTTGGCCTCAGCCGAAGTAGCCACGGACATTTTCAAATCTCGGTACACCTGACGCAAGTCTCGGTTATCGCTGATAGTCTCTGCAAGTCTCATCTCAGACCGTGCTAACTCCTCCTGCAGTTGTTCGTTCTCTACAGATAGGGTCTCACTCTTACGTATCTTTTCGGCGGTCTCCTCCGAGCAGTGGTGAATAGCCTTTTGCATGCCCGCCATCTGGTCCAGTTTTAACAGCGTGTGTTGGTGTCCGTCCCGCTCATTCTCATACGCCTCGCGTTGGACCTGAAGCCCGCGCCTGTGAAGGTGAAAACCCGTGTGTCTGGTGAGACCCAACAAATCACAAGATATGCAGGACAGAGAAATCGGTTACCGTAATTGATCTTCCGTTTTCTGGTAGCTCTCCTCTGCCAAACAAAGCATACAAGCACATTTTTTTGGTGAGTTTGTTGACCGGG
>JACKZZ010015182.1_pt1 | contig 10029 bp, 3 predicted proteins | sample 8027871 | NCBI WGS metagenome assembly JACKZZ01 (sample SAMN15724774, study PRJNA655200) | protist metagenome | isolation source: fluorescence activated cell sorting (FACS) single amplified genomes of... | place: USA: West Boothbay Harbor, Gulf of Maine | collected 2000-07-19
TGCTGCTGCCTTTGCTGTTTGGCTCTCTTCCTACGCGTACAACTTTTTTCATCATTTTCTACCAAGGTCATACCGGTTCCCCTGGTACCAGGTACGTACCAGGTACAGGTATTATATTATTGCTTGTACCAGGTACCTCCTAGGACCCTAATTTGTATCGAAAAGCGGTAACTTTTCACACTAAGCCCATGCTATTTTCTCAAAAAAAATTCTCAACAGCCTGACCTAATTTGTGACTTTGGCGGTAACTTTTTATTAGCCATGCTATGTATATGTATTCCGAGTCGATATTTACAAAAAAATAGTTTTACTAAAAAATAGGGGAAAAAAAGAAAGAAAAAAAAGGGAATAACAATATTATTCCTACCTTATTTTCTCTCATCTTTAATTTATTAGAAATTATCGATTTTCTTCAAAATCGGTAACTTTTTTATAGCGATGCTATGTATATGTATTATAGAGACATATAATCGAAAATAATATTTTAAATAGTTTCCGTGTGTGGCATCTGACGTTTGATTGAAGTCTCGTTTCGCTTGTCTCGTACATACTTACTCAATTCAATTTTATCAACTAATATAATGTTACTAAATGTCTTCATTTTGGACCTGGATACGTTTGATTCTTTGCCACCACAGAAGTGTCTATAAAAGGACCGAATTTGTTCTTTCTTAAATTTCTTTGGTAAATCTGATACAGCTTGTTTGGAATATTTAGCGTTTTCCAGATAATCAACTACCGCTTTGGCAATTACGCGTTCCTTCGTTGCCTCTTTTTTGTCCTTGTCTCGCTTCATACGTACTTTTGCCTTTATGTGGAGATCCTGTGCTTCCAAAGAATGGTCTATTGCTTTGTCTGCTGCTCGACGCAACCTCCCTGTTGGACATCCATCAAAATCGTTGAAAACACCAGAAGCACGGCTAATGCCCCATCCTGATTTTCTCATAATTGCCTGAAGTCGTTTTCCCTCTTCTTCAGACAATTCAGCATTATTATCTATTGACTTGAGAGCTGCTTGAATTCCAACTTGTTCCTTAGTCTTCCCGCTGTTAATGTACTCGATATATTCTTCTAACGATGCAGCAGGCTTATCTTTGGGTGGTATCTTCATAGGCTTCACCATCAAAAGCACTTCTTTTAGGACCTTCGGTGACTGTCCAATAGCTGCGTTGTACTTACGCTTCAAGTGACCACGTTGAATTTCCTTCGTTTGATTTTTGGTTTCTTCATCGAAGCGTGTATACGCTGGCAGCATAGTGAAGGGGATTACGCCAATTTTTTCAAAGCAGTGAAGATTTTTCGTTCTCCCTGTATTCTTTTCCCATGGCTCCTTAAGACATGGTACAAAATCGTATAAATCTAGCTTCAACTTACTTATTGGTTGTTTTTTTCTCATTGCTTCAAGTATATATACTCGCTTCGCATTCATTGTCTTATTCAAATTCATTCGAAACTCTGGTTTTATCAGCGCAAAATGGCCGCCAACTATATCCATAGATTGCAGCAAATGGCTAGCATATGGGCACTTGAGAATTATTTCAATATTTTTCTTAAGACAAAAGTCCACGAGCGGTCTTCCTACGTGTGTTTGCACACCGTCAACATACAGAACAATTGGACGTTCTTTTGTTGGCTGGTGCTTTTCGTCCAAAGTGTCCAAGCACTCAATTAGATACCCTATTAAAGCATTTGAATCAAAGGATCCTTTCTCATTTGTTGTGTAGAAAGGTTCGATTTCCTTGGTCGTTGCATCAGGCATCATCATCGGCATTTTCCACAATGAATCATGTTCTGGCTTTCCGGTAGAATAATACCTCGCAGTGCTTGCATTGTCGCCCTGGTCAAAACAAAATCCGGGCTTCATCGTGTATCCATCCCCACGTACTGTGAGCATGCCGGAAACACCGTGCTCTGATTTGCTATCCACCAAGATTTCATTGTCACCTGTTCTTTTGTCAGTACAAACACGTTCACGGTTCCCTTTCTTTGCCATTTTATCGGCACCGATTTTGAATTTTGTCTCATCAAACTCCCATAGTCGCCAACACTCGCTTTGTTTGAGAAATACCCGTTCTATACCGCGGCTTTCCTGCGGGGACTTCCAATTAGGATTTTTGTTTGCAATACCCGTTTGGACGAGTTTGTTTGCCAAATTTTCAAATGACTGAAACAAATTTTCTGCCGTACACCATTCGTTTCGGCGTGCATCACATGGGCGGCCCGGCTTTAAAGCGATCTCATATTCCTTGCAAAAGCAGGTTAACCATCGAGAGTTGACTCCCTTGGGGAAAGGACTGTCGGCCCCAAGGATCTTTAAATGCCCGTTTATTATTTGTAACATCATTGGCCGATATAAGGTAAACTTTTGTTCCACAAGCATTCGGAACAACTCTGCAATATGTTCCTCAAAGAAATGTTCTATCTTTCTTTTTCGGCCTACTTTTCTTGGTACTGAACCCCCTGAAATATTGTAATATTCGACTTGCCGTTTTGAAATTGGCGACGCCAATTTGCAACGCCGTGAAGCTAATTCTGCTGCTTTCTGGTAGGAGCAACCCTTCAATTTCTTCAGAATCATCGACGACAATTTTATTGCCTGCTGCTGCTTACCCAGCCCTTCGTCTGGCAGAGGTAGCGCGTTGACCAAATCAATCTCCTGTTCAGATTTGGTTAGCCCTCCATCTAAATATCCACAGCTTTGAAGAAGAGTAAGAAAGAACTCTCCGACGAGAACAATCCCATCATAGTTTTCTGACATTTTCTCCTTCCAGTATTTATTGTGTTTGTTGATACAATGTCTCCCGGAGGAAAATATTGCGTTAGCTGCTTCACCACCGGTCTTCCATGGGAGACCAGGGTGCTTCAACAGGAGAAGCAAAGCAACCATTTTTCGTACCTTATACGTTTTTCCGTCTTTATCTATGATTGTTCCTAGGTCACGCATGCGAGGTTCCAGCACTTTGGACCTCATGTCGCTCCCGTTACTCTGGCGTTTGCCGTCGCTGTTGCCGCTGTTGCCCGCATCTTCGAACGTGGTTTCGTTGCCGTCGTTCCCATCGCCGTCGTTCCCATCGCCGTCGTTCTTACGACCAATCTCACTGCCGTCGTTCTCGCCGCCGTCATTCTTGCTTGTGTTGCTATTACTGCTAGAGAAATCAGTACCGGCATCGCGCTGAACGTCTCGGTTCACTCCGCCGTCGCTATTGTCACCGCTGGAACTTGGTTTGCCTACACCAGTTTGATTTGCTAGTTCGACACCACGGCCATTTTTATCTCCCGTGGCTTCCGTTGGAACGGTCCCCTCCATATTCGCCTGTTTATGATGCTAAGCAAGATTTTACCGCCAAAGGGCCAGTTAAATGAGTTGGCAACCTTTATCTGTGCACCAAGGAGGTCTTCATTGTCCCAATTTCGAAATGTAAAGACAAGGGTTAAATTTACCGCTCTTGTGTAGTTTGCCCTACGTAAAGACCGAAGCAACTTGAATAGATTCAACGGTTCCTCCGATTTTACCATTATTACAATTTGCATTTTAAATGGGGTGTGAGCTGGAACGACAGGCTTTGAAGTTGCAACCAAGTTTGCGTCGTTCTCTACCGTGTACAATGGGTCTATAAATGTCGTTTTATCAAACCTCTGGTTGTGACAAAACAGCTGCTAGTATTACTGCGATAACATTGTCCCATCCTGCTTTGTATGGTTTCTTATGCACCAAAAGTGTCATCCAAAAGGCACAGATAATAATTCCCAAAAATACTTGTGCCACGCTCTCTTCGCCCATCATGATCAACCCCCCTGTCAATAATAAACGTCGAAACAAATCCAAAATATCATAATAATAACTATCCGCAGTGTAATTCGCATAGATCGAACCGTACTCCTTCTCCACAACATGCTGCTGCTGTTTTTCTTCATGGGTCATACCCTCTCGAACGTGCAAAATATGTCGGTTGCGATACAATGCCCCCTAGTCAAATTCGTACGGCTTACACGGTTTTACTTTTGCTATCGGGACGCTCTTTATTTTGGCTGTCAAGTGTACATAATGAGTGGAAAGTTTAATGGATGTATTCACTTCTGTTGCAGTCAACGTTTTTGATTGAGATATTTATTCACATTTCTTTTTGGTTTGTAAAAATGGGGTATAATCAATGTTCACGTTTTTTGCCACCATAGCTTCTTGAAATAACCGTTCGCTAATTAAAGCAGTATTGCATATGTTACCGCTTTTAAACCATTGATGTAACCATTTAATAGGATACGAAATATATTCCATCATTAAATATCGTGGACCAATTGCTACACTATCTTCTATACCAACATCTCGTTCGCTTGTATATATGGTGCCATCCAAGTCATACAAATGTTCGATATCTATGCGAATAGGTTCAAAATCATATCGCCATCTTACAATCGCAGTGTATTTTGTATTGTGTTGCTTTTCAGCAGATTCAATGGCTTCTTTGCATTTTGATACATCTTTCCACATTCTGAAAACATGCATTAAAGATCCATAAAACCCATGCATATTGCTATATTGATAACATGTTCTGGCAGTCGTTAAATTTAAACCGTCTCTGAATGTTGGAAAATCAATTTCATCTGGTTCAGTTGATGGCAGTGAATAATTGAAGAAGGAAACCTCTTCATTGTACTTTTTGTCTCCGTAATTTTGAATAGCAAATGTGTCCACGTGCAAAAATTTGGTTTTTAATGAACGTAGCAAAACACCATTAATTCTTTCTTTTATTTTTGAAAAGGTACGAATTTGTCCAGTAAAACAGACAGCAACTTTTCCAAGGGCACTGGCGGCGTTATCACCAGCATGTGTTTCATCTGTCTTTTGAAGGAGATATTGCCTGATGCCTTTATCGACCGCCATATTTGCAGCAGTGTTTCCGTGTCTATCTGTGTAGAAAATGTTTGCCCCCATTTTCAACAATGTATCGATAATACATTTACTTACATCATATTTTTTTAGTCGTGCTGCCCACATTAACATCGTCATACCAATTTCATCCTTTATATTTGGATATGGAAAATGTTGTAAAAGATATTTTACTATTTTGCAATATCCATATTTTGCAGCAACTATAAGGGGCGATAAGCCTTTTGCATTATCTATGTGAAAAATGCTGCTGCCGTATCTATTAAACTTATTAGAGCTTCTATAAGATGCCAGTAACATAATATCGGACGGCAAATAACTAGACTGAAACTTATCTTTTTGCTCTAAAATATAATGTATCATGTTGAAGTTTGCGGACTCGGTGCATGTAAACAATACACTTCCAAGAACACGAAATGGTTGGTGAAACAAATCATTTCGAACAAAAACCTTATCGATTAGATTATGAAGGAGATCATTGTGATTCATTCTGCAACACATCTCCATTGCATGAGTGTATGTTTGCACAACATCAGTATACTCAGAATATTGCAATTCTGAATTACCACGCTTACTCCAATCAAGAAGGAAGTCAATTAGCATTTCGCCTATACCAAGATTATTTTTTTCCAAAGCTAAATGTATTGGGCTGTGCCCATATGCATTTTTACTGTTTATAGGGAAACATTTTACGACGGACTTGAATGCCTTAATACGTTTTAACATCTCCAATATAACCAGAACCACAAGCTTTGAACCATATGCGGCGGCAATATGCAACGGGGATGAACGATCTGGGACACTAAAACCATCGAAATACATGAAATATGTTGTGTTACATCCTTGAATATCTTCCAATGCCATTGCGGTCTTTTCAAAGAGGTTGGTGTCGTCAACTCTTGCGCTAATACCCAACATTAATTGCAGCTCGAATGGCAAAAGTTCTATATTTTTATTTACATTATCAACAACATATTTCGACTTATCACTACTAATATACCCCTCATGCACGTTCAAAAGCAAACTTTGCTTAGTACTGTTCATTGAAAGTGTGTTAATATAGTGTGTAATTTTCAGACGAAACTTGTTTGTACGCATAGTTGCCTGTTGATACTTTGTCAAGCACGGTATTTTCCCATTTACTTTGTCGTTGCAGTGCATCAATCTTATCGATATAGTGTGGGGATTGTTATCAATTACTAGTGGTCTGCACACATCTTTTAATTTTAAAACTGGTCCTTGATTTGATGTATTATAAAAGAAGAGACTAAAACAACGATTAATTCGCATTTTAACCATAAATTTTCCAAAATTGTCAATATTATTGAAAGTTGAGCTGTAAATTTGACCAGGCAATGTTTTAAAAGCTGTGGCGTACACCAAGTCAAAATACGAAAAATTGTAATTGTTTGTATTCATACGAAACCTGGAACCGATAATATAGAAAACATTTTTTTTATTGAATGTATCTGACGTAATAAATCGTGAGGCCTGAGCTTGAAGCGTATTTCGTAGAAATGCGTTTCTTTGCGTGATAAGACCTGGTGTATTTGTTTGTCGTTCATTTTTTCTAAATCGATATGGTCTTTCCAATATCCACTCCTCACTGGTGTTTGGTTTGCCTATAATTATTGAATTATGGACAAAACTTATAAATTCAATCAACATTTTGTGGCCTTTTCCGTCTTTGCATGTACTTTGAGTAAATTCCGTATTGACGCATTTAACTACGGTTTTAGACAATAGTGCTACTAAATCAAAATATCCCGGACTATTAACCTCCCAATATGATTTTTCGGTATCTTCAATAATATAAATTCCACCTGGCTTTAAAAATGAAAATAATGTCTTGAATGCAAGGTATTGATGCTTCGGAAGATGGGATCCATCGTCGACAATAATATCGTAACCTCCATATTCAAACGACAAATTACCTAACCGGGTCAAATAATATGGTAAAGCTGCATCCCCTTGAATGACTTTTACATTGCTTAAATTGACGTCAAAAATATTTGAAAAATCAGGAGGATGAATGTCAAGAATATTGACCCTGGCATGCGGATAGAGCAGTTTCCACATGCGCAAGGACATACCATGATAAAATCCTATCTCACCAATCGTCAGCGATGAGTTTGACGGCGGTAAATATCTATAGTAAAATCTATCATATCGGTGGTGAGCACATTTGTCTGAGCCGGATTGAAAGCATGCGTGGTAAAAGTCATCGTGACTTAATACAGGCTTACGGAACAATGTTTTATTTTCTACAAAAAATGTCGTTTTTAATTCATTGCTTTCAATTTGTTTTGAGGAACGGTTTCTGATAAAAAAACATAGTTCATGCCGTCCCAAGTATTGTGGGAAAAAAATAAATTCGGAATATAATGGAATATTGATCTCTTTATATGCTGCTTCAGATGTAGCATAAAATGAGAAGAGCAACTCATATTTAGTCGCATTCGATGGTATTCGTTCTTCGATGTCAACTTTTAGTGGAAATCCATCTAGCGGCAAAACTGACAGGTGTTGTATCTCCTTCAAGTGTATATCGTACCGTGCAAGTTTTTCGACCCCTATAAATGATGTCATCGTGTATTTCCATTCTCTAGTACGTGAAATATTTTGTTTCGCGGCTTCAGTTTCTGTAAAATTATTTAACACGTGATACATCTTTTCATCAATATTACTAATAATCTTCTTCGTAAACTTGTTTTGGATCCATGTCTTCAATATCAATTGTCCAACTTCTGTCGTAACAATATCTATTTCACCATTCAAACTTAGTTCCATACATGCGCTGGATACGTTTTGTTGCAGTACTGAAACACATAGTTTACAATTTTTTAATATTTTCCCTCCAGTGTCACTGTGCCCTACACGGAAGACAGGTCGAATTACTTTTCCGGCTAAAAATATACTCTGGTCCAAAGGCTGCAAGATTTGTACCCAGAACATGTTTGCTGAAGTGATGGATGGATGAACATTGCGCAACAACGAACTGAATAAAACGTACAAAATACCACGCTTTAAGCACAATAATAAAAAGAGATGGCGAGCCATAGTCAATTTTGTCGGTATCTCAACTGTATAAAATGGAAATTATAGTTTGGCGTCAAACACGGTGGTGATTTGTCGGTATCTCAACTGTATAAAATGGACATTATAGTTTGGCGTCAAACACGTTAGTGTTGAACATTATTGTTTTTCAAAATAAAAGTGGGAAATTGTTGCTTTGTTTTATGTCTTATTATGCTCTGGTTTTTGTATCGCTCGTTGAAAGTCCGGTCAATTTGTTTGGTGCTTTAGTCGAATAAGAAGAATGATTTACGTGCTGGGAAAATAATAATATATTAATACAACAATAAAAATAATAGTAGACATGCACTATAAAAAAAATAAAAGTTGTTGGTAGCTATATTATATTATTTTAATTGTGAACGCTGTATTACAGTAATAGTGTGCTGTTTTATTTAAAACAATAGCCCTAAAAAAAAGTCTAGTGCGACAAGTTGTGTGCCGCTCGTTGGTTTCTCAATCTGGTACATCATAATTATTATCACGCGGCTGTGGCCAGGTCATATACTACAACCACTCACAGCCTATCAACCTACCAATCGGGCGAAAAACAGCACCGAAACAGCATTACAACCTTCTGCATTAAAACCTCCCGCAATGCTATCCCGCTCCTACCCGCCTCAGGTCTTTGGCAGAAGGAGTAAACGACCTGAGGGCGTAGTGTGTGAAGTTTAAGTATGTAATGGAGTACCAACCTTCAGAAGTGATGGTTGTGATGTTGTGGATGGTTATTTCTTTTTGCTAAATACCAATATTTGGTACCTAGACTGCTGGCTGTTTTAAGTACAGCGTGCTAGTTTCTTCTACTACTTGTACCATCACACCAAACATTTGGGTGTTGATCATCGGAGTACCATTTATCTATATGGTGTTCAGCACCAATAATAGTAAATTAAATCATCCACATTCCCACAGGCCAGAAGAGTAGAGAGTATATGTAGTAAGTATAGTATGGGGAAAGAGTGATCACGGCCCAAACAGTACCAAACATCCATACCAAATCTGATAGGGAGGTTGAGAATCTGGAATCCCCACAGCTATAAGTGGGGATTTAAGATCTAAAAACGCGGATGCTGGAATTGATATTTTCGTAGTATAATTAGTACAAGATTTCGTAGTGTAAAACGTGATATGATCATATTTTAGTAAACTTTGTGTATAATGTGTTGTTGTGTACTGGTGCGATAGTAGGCCTTTAGTAAGAAACCTGCATATATTATTTAAATAGTCGTCTAATAATGATTATTATTTAAAAAAAACATGCGTTATACAGTGTGATCTATGATTCTTGTTGGTTTCGCACCTACTAATGGGTTCAAGTGGAGATTAAAAAGTTGCAGGTATAGTAAAATTATGGTATATAAATCTACTTTAGAAAGTATATTGATTGTTAAAACTATTATTTTATATTTAATACTACATTTAAAAAGCTTATGAATAGCCTAATATCTTTGTATCTTTGCATAAATATGATCTTGTTTTGGCAATTCCAAGAGCACTATGGAAGCCGATTCCCCCGGTCGCACCTGTGATAACCACGGTATAATTCGTCACGCTAGCATTAGACATCTTTGTTTTTTTCGCAAAAAATTCATGTAGAGCTATAGCTTCCGGGGCTGTTTTGACGTTTGTCGCGCTGATCCCAATGGTAGAGGCAATCACATATACATACGTAATATAAATATAATACTACAGTAATAATAATATGACAAAGGTTAATCTAACTCATGTCTTTAGATATTTCAACAACAACTTTTCCATGTGCATGCTTAGACGCCTGTTTTTTCATAGCTTCTCTCACACCTTCTGTGTCAAAAAAAAAGGGACTCGCATCGTCCAAGATGACTTTTATTTTGTTTTTTTCAACATCTTGTAAAATTGCATTCAAATCCCCTGGCTTCAACTGCAAAGCTTGAGGAAAAATTAATTGAGGCACGGATGGGTTCAATTTGGAGTACATGAATTTACCAAGTAAACCAAATAAGAATGGGACGATTTGCAATCCAGTTGCGTCAATTTCGGTCTCAACTCCACTCAAAAGCTGTAGATAAGTTGTATTCACCCCT
>JACKZZ010007137.1_pt1 | contig 10028 bp, 4 predicted proteins | sample 8027871 | NCBI WGS metagenome assembly JACKZZ01 (sample SAMN15724774, study PRJNA655200) | protist metagenome | isolation source: fluorescence activated cell sorting (FACS) single amplified genomes of... | place: USA: West Boothbay Harbor, Gulf of Maine | collected 2000-07-19
TCTTTTTTTATGATCCCCCCTTTATTTGAATTCTAATGTATTTATATAAAGTTTTAAATTGTAAAATTAAATAAAAATCATCAGTTTTATAAAGTTATTTTTTGTTATTAAACTTGAAATTATGAGGGGGAAAATATCTTTAATACTAGTTTTGATTCTTCTCTTTTCTTCATGTTCAAGCAATCAAACATCCATAGAAGAAGAAACGACCGATGCTGAAAATATAAGTACTGATAATGAATCATCTGCAGATGAGGAATGTTTAACTGATGAACAAATAAAATCAATAACAAAAGAAATAGAACAGTTAACTTCAGAATTAGTTGACAAAGAATCAACAATTACAAGTTCTGGAGATGGAAACACCTATACACAAGAAGATATCGATATTCTTTATGAGGAATTAGATGCTCTTGAAGAAGCTGTAGAACAAGAATACGATCAAGTATATGTTGATGAACTTAAATCAAAAATTACATTTTTAAAAGAACAGACAGGTGAAAATTACGATAACGTGGATTTTGAAAATTTCGGCCAAGATCAAATTTACGTTGAAATCCTTGATGGAATAATTGCTCCATTAGAACAAAAGTCTAACTTATCTATAGAAGAACAAAATGAACTTGATCAAGCAAGGTTAAAAATTAGATTACTAGAAATGACCCTTGATCTATATAGGTCTGGGTCTAATTATGATGAAAGCCAACAAGAAGCAATCGAGGAACTTAAAACAGAGATTGCAATCGCTGAAGGTTCTATTGTTGGAGAGTTAGAAAGTGAAAACCAAGAATTACAAAATGAAATAAATGATAAATACGCATACTTATCAAGTGTGGTACCTTGTGACACAGTTAGCTCGTATGAAAAAGCCAAAGAAATTGGGCAAAACTTAAGTTTTGAAGGATGTCTAAGCTTATCAAATTTTGTAGAAGAAACAGAAATACTAAATGAACTAAATAATTGGGCATTGAATATTGAAAATTCAATCATAATAAGATCCGATGAGATAAGCGAGGAAGAGAAAGTAGGTTATGTAGAATCAGAGATCAACGGTGATTTTATTGATTTAATTGAGTGGGGTGATGGCTCAATCAACACAATACAAAAATTAAGAGAAAAAATTAAAAAAAACATCCGTTTTGACAGATTAAATCCTTCAGAACAAACTCTTGAAAAAATACAATTGTATTTATCTCAAGTAAGGTCAAAAGCAAACTCACAGAGAGCTGCCTTACTTCCTTTGTGTGAACTTTACGAAGTTACTAATAATATAAACTTAGAAGATAAAAAAAGTTCTTTCACTGAGGAAGCTGTTAGAGACATAGATATAAATCGATTTTGCGATATTGTAGATGGAAATTTAGACTGTCCCGAAAATAAACTTTTCACTCCTCAAAATGTATCAACCTGTGATGCCTCGATAGTTGATCCAAGTATGACACGCTATGAATTAATTGACAAATTTTTTGCACAAAGCATATATAACCCTAGATGGATGAGGTCTTCTTTTGGAACAAGATATGTTAATGGAGCAGGAGGATCAAACTCTCCAGATTTTTATAAAGCATATTTAAATCCTGAAATAATTTTTCCTGACGAAGCTGTCCAGATTATTGTTAAAAATAATTTAGGTTTTAATAGAGGTGAGACCAAAATGCTTTATAACGACAACTGGGTTTCTGCACACAATGGTGGTTCTGAACAACCTTATCTATATGATGATGGAACACATGGAGATAATATTGCAGGTGATGGTTTATATACAAATAATTGTATGGCCCTCAGTAGGGTGCCAAACTTTTTTAATAAACCTCATCAATTCAATGGAGATGTTCATATCTTAGATCCAAAATTAAAGGAGTCTGTTGAGATATACCATATTAGCGAAAACACATGGACAACTGATAAGAGTATGTTTATGAATATAGGATATGATTACACTCAATACGAAAATAATAATTACCCTATAGTTTTTAGTCCTAATTTGGATTCACAAGTTTATAGAAAAGTATTTGAATTATTTGATGACAATATAAATATTATAACTCTTGGAGCTAGAGAGTATTATCACGGCGGTCATATGATGAGGCTTGCCGACCATGTTCGTGGGACTGGATTTTTTCATGAATACTATTTAAACACTGGCAATCCTGCTCCTGCCCAAGATAATAAAATAAAATACGGACCATGGCCAGATGGTAAAACTCACTTGGAATTACAAGCTGTTTTAATGTTAGGTGATCCGAAGTGGAGATCTTTTGTGCATGAGTTTGAGCACAGTATTCTTGGTCAAACAGGTGGGGGGAAATATGGATTTCCTAGACCAGGATTTATTGGTGAAGGATCTCTTAGTGATGATGGCATGCACCTCACTGGTCATTCAACCGCAAATAATTCACTGCAAGGAACTTTAAGAATATTTGATTCAACAAGCGGAGAGTATCTTCCGGTAATGTTCTCTTACAAAGGAGACTTATGGCCAACGAGAATTGAAAAAGATGGTGATAAATTTAAAGCTGTAAGAAGAGTTGCGAAACCAGATAGTGAAATATTTCTATATTCGGCTGGCTTGATAGGTCATGAAGAGGTAAATGAGACATACTATCAACTAATTGATGTAACTGTAGAGGGCTGTATTAAAACCATAGCCGAGTATGTGTGTAGTGAAAATAATGAGGTAAAAGCTGAAGAAATCATCTCCTGGAATATTGATGATTATATAAACCATTACGGATCAAGAACTTATGCTTATGGCGAAGAACCTGAAAAATTAAATACTGCCTTCATAATTGTTAGTGAAAGAAATCCAACCGAAGCAGAGTTAATTTTTAGTCATAGATCAGCAATAGAGGCTGTTGATGGAGATGAAGAGTGGAAAGAAAAAGAGTCAGACTATTCACTAAATGACCAATGGAAGGGACTCAGTAATGTAAATTACAACATAAAAGATTTACTTATAAAATCTGAAAGTTATATTTCACTTAATAAAGTTAATCAAAGTAATGTAAATTACGGGGACATAAGAATTCAAGATATTGATATTTACAAAGAATTAATATATATAGGGCTTGAAAAAAATTCAAATGACTTTATAAAACAAGCAATAAATTTAATTCCTAGCTTACCTCTTGGATATATGGCACTAGCTTACCAAAGTACTTCAGACCAAGAAAAATATAATAATTATGTTAAAGCATACGATATTGCGATTGAAGAGATCGGTGAAATATCTAATATTACAGAATTTGGTTTAATTTCAAATTTATTGGAAAAGAAAGTACTTCTGAATAGTAAAAATAATTATGATAAAAACCAATTAGTAAAAGACCAGGAAATGCTTGCTAAGTACACGAACAATGCGGGCTGGTTAGCAATTGAAAAAGCTAAAGAGGGAATCGATGCAGCAGCAAGCCGAATATGTAGAGCCGATCAAGAGCAGTACGATATTGATATTTATGACTGTGCAGATCTTATAAATATTAAACAACATCCTGTTTTACTACGAGAAGTAGATCAAAAGAATCCAATATGGTTTGATCAATCTCTAGATGATTTACTATCAGGGTACCGTGCTTTAGGTGGAGGATATAAAGCTTTGGGTCAACTTTTAGCAGAAAAGAAAGATACTGAAAGAGAATCTTTGCAATTGTATTTAAAAGCTATCGAAACTTTTAGAGCGGGGGTCAGTCAAGATCCAAAAGAAGAGACTATTGATATAAAATTTTTAATTAGAGAAATAGCATATACTTATTCTGATTTATCACAGCATCCTGCGGTAACAGAAATAGAATCCCAAGTCTTTTCATCAATGGCTACTTATTATTTTGCACTTGAATATCCCCTCCAGCAAAAAGCTTGTGAAAAATATGGAAACACATACAGGGGTGGAGGTCAAGTTGGTGATGAAAATGGAAATGTATATTTTGCAGATTATTTCTGCGGAAGACCCCCCGTTTATGAACCTGAGGGTCCGGGTACTTACATATTTGATTATAATAATTGGGAATTTGTTAAGGTTTAATAAATTTGAAACTAAATAGTTTAAATTTAAGAAATTCAGTTATCGCTTTAAACTCATTTGACCTATCGACAGATAATTAAAAAAACTGAACCTAGTAAGAATCATCTTGATAGGATTGATGTATGAAAAAATATTTTGTCGTCGTCCTTGCATTCTTTACTTTCTGCTCAAATGATGCGGATATATCTACAGACTTAAGTGAAATAGAAAAAGATATTATACAAACAGAAGAAAAAATAGAAGATCTAGAAAGTAAGGACTCACTTACTCCCGAGGAAGAGCAGGAATTAGAAAACCTTGAGGAGCAATTCGAGGAACTCGAAGAAGATTTAGACGAGGCTGAAGAGGACTCAGAAGTAGCTGAAGAAGAAACTACTACAATTCCTGTATATCAAAAAGGTGAAATCATTGATGTTCTTACTATTCAAGCTTATGACAAAGACCGTATTGCTGAAATACCTAGTGAATTCTTCAAACGTGAAGTAACTATTAATGGAGTCAGAATTATGGCGACAGGAAATGTTGGAGGACAAAGTGCCGTCCCAGATGCTTTTATAGAAAAAGTTGCACGGATGGTTGAACTATTTACTGATCCAAATGGTGAAGATATAGATGCTACTAAACAAAAGACTTTTATCAAAACATTAAGAGGTGACAGTGGTACCTATCATGCGGGAATGCCGACGCTACAGAAAGTAGCACGTGGCGGTGGAGATGATTACAGTCCAAACTTTCTATATTCTCCGGAGAGTTATGATTTAGATTATTTATTTGATTCACACTATGACAACGACATGGTCTGGTATCTAAATTCATCTGGTGATGGTATAGGAAATGGTGATGTTGATGCAGCAGAAGTTATTGAACACGTATTTCATACAATTCACATGAGCGGTTTAGACGCTATAGCTTTAAAACAGTATTCTGAATTTTCATCAGATTGGGCAAGTGGACCGACATATGCCGCAATGAAGGAAGCTTATGATGGGGGGCTTTGGGATTCAGAAGGATATGGTGGTGATGCTTGGAAGTCTGATCCATTCATGTTTGAAGTTGCCCAGAAAGAATATTTGTACTTGCTTAACTTCAGTATGTTTGAATACACAAGTTTATGGGAAAATGGAACGCTTTCTCCTGAATGGAATGACAGTATGCGTACACCATCAGGGATTCTTACAAATAATCCATTAGGTTATGAGTTATATAACACATATATAGCACCTGTTATCAGTAAACCAGATTTAAGTACTATAAGGGATATATTTCAAGATGGAGATGTAGGCGATCCAACAGTGGCAGGTTCATCGGGTTACTAAGGTAACATTTTTAGAAATCAATATTAGATTTTACTAAGGAAGCATAGTTATCGAGCTGAACTCATTTGCCCTTTCGCCATACAGTTCCATAAACTCGTTATAGTGTAATTGATCTTGATACTCACCATAAGGTATCTCTAGTTCTAAAACTATAGGCACCCAACCAACTTCTTTACCAACTGGGGGTTTAACAACGGATCCGTTATCAAGCTCCACAAGATGAAAATTTTCTAAAGTCTCAGGATTAGCAATAAACTCTTGGTTTGGTCCCCATTCTTTATGCATTTGTTCAACTCTTGATTGAACAAGATCTAAATACTCGTCAGTGTAAATATCAGGATAATCTATTTTTAAATACTTAAAACTTGGTTGATCTTTGAATCTATACCAGCGATATTTAATTTTACTGCCATCATCTAAAACTGACTCATAGATTTCAGGATCACATCCCTCACTTTCACAATCCCAACATGAAAAATCAAGTGGTGTTGAGTCAATACCTAATGATTCATCTATATCAGATTTTATTTCAGCTTCTAAACTTCTATCTTGAGCCGTCTTAATATGAGGCATATAAGATACAGTACGTTCAAGTGTACTCATCTCTAATACTTGTAATGATCCTGGTACTTCGCTTTCATCAACAGGAGTAAAAATATAATCTTCAAAATCATCACTTGATCCGTTAATTTCTACTTTATAATACTGACTCAAATCTCTATCCTCACTATTAGTTCCCGACCAGTCCCAAAACATATTAGTTTCACCATTATTTGTCTCACCCGTTAGTACTACATTCCATGAAACAGATAAGCCATCAAGAGTTTGAGCTTGATATGAAGATTGTGAATCTGGACTTACAAATAAGTCAGACATTTCTAAATCTGGTCGAGCTTTCTCCGTTTTTTCAACAACTAGTGGTTTCGAGAATTTTAAAAAACTTGGATCCATATCACTTAAATCTTGAGATCCAGAGAAGAAATCAACAAAATGATTATATAAATTAATATCATATATTCTTCCGTCTAATGTGAAATATTCTTTATCACCAATTGATGGCACAGATGGTGGGAAAATTTTTAAATATAAATTTCCATCGTTATCATATTCAGTAAATGCAGGTAACTCTCCCATTTCTGATCCAATAGCTGCATATTCGGTTGTAGTGTAAGCAAGTGTATTTTTTTCATCAACCCAAAACACCCCTCCTTGTTCTTGGTCAAACTCCTCAACATCGCTAATAAACCATTCTTCATCTGAAATTTCTTCATATAAAGTGTCTTTATCTATTTTGTTACCAAGAAAATCAATTAGAGTTTGATAATTTTCCTCTGATATCTGATCTTCACCATCTAAAATCATTTCTAAAGCATTCCATCTATCAATTCTTCTATGCCAAAACTCTGGAACATATGCCCACATTGGACCACTGTACTGGGCGGTATTTGCAATAAAAGTCCATGTCAACTTCCCTGTATCAGTTGTTGGTTCTTGAGTTTCAACTCTCTTGTCTCCGCTAAAAATAGGAAGCGCAAACCAGCCATGTCCAAAATATATACCTCCATCTTCATTGTATTCATTTTGATCTTCATCAAAGTGAATAGCATTTGGAAGATTTAATACTTTGTTTGTGAGTTGAACACCACCATAACAATCGCAAGGAACTCTTGTTTCATAGAAACCCCAACCATAAAATGAACTATTTGGGTTGTAGTACAAAGTTGCTCCAGAGGCCATATAGATTGGATATTTTGTACGTCCAAATTTGTCATATACACCTAGCCCACCCTCAATACTTCCGCCTGCTGGTCCATAGGGATGTGAATCTGGAGCTTGAATCCATTGCCCCCAAAGTCCTTGTTGCTCTGCAGGCGTCACACTGTAAAAGGGAAATATTCTATCGTAAAATGACAGTCCGTAAAAGTCTTGTCTTTTTGTTTCATCTGGCTCATTATTTGTTGCTACTACGTCTCCACCAAAACTAGAGCTAAAACTCCAATCTGGTTTACATTTAAATTCACCAAGCTGCTCTCCATACTCTCCACCATAATCTTCGATATTTCTTGGAAACAGTCCCTCACTAAAAAGTCCAAGGGTTTCTGGATACAAATCTAAAATTAATTCATCTTTAAGAGGCACCTCAAGGACGGGGGTCTCTTCATAAAAAATATCTTCATATCTTCCCTCATAAGTACAGTGACGAGGTAAAAATTTACCTGGGTTATAACTTGGATCAGCCTCGTTTTCTGTAAAGTATTTAGCTACAATCGGATCATTAAAATCTGTTAATTCTTCTTCGTCAAAAGGCTGGTCTTCGTAATCATCTTCAGCCTCTTTAACATACTCTTCGTGACATACGATTCGATCCATAAGGTTTTCTAATTCCTGCTCTTCCTCAAGGGTAAGAGAATCCTTACTTTCTAATTCTTCTATACTTTCTTCCATTTGACTAAAATTTTTTTCTATTTCGCTACAGTCTATGACATAATAATCATCAGTTATAGAAGCATCGTTTGAGCAGAAAGTGAAGAATGCAAGGACGATGACGAAATATTTTCTCATTCACTTATCCTATCAGAAAATGACTTGATTATTTAGGCAACATCGTTCCGCCGACAGAGTGTGCTCCACCATCAGCATGAATTATTTCACCAGATACTGCTTCTGAAAATTCTGATAGTAAAAAGTTAACTACTTTAGCAACTGGTATGGCATCTTTTGAGTCCCACCCTAGAGGTGCTCTCTGGTTCCATTCATCATCCATATCTGCAAATCCAGGGATATTCTTTGCTGCAGTTGTAGCAAGAGGACCTGCTGCAACAGCATTTACTCTTGCTCCATCTTTACCCATATAGAAAGCAAGGTATCGAACAATAGATTGGAGACTTGATTTTGCAACTCCCTGCCAATCATAACCTGGCCAAGCTTGTGAGTTATCAAAATCTAATGCGACTATTGATGCAGGTTTGTTAAGTATTGGAGCAAAATGTTGAGATAAAGTTTTTAATGAAAAAGCTGAAACCTCGAAAGAAGTTCTAGCATCTTCAATACTTGTATTCATAAAATTACCACCCATTGCCTCTGTTGGAGAAAATGCAATGGCATGCAAAATACCGTCAAGGGTGCCGAAATTATCTTTAATATTGTTTACAGTTTGAGTAACTTGTTCTTCATTCTGTATATCCATCTCATATACCTGAATATCTCCAGAGAGTCTTTTTACTGCTCGTTCGGTAATGCGCAGACCTTTCCCAAAGCCAGTTGCAACAACTTCTGCACCATTTTCTAAAGCAACTTGTGCTGTTGCATAAGCAATACTTTTATCAGTTAAAATGCCTGTAATCAATAATTTTTTATCTTTTAAGATCATATTTTTATCCTACTAACTAAGACTCTAAAAAGTCTTAATATGTATCAATAAAATAAAATTATTTAACAATTTCTGCTTGTGCAGCAGCTAATCGCGCAGTTGGAATCCTAAATGGTGAACAGGAGATGTAGTCAATATCTAAGGTATTTAGAAATAATATTGAATTTGCTTCTCCAGCATGTTCTCCGCAAACACCTATTTTTATATCCTTATTTCTCTTTCTGCCACCCTGAACTGACATTTCTACTAATTTTCCAACTGTATCAACATCAATAGAAACAAAAGGATCTATGCCAAAAATATTTCGTTCTATATATTCGTTTAAAAATTTTGAAGCGTCATCTCTTGAAAGACCTAGTGTTGTTTGAGTTAAGTCATTTGTACCGAATGAGAAAAAATCTGCGTGTTCAGCAATAGCTTCTGAGTTTAGAGCAGCACTTGGTAGCTCTATCATGGTGCCAATAGAGTAGGTAAATTCAAAACCTAGTTTCTTTTCAAGCTTCTTAATTTTTCGAACTAAAATCTCTTTCATTTGTTGTAACTCTTTGGGATTCATAACTAAAGGAATCATTATTTCTGGAGTTACTTTTACACCATCTTCCTCGTAAAGGTTATAAGCCGCTCTAAGAATTGCCTCTACTTGCATTTTATAAATTTCTGGATAGCTTAACCCAAGTCGTACTCCTCTATGCCCTAGCATTGGATTGCTTTCTGAGAGTTTGAGTAACATTTCGCGAACATATCCTGGAGAGACACCAATTGCTGATGCTAAATCTGACATTTCAAGATCACTCTTAGGTAAAAATTCATGCATTGGTGGGTCGAGTAATCTAACGGTTATTGGTTTTTCTTTCAGCAGCTTAAAGAGTGATTCAAAATCTGAAATCTGATATCCGATTAGTTTCGATAGAGCTCTTTTCCGCCCCTGTGTTGAATCAGACATAATCATTTCACGCATTGGAGTAATTCTTTCTCCTTCAAAAAACATATGTTCTGTTCTGCATAAGCCAATACCCTCAGCGCCAAACTCAAGAGCCTTAGTTGTATCTTGAGCTGTTTCCGCATTAGCTCTGACTTTCATCCTTTTAAAATTATTTGCCCACTCCATAAGAGTATTAAATTCACTAGATGGCTTTGGAGGTTCTGATTCAAGTTCACCAACATAGACTTCTCCTAGGGTTCCATCTAAAGAGATTAAATCTCCTTCATGTAACACTGTTGTCCCGTTAGAGATTGTTTTTTCTTCAAAATCTATTATTAAATTCTCTGCACCTACAACGCAGGGTTTACCCATTCCACGTGCCACAACTGCAGCATGACT
>JACKZZ010015007.1_pt1 | contig 10028 bp, 5 predicted proteins | sample 8027871 | NCBI WGS metagenome assembly JACKZZ01 (sample SAMN15724774, study PRJNA655200) | protist metagenome | isolation source: fluorescence activated cell sorting (FACS) single amplified genomes of... | place: USA: West Boothbay Harbor, Gulf of Maine | collected 2000-07-19
AAAGCAAAGAATGGTTCGGTACCAAACGTATTGCCGCGAAAACAAGTCGGAACTGCAAGTTTAGAGCAACCACATGAAGAAGAGTCTGTTGCCAAAGCAAGCATTATGGATACTACAAAAAGTGATGCACCATCGCCTTCACTACCTGCACTTGCAACCTCAAATTCTACAGATACTACAAAAAACAAACCTACTATTAAAACGGAAACGGAAAAAGCTGCATCGCCAACGTCAATAACGGGCCCAAAAAAAAAAAAAGTTAAATTTGCCAAAAAGGTTAAAAAAGTAGAAAAGAAAAATAGTGGCAATAAGAAAGTAACAAATGTTGAAGTAGAAGGTGTAAACGAAATCAGTGATACTGATTCATCTATACCTAAGCTAAAACTGACTAAAAGACAACGAAATCAACGAAAATCACTGTCGTCTGCAACTGGTAAAGAACGGGAAGAATTATTACTAAAGACAAAAGATTTCTTCCTATCAAAGAATGAAAAAATAGAAAAAGACAAAATTCTAGAGCAACGCCGTCGGGCAGAAATAGCTATTAAAGCGAAGGAAACTTTACGCAAAGATTTAATAAAACAAAAAAAAGAACATAAACTTATTTACAAAAGCAAAACTATTAATCCTTTTTTTCAGCAAGTCAAAGATAGAACAAAGGCAGCTGAAGCGCGGCAAATAAAAAAAGCCGTTGATTTAACTCTGATGAATGGAAAGGGTAAAGATACCAATGATCAGACCCGAGCATTTTCATCAATGTGGAATTTAATGCCTTTTCCGAACAAATTATTTATGAAGATTGTTTATAAAAATGATAACGAAGACCGTGCAAATGAAATTGCACAAGCTTTTGATATACCAACAGGAAACCTTATAGATTCAAGCGGATACACACGCGTTGACAATTCATTGCTATCACTTGATGAAGACTCTAGGTTAATTTTGAAAAAACAATCATTGACAGAAGAATATTCCAGTGGTAAATCGAAAACCAAAACCGATGATGATATAGATTGTACAATGCCTATTGATAAATATATTGAAAGCGAGTTGTCTACATTAGTTGATACTTATAACTATATTTGCCGTAAAATGGAAGCAAATCAGTTTAGTAACCAACAAGTTCTTACAATTGATAATTTGCGCAAAGAATTCAATATGTTAATGTCAAGTCATACTAGTGGCACCGCCTCTAACAATGTCAAAAATGAAAGCAATGTATCTCATACAACTAATAAAACATACAACAGCTCCATGCTTACTGTAAAATACCGCCCGTTGTCGACGAAAGATTTTGCAGGTTCCGAGTACAGTGTTAATGTTTTGTTTAATTGGCTGAAAGAATTTACACAAAAAAAGAATGAATTTGAAGCTAAAAAAGATGATGATGACTGGATATGGGAATATGATTTGGATGAGGAAGATAATGATCAGTATGTATTAGAAAATAACAACACTATGTTGGTAACAGGTCCATCCGGCAGTGGGAAAACCAGTGCTATTTTTGCATGCGCAACCCAATTAGGATATGACGTTATTGAAATTCATGCTGGCCAAATGCGCAGCAAAACAAAAATATTACAAATGTTTGGGGAAGCAACACAATCCCATAGATTGCCAACTACACAACAACAACAACAACAACAACAACAACAACAGCGAGCTAGCAATATTACACCGAAGAAGAATAAAAGAAAACGTACAGTAGCAAATGTGAAAAAAGGCGGCACGAATAAAAGCAGCAAGAAGAAAAAAGGTTCAAAAAAATATATGCATGATAACAAGAATAATTTTGCACCCCAAAGTGCTAAAAAAAACTCTTCCTTATCCTTGATTTTATTTGAAGAAGTGGACCAAATGAACTATTTTGAAGAAGATAAGGGATTCTTTGATGCGTTAAAGAAATTAATTAAAACCTCGAAACGACCTATAGTATTGACTGCAAATAAAATGAACGCAACATTAGAGAATTTAGGAGTTAAAAGTCAATACTTTCCTCAAATGAAATTGTCTAAGATTGTTTTAAAAACGAAATTAATTTCTTTGGTTGAAAAAATCAGGATTGATGTTGTTGATATTATAAATGCATCGCGCCTATACAATAATGATATACGAAAAGTGTTATTAGCATTACACTTTTGGGGCAGCAGCAGCAGTAAAAGGGTTGATACGCCTCTTTTAGATTTAATATTAGGTGTCCCATTAACGTATGTAAATAAAAAATATGAAAATTTTGATCAAAGGCACGCAAGGTTATTGAATATACTTCCGCATAATGAAAACATAGATCCCAATTGCATTTTACGTAACCGACTGAGCGTAATAGATGAAAAATTAAATAAAACCGTTTTTCAAGATGGATTTGACATGGATACTTATTATGAATGTGGCATAAAGCATATTATCAAATGTAATAATGGCATTGATGCAATGAGTGGCGATGAACACAATAGCACCGATATGGTAAATGTAAGGCACTTAGCTTTACTATGGCCTATGGTAGATAATTTGAGTCCAGATTGGGGAGACACTGATGGCGGTACAGAGGTAAAAATAATAGGAAGAAATTTCATTCCACGTGGTATCGTAAAATCAAAATGGAAAGATCATGTAATAGTCACGTTTGATAATATTCAATGCTCTAAAGTTGAGGTGTTGAGCGACACTGAGATTATTTGTGAAACTCCACGAGCTACAGAATCGACGGATTTGGTCTTCTTTGATCATAAAGCGAAAAAGAAGGATGCGAAGAAAAAATATTTACCTGTTCGTGTTGAGGTAATCATAAACAGCCCTGAAGGATACTTCAAATCCAGTGAACACATCGATGGAGATGTGCGTTTACACAATGATTATATATTTACGTATTTTCCTCCAGATAAAGATGTATACGGTAGTGGTTATTACGGTGACTCGAGTGACGATTTTGAAAATGATAACACAGATTATGACATCTTTGTGAAAAATAGCGCTGTTGGCAGAGGCAAAAAAAGGAAAAAAAAGAATATGAAGGCTTTGACATCAAATCGAATAAATTGGAATTATTACCAAGAAAAAAAAATCGAATTTCCAGGGAAGAAGCTAGGATTGCAGTTGATGGAAAAATCTGTTAAATCATCTGATCGCAATCCGTTTCACAGAGTTGGTTTATTTGTTGATAAGGTACAGCCTGGTTGTATACGCATAGATGAATGCAAAACAGTTGAAAGTTGGTATTTAGAATCAATTTACAATACCGTGACAAAGAAAACTTTATCAATAATTGATGATTCGTTAGATTTTGATAAAGTTGTGCACTCAATTACTATAGGTGATATGAAAGAACGACCAATTGTGATTTCTTTCCAAAGCATCGATTGTACCAAAATAGAAAAAGAAAGCGACTTAATGTTGGCGGAAGATTTGCTTGTTAAATCACTTATTAAGCAAAAAAATGATCAAAAGCGTTTACGAGAAATTAGCATGATGAAACATGAGGATGTAGTTGGCGAAATTCTCCGAAATGAAGAAATCCAAAACCAAGTACTCGAAGACAACACTATGGATGTTGAACTGCCGGCAGTCGTAGAAGCGGTGCTGGAGGAAACCGCAAATGAATTAAGCACAATAACTCCTTTGATAAAAGATGAGGCAGTACCTTTTTTTTCTGAGGAAGATAATAGTTTACATGAATGGTACAATATGCTTGAAACTATATCACGATGTGATTTGATTGGAAAGCCGTACCGCCATAATGACACAACAAATGAAACATGCCGTGCCTTGCCCAAGACTATGCCCTCCAATTCTACCTTTACTTGCGAATACCCAAAGGATTGGGAAGAAGTACCTGAAGTCCTTGAATACCATTCTAGCCTAGATTTACTGGGATATCAAATAGCATCAACAATGCGCACAATGGAGTTTTTGAATATTGTTAATACACAACCTCCAATAATGGATTCTATGAACGATGATGATGATGACGACGACGATGATATAGATGCAATGAATTCGATTACGTTGTCATCTAGAAGCTTAAGTAACAAACGTACCAACACAGGCAATGACCATATCGACGCACTTGTCAAAAGCTCTATTCCCTTATCTCAACTCGGCATGATGCCCGGATGCTTTCAAAATCATATAAATTCCTACATCGGATTTTTGTCTCGGATAAATGATATTGAAGTAATGAATGAAAATGGAACTGGGAGAAGAAAGCGCAAACGGCGACATACGCATTATTTTGACCTTGTTGGGTTAAATATAAACGGCAAAACCGATTTATGCCCAAATCGCTTTGGAAGTAAATTGTAAATTAGTTTTTTGAGAGAGAGTATTTGTTGTATATTTCATTTATTTCAATTCCTATAAAAAAATACCATCAAATAAATACTGTATGTTCAAAATTACAACCGAGTTTTTTCACACGCGGCCACAAATTAAATTTAAAATCTATTATCAATGGTGTTACTATTGTGTCGTTTCTATTATACTACGTACTTTTTATTATACCGATAATTATAGCAATAGTAGTATTATTATTTGAATTTAAAATTTAAAATCTCAAAATGTTATTATTATTAGACTATATACTACTACACTTATTTATTAGTAGTATAATTCCAATTATATAATAGTAATAATAAATAATATTATTCTTCCTCCTGTTGTGTTATACTGTGGTGTGTAGTATTAGTATTATATATGTTGTAGTAGTATACAATTTTTTTACTAAAAAAAAAATTATATAATAATTTGTTTATGCTGCTGTACATGAAGTTCCTGATAACGGAGACACGGCCAGGACAATTCTGATAAGGATAAATTAGTAATTCTATTGAGCCTAATACACCAAGATGAGTTTTGGAGATGCTGCGGTAGTGATTGGCAGAGCGATCGCGGGCGTGATTCTATGCGCAAGCGGCCTCGCAGTGTACAATGAAGGCGTGGTGCCAATGATACGAAGAAGAAGAATGTTGCAACAGTGGCCCAGCGAGGAGGAGTTATCTACTGAAGAAATAGCTTTATTGGACACTAAACTAGTAGCTGAAACGATGGAAATAAGCGGTGCAAAAAGTGTTGTCGTAAAAAATGATGCTGGTGATGTCGCAGCATTTAATAGTTTGATGAAGGTACAGAAACCTTCGGAAAATATTATTAAATCTGCTATTGGCAAAGAAAAAGAAGTCAAAACTTCACCACCCTCTAGTTATATCCGGTCACCAGTTCTGCACAGTAAAGTTAAGTCAAATAATAATGACACACCAACTCAGAAGCAACTTGAAGCCAGAAAACGTGTACAGGAGCAACTAAAAATTAAAACAAAAATGAATACCCAGCGCACAAATGTAAATAATAGCAGCAATAACCGTAATAGAATAACTGATATAGCTCAACAGGGCAAGAAGCAAATGAAACAAAGTATTGCTGGAAAAAATATGCAGGACGAAGAAACGAAAAAAGTTCGTGTATATGATTGGTCATCAAAATTTAGATAATTGTACAAAAGTGCATTACATATTACGTTGGTAGTTGTTTATTTTTTTTGTATGTTTGTAACAATAATATCTCTAATGTATGTGTGTGTGATGACAAGTATGTTTGATATGGTATATAATCTTCTTTTATTAACCTTATATATGAATAAATATGAGAAGAAAGTTATAATAAAATAATTATTAAAATGTATCTTCTTGTCTTATTATCAGGTATATTATCACAGGTATATATATATTATAACATTTTTTTATATAATATAATAATAATAATTATTAATAATAATAATAATAATAAAATACGATAACGAGCTCGCTCGTAGTTAGTAATAAAATAAAAATAATATTATTAATTACCACCTGGTTGCTAACAAGGTTGGCGATTAACAATATCAATTTTGTTGTTATGAGGCGTTTCATAATAATATTCATCCGTTAAATGCATACATAAAACATATTCTAATCATTAATGTCACAATATTGATAGCAATTATTTATGGCAACAATTATTGACATCAAACAAATTCAAATCGAATCACAAAAAGTTGAATGTCAAATTTGCAAAGAAAAAAAAATAATTGTAGATGATAATACTGGCGGCAGTATTCACATAATACAAAACTGTCAATGTAAATATTTTTGTGCAGAATGCTTAAAGTCGTATGTGCACAATAATGTACAAACTCGGTTAAAAGATGGCCTTTTGAAATGTCCATGTACACCAAAGTGCAATTCTTACATGTATGACGACTATGTGTTAAAGATAGCTGACGTAAAAGATCGAGAAAAATATTTAAAGTGGAAAATTGAAACCGTTAAACTAAAAACGGAGGCGAAGAAAAATACGAAGAAAGTGTTAGAGAAAAAAGAACTAGATATGTTAAACAATCTTGGCATAAAGATAAAAAAATGTCCTAAATGTTGCGAATCAATTGAAAAATTAGAAGGTTGTGATCATGTAAGATGTCCATTTTGCCAAACAGATTTTTGTTGGAGATGCGGTGAGTCTTCACTTTGTCTTAATTTATTGCCTATATCATAACATTTTTTTGCTAACTCATCATCAACATTTCTATACTCGTGCATCACACAATAGGCACTGCTGAGTTGACTGGTAAATATGTAAGAAAATGCAAGCATTGCAATAGAGAATTTATAGACCATATACACACAAAACATCATAGAAAAGTATTTTGTTTAACGTTTATATTATGGTTCCCTTTGGCAGTTGCATATTGCCTATTTTGTGTCGCTTGTTGCGCATTTTGTTGGCCTTTCGTGCAATTTGGCGAGATGGAGATAGAATCAAATGAAACAACTTATAATGATAGTAAAGACAACCTTGCCCATGTTAGTAATAAATCACGATCTTTGGAAAAACGCAACGACGATGATGATATTGTTGCGAACAAACATGTAGTAAAACAAACGTGTTATAATACGTTTAAGCTGGTGATGTCAATAATTTTGTTTCCGTTTATTTTGGTTAGCCAATTTGCTCATCTATTCGACTGTGATGTTAGTTTTCCTCCTATTTTCTATTTTCCGGGGCTAATCCCTTTTTTCCTTTATAACTTCTAACACATTTCACCCATTGCTTTTTTACAGTGTTTAATGCCAAATAATTCGAGTAATCATGAAGTAACAACATTGCCAGATGAAAATACTGATGTCTCCGTACCTGTATAAACTTAAATAATAATAATTATTATTTTTATCATATCAATATTAAAATCTTATCATAAGGTACTCGTATAACGTACACAATATACGTAATATATACGAGTAATTAATTCTTACTCATTTATTTAATAAAATTTTATTCCCTGTAAATATATATATATATAAGTGATGTTCATTCTCTCGTTCCTTCCGTTACACTTTCTCTCTCAAAGTCTAGTATTCGTAGCTGGTGTTTTCATCGTCATTTGTATTATAAATTAAAATATGTGTTAAAAAATATAATGTGTTAACTTAAAAAATATATGTGTTAAAGTGTAAAGTTATATAATTTTAGATCCCGTGATGAATACTATAGGCTCAATACTCAGTTTCAAGAATATTACTCTATCCTACTATAATGAAGCTCGAATGCACGTGTGCAAACTAATACTCCACAAGCATGAGTAGGTTTCTATCCTTCCGTGTGCACTCGTTGAACGCGCTGGACGTCAAAGCTGAAATGGCTAAATCGCAAAAACCTCCCTGCGTATTCATCCCGAATGGATATATAGTTGGTGTGTGTTAAATATATTCATGCGTGTATTTCAATTTTTTTATTTACTTCACAAGTTTCTCTTATTGTAACGATGCAACATACGCGCATGCTTTACAATTTACATTAATCATATTTTAAATTTTTGAAACTTAACTCGTATATATCACATTGAACATTATTATCATATATGATAAGAGACTCAATATACGCTCGTAATTAAACTATGCATAGAGCAAGATAGACTCCTGGCGCCACACATACAAAATATGTAATATGTACACCCCATTTCAAAATTCTACGGCGTATACTTTAGTCCGACAATGATTCATCTCCATCGAGGAATAAATTGTCATTTAATCGTGACAATATATCTTCCATTGGTATCGTCCCGTCGTTATTCTTTTTTTCCTCTTTTTGCTTAATGATTTTCTGATCTCTAAATTTTTCAATATCATTTATGGTTTGTTCATCATGTTCCATTTCATTCTCTAAACGTAATTCTCGTTCAAATTGTTCATGTATTAATTTCATAGTATCATCCCTACGTTTTTGATATGCAGCCTCTTCCCGATTTTTTATTTTTTCAATAGCACGTTGCTTCTTCTCTTTATTTCTTATTATTTTTTCCATTTGTTTTGTTTGTTTCTCTTCCATTAAAATACGTTCACGTTCTTTCCGTTTTTCTGCCCGTTTAGCTAACATATTAGTTCTTAATCGCATCCGTTCTTCAAACGTTCCAGTTTGTTTCTGCTTCTTCTTCCTCCTCCTCTTGCTGGTACCAAGCTTTGTGGTAGTATTGTCACTGTTATTGTTGTTATTGTCTCTATTATCATTATCATAACTCATTAAATAATCAATACTTTTATTATTAGATTCATTATGTAAACGCTTCACTTCGTCATAATACGTTCGTACCGTTGCTTTCAATACACGTATTTCGTTTTTTAATGCAGCAACGTTTGGCGTCATGTATTGCTTATCCTTTTTACTACTGGTTTTATTGATTTTTTTACGATTATTTCCACCAGCTTGATGCAACGCGATACGCAATTCGCGTATTTCTCTGCTTGTATTCCACTCCGTCCGTTGTAACTCAGCAAATAATGCTTCATTTCTTTTCTTTTGTTTTCCTAACTTTGTTTCCAATAATAATATATGTTCAATAAAATCATCTCTACTAAAATTTACGAATTGTGTCTCGTTTTCTTTAAACGACATAATTTGTAATCTCCTGTGTCGTTTAATATTTCCTTCCTATATTAAGTTGTTTCGAAGATGCTTCCAGCGTTGACAATCGTGATCTTTCGCTTTCTGGAAATGCAATTATTATTATATTAATAATAATAATAATATATAATAATAATAATAATTAAATAAAATAACGCTTTTTCGTTTCGTATTTATTATTCAAACTAAAACACCTTAATTATCTATTGACAATAAATTAAAATTATAAATTGAGTTAATAATTTCAATAATTGAAATGTGCAAATGATTGAAATATAATTAAATTTCGTGCGGGTCCAATATTACAGGTAATATTATTAGTATAAAAATCTTAAAATTATAACCTTAAATAAATGGTATTCGGCATCGATACTCAAATTAAAATACTCCTATCATTGACAAGAATACGCGGTAAATTCACTACATTTTCTATGTACATGATAATTATAACACAATAGTATGTGCTGTGATGCGATATACGTAGCGTAGGTGATTTTTTGAATTTCATGTAAAAACAATGCAATTGCACCTTGTGCACGCACATTGCATCTTGTAAGGCAGTACCACTACAGTGTTACTATTATTACTATCTATTATTAAGATATTATTGATTATTATTATTATTAAGCCTTATTTTAGTAGAGTAGTAGTGTAGTAATATTACTCGTCATCAATTTTCATCACGACGATGACGTATAGTTACACTCGGCAATTTGTTAACTAAGCTGTTTGCCTTTAAAACGTGTTGAAATACAGAAATCTTATTTTTGTAAAGTAATTTTACCCGCCTCCTTACTTTCTGTCGATACGATCCAAACAAAGTTACCATGGATATTTATAAAGAACACTTTAAAATGTGGCTTTTCGATGAGGAAAGACCAATTACATGTACCTTTGTTGCAAACGAGTTAGGTATTCACACCAATATAGCAAAACAAATGCTGTATCAATTTTCAAAAGATAATGCCTCAAAAGTAGATGCCACATATTTGGTCAGCGGTTTTAAGAATGTTGCTACAAACGATAATGCGTCAAGCAGAAAAAGCAGGAGCGTAGTGCTTGTAAAGGAAGGACGTTTGAATGCAGTAATTGAAGAAAAATTT
>JACKZZ010023587.1_pt1 | contig 10025 bp, 4 predicted proteins | sample 8027871 | NCBI WGS metagenome assembly JACKZZ01 (sample SAMN15724774, study PRJNA655200) | protist metagenome | isolation source: fluorescence activated cell sorting (FACS) single amplified genomes of... | place: USA: West Boothbay Harbor, Gulf of Maine | collected 2000-07-19
CTTGAGCAAGGAACGGCAGCATTGCGACAAACGCCTACATTTATTCTTCGTGGTGGTATGATGACAGTTATGTATACGAAAGATAGGATTTTCAAACCATCTTTATTACGCGATGATTGGATTTATGTAAAAACGGGGGTAATGGAATTTTTACACCATCATTGGACTGGATTGAAATTATTATGGTTGGACGTAAAAACTGCAACGTCTATTCTAAGTCGTGTTGTAAAAGGCCATTCATTGACTCGACGGGAGCGTAAATTATTGCTACGGACAACATCAGATATTTTTCGTTTAATTCCATTTTCATTTTTTGTTATTATACCTGCAATGGAATTTTTATTACCTGTATTTATTAAAATTTTTCCAAATATGTTACCAAGTACGTTTCAAGATAAATTGAAAAAAGAGGAAGACATGAAAAAGTTATTAAGAGCAAGATTAAATTTAGCAACATTTATACAAGATACCGTTGAAGAATTGGCATCGGATATTAAAAATAAGGAAGGCAAACCAAGTGATGGAGAAAAAGATGATTTGCAATTGTCTGCTAGTAAATTGCTTGAAATGATTGAGTCAATCCAAGAAGGTGAAAAAGTCGATTCAAAGCAATTGATGGAATTAACGCATATTTTTAAAGATAGCATTACATTGGACCGCCTACCACGTGCACAGCTTGTTGCTATGTGCCGTTTCATGAGTTTGCGGACATTCGGCGCAGATTCATTTTTGCGTTATCAACTTCGTAGTAAATTAGGCCAATTGCAAAGGGATGATCAACAAATCTTGTGGGAAGGCATAGATTCCCTGAACTTGCGAGAGTTAAAAGAAGCATGTCAAGAGCGTGGTATGCGTGCCACTGGTATGCTTAAAGCTGATTATAGAAGGCAATTGCAAGGCTGGTTGGACCTTTCTGTAAAGCGATCTGTCCCAACATCATTATTAATCTTATCTCGCTCATTATTAATTACAACCGAGGAAGCTACAGATATTGCAGAGGAAGGTGTTGCTGTCGAAGCATTGAAAGAATCGATCTCTGCGTTGGATGAGGAAGTTATCACACAAGCTGTCTTGGAAGCAGCTGCTGTTGGTGAAGATGAGGAAGATGATTTGAAAGAAAAGACTGTATTGCGGGAATTAAAGATTGAAGAATTAAAATTGGAGACAGAATTAGTGGAGGATGAACGTGAAGAATTGGAGGATGCCATTGAAGATTTAGAAGAGTTACAAGAGGAAGCAGCTGAAGCGGAAAAGCTGTTAACGGCTGAACAAGCAGAAAAAGAACTTCAATTGGAAATGGAAGACTATGCAAAACCCTTATTGAGTACTGATGGTGGTGCAAAAGTTGATACGATACCAAAAGATGGTAAAATTTTTATTGATGATAGGGATATTATTCATGTTAATGATGGTGGTGCAACAAGAGCTTCATCTGATGATAAGGTGACAAAGAAGAAGAAGAAGAAGAAGAAGAAGAAGAAGCAACATGCCATTGTTACTAAACATGATGATGATGATAAGGAGGAGAAAGATAAAGAAATATATGATGGTGAAGTAAAGGATAGCAAAGATAAAGAAGAAGAAGAAGAAAAGAAAGTTTTAGATACTGTGTTGACGAAAGAAGAAATTAAAGCGATCGAAACCCTAACAGATAAGAAAGGATCAGCAGTTGCAGAAGAAAGAGAGATATTAGACGAATTGAAAGCAAAAGTTAAAAAAGCTGAAATTTCACATATATTAGAAGAAGAACGCGAGCAAGCTGAGAAAGTCTGGATAGATGAAGATGAATTTATTGATGACGACGAAATTGACGAGGAAGCAGACGAAGTTGAAGTAGATGATGAAGAAAAAAAGGAAGCAGCAACAACAACGAAAATGAAGGAGAAAATCTTAGATTTGGTACAAGATAAAACAACACCAAAAGAAAAAATGAAGGAAGAGTTGGATATTGATAAAGAAAAATATGATATAGAGTATGTTGATGAAGACATCGATGAAGAGGAGGAAGAGGATGATGATGATGATGGAGAAGAAGAAGAAGAAAGTATGATAGATAGTTTAACAACAAAAAAGAAGAAGAAAGAGGATTTGAAACGTCGTAAGAAATTGCAAACCATGGTAGAACAACTTGAAACTCAAATTGAAAAAGTCGATGAGACGGTTGGTGATAAGTTTAATGTTATTCATGTGTTAGATTTAGGTAGTTTAGGTGAATTTATTCCAACTGAAGAGTTGAAAGTTGCAATCATTGAAGTCTTAAATACGCATAATGACGAGGAAGAAGCAGATGCTATTATTGAAAAATTAGATTTAAATAAAGATGGTTTCGTCGATGTGAATGACTTAAGACGTTTGCAAACAATGGAAGCTACTGAAATGGAAGCGTTCATTGAATCCTTTACCAAAGATAAAGATGATGAGGATACAAAGAAGACGACATCTGAGTAAAAAAATATATTTTATTAATTTTTAAAATTATTAGTATACTTTTATTACTGTAGTATAATACATCGTCCCTATCAAATAAAATAGCATGCTATAAATGCTACTATACGATGTTGGTATAGGATGTTAATTGTAAAATTAAAATGTGACTCTTTTCTGTGTGCCTGCTAAGGCCTGGTGTGCCGCGAAGGCATGTGTTGTTGCGCGCATCATCATGCAAGATATATATCCAACATTATATAAAACAGATTATACAATGTATTATAAGATTTAAGATGATATACGTAGTATGATTTGTTATTATTTGTAGATATCATTATATTATTTATAAGATAAACATACCCACTGTATATATATATATTATACATATATATTACAGTTACAACCATACTTACATTATAGTGATATTGAAAGAAAAGAGAAGGTTGATATATATATATATATACATATATAAATTTATTTAAGTAAGAATATCATGTCGGATGCACCACCACCACCATTGCCAAGTGTACCAAGTTTCATGATGAGACCGGAAGAGGAAGAGGAGGATGTTGATAATAATAATAATAATAATAGTAAAAATGCAATAGCAAAAAATAGTGAAAAACATAAACGGACCATATCAGTTGAAATACGAAATATGTTATTGGAGCCTCCTCCTATGCCAGAACCACCAACGCCAAACTCACAACACTATGATTTACCAGAATTAGATATGAAAAAATTTACTAGAAGAGCAAAAATGACATTACCAGGTATTAATGAAGATAAAACTAAAATAAACTCAAAGGAACGAGAGAAACGTGATAGTATATTAGCCTTCAAAAGAGAGAAAAATTTCGTAAACAAAATATTAGATTTATTTCCAGACCCACCTACAACAAAACCTGATCCAACTGGGTGGTCAGATGCATCGTATATAATTGAAAGGCGAAAAAAACAAGAAAGCAAAGATCAATTATTTCGTATTATATTGAATTTTTCAAGATGTGATATAGACGAAAATGATTTAAAAAAATTAAGAGTTTTATTGCCGCGTCTGGATAGTCAAGAATTAAAAATTGTAGTTGAAAAAGCATTTAAAGTTGCTGCACAAGATGCAGGTGTAAAATCACGCGCAAAGCAACGAAAACAAAAGTCCACTAGTTTAAAGCTAGCAAAGAAAGGATTGCATGATATTTTTTCTCGTGGCCATGATAATCATACTTGTCAAGTTAGTTTAGATATGTATTTTGTTAAATTAACAGGTCCAGGTGGTGGTGAAATCGATGTAGATAATGATTTAACCAAAAGTGTTTTTAGAGTAGTAAATAATGGTAGGCATAAAATGCATTTTTCCATTTCCACAATATTTTCTGAAGACACGTCGCAAGAACCCACTGCGACAGGGTGGTATGTACATCCTGAAGGTTGGTATAAAGTTAGATTTAAATCGGAAGATGAAGGTTCAATTAGTAAAGTAGATGGTGGATTTATAGTGATAAAAAAATTTGAAGCTGTAAATGTAGTTGTGGAATTTGAATCGAAAAAAGGGGATTTAGAAATTTTTATACCATTTGCTGTTAATGTAGCTGCTGGTCCAAGATTATTAGCAGTTGTTACAGGTCGTGTTGCTAGATCATATTTTGGTGTCAATCCAGCATCAGTACCATTACAAGAATTAGAAGATGGGCGGAAGATACCAAAAATTTTATTGTTTTTACATCAATATTTAAAAGAAAGCAATGCATTTGATATTGTTGGTATCTTTCGTTTAGCTGCGGATGAAACAGAAATTTTAGAAGTGACACGTTTGATAAATCAAGATCGTTTTAAAAAATGCAATGATATCAATTGTGTCTCTACCTTGGTCAAGGTATGGTTTCGAAAATTGCCGAAACAATTATTGTCAGATTTATCGGTAGAAGATTTGTTACGTTGTAAAACGGAAGAGGAAAGTGTTATATTGTACAATAATATTGAACCATTTTATCGTGGAATATTGCTTTGGGTTTTAGATATCATGTCTGATGTCGCTATGAATAAAGATAAAAATAAAATGTCACCTGCAAATTGTGCCATTGTTATGGGTCCAAATTTATTTTCAACTGATCATAACGTCAATCCAATGCAAGCATTGATGATCTCGCAAAAAGCAGTGAAAATATTGGAACATTTAATTAATTGGAGGATGAAAGAGTTGACAAAAAAGTAATCTACTAGAGACATATTTCGTGTATGATAATTTTTCAATTTTAAATAATTAATAATAATGATGATTAAAGTCTACCACATCATTATTTTTTTTACTAGCGCGCTTTATCTTTTTTGTAGCTACGTATACCAGGTAGTAATACGTATAAATACATGTAGTTGTCTAAGAAGTCTTCTCTGGACACCATATATTGTAATTATAGATCTTCCAGGGTCCAAAATCTACGTTTTCCCAGGAAGACTATCTATCTCAACACCAGACCATCCCAAATTGCCCATCATAATAAAATATAAAAAATATATAAAATAATAATACACATCACCGTATATACGGCCACCTCATTTATATAATATTATATATATTTATATACACACATAATACACATTTTATTACGAAGTAATATATATGTAACTCTAAACTTATAACATAGTATAATATTTATTATTCATTGACAAAGGAAAATTATGGAACCTGGTGAAGTCTTTAAAACCATGGATGAATTATCCGGTTTCAATGAAACTGAACGTAAAGCTATTTTTAATAATAGTAAACCTTCTATTGAAATGTTTATAAATAATTTAAAGAAAAATAAATATACCAAAATATTAATATTAGCAGGTGCAGGTATATCTGTCTCCGCTGGTATACCTGATTTTCGAAGTCCAAATTCAGGTTTGTTTCATAATTTACAAAAATACAATTTACCACAGCCAGAATCAATTTTTGATCTTTCATTTTTTCGTTATAACCCTGCTCCTTTTTTTACTTTAACGTAAGTACATTCTACCCCCCCCCTAAACCTGATAAAAAGGACACCTTGTCTAACACCTCACTCATTCATACGCTACGCTCCATAGAAAAGAAATTTATCCCACGAATTTTAATCCAACTCCAACACATAGATTTTTTCAATTACTGGATGAAAAAAATATGCTATTGCGTGTGTATACACAAAATATTGATACATTGGAGAGACAGACAGGAATGTCAGGGGACAAAGTAATTGAATGCCATGGATCATATGCTACAAATACATGTTTAACTTGTGGCCAAAAATACTCACAAAAATGGTTCAAAGATAAAATATTCAATGTGGATAGTAAAAATAATAATAATAATAACAATGGGAAAAAACCAGAAGAAAAAGCAACAGCAACAATGACGGTAATTCCAACATGTGATAATTGTGATGGCATAGTGAAACCTGATATAACATTTTATGGTGAAAATCTTCCAGAAATATTTGGAAGAATGTATAAAAATGATGTGCAGAGCGCTGATGCGCTTATTGTTTTAGGTACTTCGTTGCAAGTGTATCCTGTTGCAGGTATAGTCGATTTGGTTCGACCTGATATACCTAGAATTTTAATTAATCGTGATTGTGTACATCGTGCAAATTATATGGGAAAAGTATCAAAAGGTACGTTTGAAATTTCAACTGATGGATTTTGGTTTGGTAAAAAAGAATTAGATAAACATAATTATCGTGATATTTTTGTACAAGGTGATTGTGATGAAGTAATTAAAAATATTTGTAAAGATTTAAATTGGGATGAAGAATTAAATACATTATTGAAGAAGAAGGATAGTAAAGGAAATAATAGTGGTCATAAAAATAATAGTAATAATAATGGTGTGGAAGATGATAAGAAACGTGGTAATGGTAACGATCTTTCTGCTATGATTGATAATCTGTCAATAAAAGAATAAAAAAACAAAAAACGAAAAGGACAAGAATTTAAATTATGAGACACTAAAATAATAGTATATCATACCAGGAATTATCATTATGTATTAAAAAAATAAATTAAAATAAAAAATATTTTTCATAACCTTTGTTCCAATCTAATATTGAAAGACTTGAAAATTTATTCCGCTCGTAGAATCTTATATTGATATAAAAAAATGTATATTTATATTAAATCAGAAAATTCTCTCTGTATAAATAAATTCAATAAATAGAGGATGTAAGATGTAAGCATGATGAAATTTCATCAGATTGTTATATATCATCATGTATTTATTGGAATTTTGATGATATTTTCTCAATGTATAGTTGATACTTTTACATATAAATTACATCATAAATTATTCGGATATTTTATAAATTAATATATAAAATAATTGTCATTTTGGAACTTAATCTGGCAATCCAGCAAATCATCTGGCACAATCCCTCCTCCACAACAGGCAACAGTGTGGTTGCCACCAGTTGATAGTTGCACGGTTTTTTTATTTTGAATCAACCACACAAAGTAAGTATAATAAGCCTGGTAAGATAAAATAGAAATAGAAGAATGAAATCTATAGTAATTGTATATATATATATATATATATGTGTGTGTGTATGCATGTCAATATATGTACATATAAATAGAGAGATACAATTGCAACATGTCTATTACCACCAAATATATAGCACCCGCCATTCATTGTTTCATACTTTTTGTCAATGTTATCATATTAGTATCATCACATTCATATCCTCATTTACCACCAGATTATTATTTTTCTTCTTCTTCTGGAGTTTTCTTAAATTGTGTAACAAATCCTGATTCTTGCTTTTTATGTGAAAATGTTGATTTTCGTCCTGTAAATATATCAAAAAGTCAAGTAGGAGATTTAAAATGTGATTGCTGTGATGGTAGCGATGAGAAGCCAAACACATGCAAAAATACGTGTAGAAGCGATGCGATTCATTATGTAAAAAATCGCATCACTAATAAAAGAAATATACAAGAAGGACTTGAAATACGTTCATCTAATATACGTAGAGCACATCGAAGAATTTCTAGTTGGAAAAATGATTTAAAATACTTAAGACAAGATTATAGGCGACTGCAAAAATTGCGAGAAAAAGCTACAAAACGACGATATGTAGAATTAGCAATCGAGAGATTTGAAGCAGAAATATTGTATGATGCAGAGGACGAAGAAGAAAAAGAGAGGGAAAAAAATGCTGGGCACGGACCTTTTGAAGAAAAAAATGAAGATGATGTACAGTGGATTTTTAAAAATGTTGATGGTAAATATATGGCGGTCCGAGAAGAGATTGAACTGTCAGATGAAAAAGCAGATGCGAAAGCAAGTGTTTTAGAGAAATACAAACAGAAGTTAGAAAAAAAAATGAATATGAAAGTAGTGAAAGTTAATGCAAAGGAACAGGAAGATGAGGAAGTTATTGATCTTGGTGATTTAGAAAATGATGAGGAAGGGAAACCAACAACAGTTTCTACCACATTTGATGCGTTAGAAGATAATGATATGAAAAAAACGACATCATCTGATGATATAGATGATAATGATGCAGAAAACAAAAAACAAACGAAAGATACAATAATTGAAACAATGGAAATAGGGGTGGATAAAAATAATAACGACGAGAATGATGATGAAAAAGAAGGAAACGAAAACTCAAAATTATCTGTAAATTTAAAAATGAAAAAAAAAGATAATCGTATATCACGCTGCGAATTAACCCCTGAATCAGGATTACACAATGGTGGTAAACGCATAGAGCGCGCTAAATTTATTGTAAACGGAAATGATACATTATCACTAATAGATTTTCTAAACAGCGAGACGTTTATGCCAGTTGGCGAAAATGCTGCTACAAAAGCAAAGTGGAGAGACGAAGGAAGCTTATTTTTATTAACAACGGAGGATCTTGCAGTTTTGGTTTCAGGAGATCCACCAAAATACGATCATAATAAATACCACCGTACAGTCAATTATAGAAAACGACATGGATTTATGGGTAAAATATTCAATGGCGGGAAGAAAGGTTGGAATCGTGGAGTAAAGTACATTGTATATGCAATCGGCTTTGTAATTAGCCCAATTCGAATTGTATATGAATTGCTCAAGTTTGCTATATATATTGTTAACGTTGCATTGAATATGATACCAAAATATACAGAAATGGCAACAGCTGTCTCTACATCCGTTAATAATACGAGGACAAAAATAAATGATGTCATTTTTAATTCCCCAACATATATATTTATATATCAGAACTATCGTGCATTAATTGGATTGCCACTATGGCTAAATGTTGGAATACCGATACGACGTATATACCGCCATTTTAAAGGTCCTTGGTTTGCAAAGACAATATGGGAGGCATTACCTGTAGCCTATGCATATCTCTTTCCATACTACAAAGAAAGTCATAAAAGAACGGAAGTTATGGTTTTGGAGGAATGCCTTGAGTTAATGAAGGAAGAGGATGATCGATTAAATGTGAAAATAACCAATCTGAATAATCAAATTAATATGGATTATGGACCACACAGATCGCATTTCGAATTATCACAAAATTGTTACAAATATAAAGAAAATGATGGTACATACGATCTAGAATTTTGTCCGTTTTATAACATTACAATGTCAAAAAATGATAATACAAATAAACAATTGATAGGAAAATGGTATGGATGGGAAGATTTATCTACAGAAAAAACTGATTCAAATGACGAAAATGCAGCATTATTAACATCAAATATGATTTATCGAGTCTTGTGGTACAAAAAAGGCGATAAGTGCGATGCAAATGGCAAAGAAAATGTTTCTTTACAAGCAGTAGTAAATGGTATTTGTGGTGCGAAAACTTATATTGAAAATGTAATTCAAATAAATGATTGTTTTTTGAAATTAAATTTTCGCTCACCTGCATATTGTGAATCATATATGATAAAAGAATATGATGATGTAGAAGAGATTCAAAACTTGAAGAAAAAACATTTTTCAAAACGAGATGAATTGTAATAATAGTTGAAGTAAGTATATCATACATAATATATAAAAGTCTTTCTTGATGGTTGTTTACATATATATAGCTGGCCAGTGACGATAACTGTTTTGTCGATACCGATGTTTAATCCGTGTATGCATTCGATTTATTTTCATAGATTTATTGATTGTTTGTGATTAATGCAAAAGTTTTTTTTGTGGTACCTGAATTTCAAAGTCTTAAGTTTTAATTTCTGAGGCCCCTATATCTTATGTATATATATATATATATCTATAAGTCTGTCTTTTTCTACGATATTCCATACATGAAAAGTACAAAAAAAATCATATTATTCATAATTACTAACCATCGGTATATGTAATATATTTGTTCACTTTCACATTGCTATAGCTGCAAACAATTCAACATATGAATTATGAATAAAATGTGACGGATTAGGATGTAAAAGCACTCTAACTAAAAGTATCATCCATAAATGTATAATTTTTTCCGTAATAAAAATTATATTAATGCTATTTTACTGCTAACAAAACTGGTCACAGAACAAAATAAACACAACACACAACACATCATTATCATCAGAAAACATACTATTCTTACCAGGTATACTCTGTTTTATTACATACTGACACG
>JACKZZ010005127.1_pt1 | contig 10020 bp, 4 predicted proteins | sample 8027871 | NCBI WGS metagenome assembly JACKZZ01 (sample SAMN15724774, study PRJNA655200) | protist metagenome | isolation source: fluorescence activated cell sorting (FACS) single amplified genomes of... | place: USA: West Boothbay Harbor, Gulf of Maine | collected 2000-07-19
GCTATTCCTTATCTTCCCTCTAAAAAAGATATGCATAAATGCAATCAATATTTCATAAGAAAGCTATACTCTTATCCATATAAGATTCCCGTCATTCTAGTAGTTTTAATATCTCCGTCTCAGAATCCATCTTCTCCCGTACTCGCTCCGCGCCACCTTGGAAATGGAATCAGATGAAATCGCAAAATACATTTAAAGGGTCAACCTCAATCCTTTTTACGATTTTGTTCAAAGATTCCGGAAGTTTGTACTTTGCAAGCACAGCCTTACCCGACTGGATATAATGTCTTCCAGACTTGGCCACTGCCCACCTGCCCATCTTCAAAATGTCTTCCAAAGGCGTACCCTTGAGATCCTCCTCAGTAGCTCGCCCATGACGGTTGCTGTGGAAAACATAACCACGCCCCTCCAGACCTAGACCCGCCACACCTCTCGAAAATTCCCTTCGCAGATCCGCAGCCGAGAAAGGAAATAAACATTTATTCTTGTCAAATAAACGAACAATCAACTTTGAAATCCAATCAAATTTCTTTGACACAAAGCAAGATTGTTCATCGCCAGTTTTAGTTTTCTCCAGCCTCACAACCGCCGAATACGCAAACCCTTCTGGTAAGTTCGAGTCCCCTTCAAACATAAAATGTTCCATCCTAATGTTTACCACTTCCGAAATCCGCAAAAAACATTCAAAAGCCAGCAACACCGCCACACCAAAATCAAATTTTTGATGCAGAGTCAGCCAATAAGCAATCAAAAAATTTGTTCGCCGATCTAACGGAGGATACGCCTGCGAAGGAGTCAACCTATCCCACCCTTTCATCGCTTGCCTCGCCAACCCCAACGCAGTCTTGCTCTCTGGTACAAAAAACACCAAAGCAGCCATAGCCAGTTTCCCAACCGACTTTCCACCTCCATTATTCTCCTCAAATATCTCTTCAAAATACTGAAGCAGAAGTTCATCTAACTCCTCCACCTTCACTCCCCTTCTACCCAGCCAGACATAAAAACGCTCATAAGCCCTTTCATATCGTTTGTATGTCAATTCCGTAACCGAAGCTTTACGTAAAAAAGACATAGCCACCATAATGCAAACTGTAATCAAAAGAAAACTTTGCAAAACAGATGAAGTCAAAACATGCAAATACTTGTAATAAACGAAAAAAAACGAATATAACAATAAGCACATAATAACCACGAAATATAAGCCCCAAACAAGACAAATAAAACGTCAAAACACAAGTAATCATGCATTCAAAAGAACACATAAAAACAAAATACTCAAAAAAGAACAAAAAGTCCTTCCCCGAAAATCCCATCTCATCACAAGACAAGTGGGGCAACACCAAACAAAATCAAAAGACCTAGACCCCATCTTGGGCAACCAGTCGAAATCATTTAATGCGCAAATCATTTAGTTTGAAAAAAACCCGAGAAGGTTCATCCGCTGGATTCGCCTTCGAAGGTATCCACACATACTTAGGCCGCGAACCAGTTGCTAAAACAACCGCCATAATCCGACGCACCGCGACCAGCAACGTAAATGAAGAACACCTCCCCTTCGTCAGAGCAGCAATCACCGCTGCACTATCCCCAAAAACCATAAACTTTTTCCCCTTTCTCTCATCCCTAGCAGCCCGCCGAATCGTAGTTAACGCCGCAGCCGCCTCCAGCACATTAATGTGCGCCTTGTGACGAAACCTCGACGCCACCACATGTTCCCACTCCATCTCCACAACCTCCTCCCCCACCCTCTCCAACACTTCCCTCTGTTCCTCTACCGAGGGACCAAGCCCGCCGCACCGTGCGAACTGCTTCGCGTCCCCCACAGACACCACACGCTCTGACACACCCTGCGCCACAGTCGAGGCATCAAAAGCAGCCATCTTCCCAGACCAATCTTGAAAGATATTGACGCAAAGCAATGGAGCCAAACCACAGATAATCTCCAACTCCTTCACAACCGATGGCCACAATTTTACCCTGCTGCTGGCTGAAGAGACTTTTTGAACAAACGAGTACACAGACGAAAAAACAGAAAAGGCGGAACGGGAAGTAAGAACAGTCCAAGACCACTTACCAATTAACCTTTCCACCTCTTTGCCAGTAGCTGTACCCCTGTTGAGTAAGTGCTCTGTCTCACAGACAAGCTTACACAATTTCTCAAAGCACAAACCCACTCTCCCGCTACGTGTATCCACTGTCAATCCCAACACCTCCATACTCGAAAGTCCCTCTCCCGGCTCCACACACTTCTTTCTCTTCACTCCTAACCCAATCCGATCAAACTCCGCACACACTCTCTCAAAACGCTGACGCGCCTCCTCCAAAGACAAACCAAAGGCAAAACCATCATCCAGATAAACCCCATGGCGCAGCCTATCAATCCTACCATCTCTCCCTCTCTCCAACAAATCTTCATCCCTAAACCCAATCCTCCTCAAAATTTCTTTATGCCCCTCCTGGCACAATAAAGGAGCCCAAGACCAACCCATAGGCAAGGTAGTGAGACAAGGGAAAATCAATCCTTCTCCCAAACCAAACTCCGACGCTTTCACAGGCTTTAGTGCAAAATATTTATGCATCCATCTTGGGGTCCTAATCTTGTGGTAACAAGCACGAAGGTCGTATTTATATTGTTGGTACGTTAAGTTAATACTCATAGGCCCATGAGGCCCACGTAGTCCGGCCCAATAATCCAGCCCATATGGGGCTAACGTCAGTGACTGCCTGACTGAGCCGGTCAGCCTATTTTTGTACTAAATTCGATTCAACAGGTTACGAAGCCCAATAGTGCGAAAATCAACGGTGTGCTACTGATAAGATGCCCAAAAGCAAGGGCAACACACCACGTAGAAGAAGTCCCAGCGGGGCAAAAAGTCCCAATGCTGGGAGAAAAAGCCCCGAAGAAAGGCAACGGGATATTGATGAAAGAAACAGGCAGCAAGCCCTACAACAAGAAAATCAACAGCTCAACGACAGCTTACAAGAAGCAAGACGAAGACTAGACGCAATGCAGCAACAAATGGATGTCAACCGCCAACTGATGGAGGAACAAATAGAGGCCAGCCGCCAACAGGTGGAGGAACTCCGGCTCAACAACGAAGAGGCGCAACGACGCCTAGAAGAGGCGCAACGACGCCAACCGCGAGAAGCGGCACGCAAAGACGATCAAATCGCAAGGGACATAGCGAAGGCGCCGGAGCTTAGGCAATTGAGTTCGCAGGATGGCACAAACTTCTCACACTGGATAGAGAGCGTCAAGAACTTCCTTTACGGGTTCAACCTAGAGGACGTGGTCACGGGCGCACTGGAGACACCATACAGGAAAATGGGAGACCAATACCTACCGCCCATGATCAGGCGACAAGTGTACTCCAAACTAATAAGCAAGATAGACCAGAGACTGCTCGACAGGGTGAGGCACGTAAAGCAAGGACAGGTTGAACAATTGCTGTCAGAGCTGAATGATATCTACTACAAGGTGGGGAGTCTCAACAGACACAGGCTAATGGAACAGCTGCTCAACAACAGCCTGGACAAACACGAAGACCTAATGGCATACATTTCCTCTGTAGACAGGTTGTGGGACAGGCTAAAAGCATGCGGACACTCAGGCGACGAAACCGACAAGGTATTCTATTTGCTCAAACAAATTCCTGACGACTACGGTTCCACCATAGATTACCTGAGGAGAGAAAACAGCGACTGGAAGGGATGCGTCGGAGCACTAGCAGACGCCATCGCGAGAAACCCAGACCTGCCAGGGGCCAACAGTGGATCGTCTTCATCCAAGCGTGGGGGAGACAAGGCCTTCGTCGTCGGGGACACTGCCACCCAGCCAAGCAATGAGGTGTGCAAAAGTTTTAGAAGAGGCCACTGCAGATGGGGAGACGATTGTAGATTTCGACACCTACAAACCGGGAAGGTTCCAGGGAGACGCAAAATAACGTGCTGGTTCTGCGGACAACAGGGCCACGGCCAAGACAAGTGCCACCAGTACGCAAAAGCAAAGGAGAGCGCGCAGCAACAGTCAAACCATCCGCCCCAGCCGCAAGTCGTCCAGCCTCCAAAACCACCAGGTGGACCGTCGGCAGCCAACGCAGCAATCGAGGCAAAGCCCAACGACCAAGATGAAGAATGGCAGTCTCTACCCATGCACTCATTCGTGGCCGGGGCCACGGGTTCGAACCCCACCGCGGTAATAGAGTGGCTAATTGACAGCGGCACCACGGAGCACCACGCAGCATCGAAAGAAGCCATCGCAGCGCTACGCGAAATCAAGAAAACCCAAGGGAGACGCGTCAAGGTGGCAAACGGGACGTACGAGACTACGGAGGGAGAAGGCAAAGCACTCATACCAGCGTCCGCCACAGGAGGAGCGCCAATCGAGCTAACGTGCAAGATTACACCAACTTTCGACTACAACCTCATTTCAGAAGGAAAGCTGGAAGCAGCAGGATGTGAAATAAAGAAGAAAGACGGCGTGCTGACTGTAACGTTCGAGGGAAGCACCGTGCTCAGGGTCAAACGATCCCCAGATCACATGTATCGCCTAACCATTCCTTTGACCCGTACAGCGGAGAAGAAAGAAAGCGAAAGCGAATCACGGGTAGTGAGGTCCCAAGACGTGGACGAGGAAGAACTGTGGCGCCAAGCAGAGATAAAGGAAGTGTCCCAGCACGAGAAGATGAAAACACTGGGGGAAACAGTGTCAGCGGCCAAGGTGAAAAGGATGGGTTTCCAGCCCGTAGCGCTCGACTGGGTCAGGGCCATCAAAGTCCTGGAGGATGGGGTCACCAAGCACAAGGCGCGTGCGGTTATCAGGGGAAACAAAATGATCGAGGGCAAAGACTACAACGAGACGTACGCGAACACCCCCAACCCCGCCGCAATTAGGATGGTTTTAGCGATAGCCGCAAGAGAAGACATGGAGGCCAAGTCGGGAGACGTACACACCGCGTTCCTATCAGCAGACATCGATACAGAACTTTACGTGTACCCACCACCAAGGTTCAACACCTACCCCGGCCTACAGAGAGGCGTAAAGAGAGACTATACGACGTGTCGCAGAGTGCTAAAGGCTATATACGGGATTCCCCAGGGCCCGAACGCATTCCAGACCAAGAAGCTCTACCCGCTACTCAGGAAATTCGGCCTACGCGCACTGCCGGATGAGCCATCAATATTTGTTTCAAAGAACATTGAACTCATCCTAATAATTTGGACAGATGATTTGCATTTATTCTTCAAACGACTCTTCGAAGCACTGGCCAGACGACTCTGGAAGTACCTGCAACAACACTTGGACCTCGACGACTGGAGCAATCTCACGTTCACGCTAGGGATCAAGATCATCAGGCAGAGGTCGCAGAGGAAAATGTTCCTCAGTCAGCGACAGAAAATCCTCAAGCTCCTGGAAGACGTCCAGATGCAGGACTGTGACCCTCACCCAATACCTGGTACCCCGAACGTCAAGCTAACCAAGGCAGACCTCCTAGACGAGGAACAAGGCAAGAGTGCACAAGCAAAGGTATACAGGAAGGTGGTCTGCACTGCGAACCACATGTCCATCTGGACCAGGCCCGACATAACTACAGCAGTCTCCAAGCTATCGAGATACCTGAAAAGTCCGGGAGCTAACCACATGAGTGAAATGAAGTTATTGGTCCAATACCTCAAGAATACTGATTCCCTTGCCCTTTGTTTCGATTGCTCGCAGGTGTCCACAGCAAAAACCGGTCTGGTAGCGTACTTCGACGCTTCGTTCGCGGACTGCGTGGACACCAGGAGGTCAACAATCGGCTACGTCATCTACCTCGACGGCTGCCCCGTGTCGTGGAAGAGCAGACTACATCAACGGGTGGCCACAAGCTCCAACAACAGCGAGTACAGCGCGTCGGCCGAAGTGGCAAGAGAAGTCCTCTATCTAAGGAAAATCCTCAAGGGCCTCGGCGAAGCAGTGCCTACGACCCCCGTATACACTGACTCCAACGGATGCATGAGCCTCGTGGAAATTGCGGGGACGACGCCCAAGAACAAGCACGTGGAGATAGAAATGCACTTCTTCAAAGAGCTGGTAGAACACGAGGAGGCGGCAATCCTAAAGGTCGCATCAGCGGACAACGACGCCGACATCATGACGAAAGTACTACCCAAAACCGGGCATCTAAAGCACACTGAGAAGATGATGAGGAAGGTTCCAGACAATAGCCCCACTACTGAAACTGACAACCCCGAAGAAAAAAACCCCCCACTGACTACTAGCGTGGCCGCCACGGTAACAAGGGCAAACAAGGAACTCCTGTTCAGGACGCACAGAGCCCTAGGACACAGAAACTTCAACGATGTCGCACGCATCCTGGGTATGTCCCTCCCCGCTACAAAACTATTTTGCAGGGACTGCGTAGAAAATAAATCCACAAGGCATGCGATGGGAAACGGGGACCCAGGCACAATGAAAGCGCCCAGAGCGGGGCACACCACGGATTCCGACGTGGCGGGACCCTTCAGCACTCCTACAAAAGGGGGGAACCGGTACTTATCGACACTGGTGGACAGGAACACCAAAAAGATTGACGGAAAAATGGTAGCTTCCCAAGGAGAGTTTTTCGACCACTATACCGAATTCGTAAAAATGGCTGAGGCACATTTTGGAAAACCTAACATCTTTTCAATTTTGCATAGCGATTCGGCGACATACTACAAAGACTCCGCAAGGCTCCGTCAATTCTGCGCCAAAAAAGGTATACGACAGACCTTCTCGCCACCCTATACACAGGCGCTCAACGCAATAGCGGAACGATGTATCAGAACGATCGTCGAGATGGCGCGGACGTCCCTCAACGCATCAGGACTACAAATCGTCTACTACGGTGAAGCTCTCATGTACGCAATCACAGTCCTTAACAACTTACCGCAGAAGAAAAACAAAGGTTGGACACCGGAAGAGCTATGGCAGGGAAGAAAGCACAGCTACCCAATACACACGAAGCTCAAACCCTTTGGGTGTGCAGCGTGGGTACTCAATCTACGACAATCCCGCAGAAAGTTCGACCAGAAGTCAGAACTGCAGATCTGCCTCAACTACAACCCGGACTCGCACGCGTACAGACTCCTATCGATTCCGCAAGGCAGAATATCAGAGAGTGCACACGTCGCATTCAACGTCGACTATTTTCCCATGGCCGAGAAGAATACGAAGACAGGATCCAACGACTGGGCTCCTCAATACTCAATCGACTCACACGACTACGATTCCCCACTCCAGGAACACGAGCGACCAACCAGAGACAGGACGCCATCAGCCCAAGCCCTCAGGAACCTAGCGGCCAAATAGGTAACACAAACCGTCACGTGAATTGCGTGCCATGGCAGAATGAGATATGTACTGCAGCGGTATAACGATTTTATGATAGTATAGGATAGCGCCGATTCACCCGTCTTAACTCAAGGGGGATGTGTTGGTACGTTAAGTTAATACTCATAGGCCCATGAGGCCCACGTAGTCCGGCCCAATAATCCAGCCCATATGGGGCTAACGTCAGTGACTGCCTGACTGAGCCGGTCAGCCTATTTTTGTACTAAATTCGATTCAACATATATTTATAAACACGCGTACCTGGAGCAACCTCCATGCCTCCCAAAACGTCAGGGCCAGACAACTCCACCTTGTCCGGGGTGACGAAATGCGCATTGCCAGGCTTGAGGCTAGCTATAAACCTGTCTGCACCTGGATCCTTGGTCACCGCAAAGTATCCATTGACAACAACAGGCATTTTAATAAAGCGCACCATATTCTTCGTGTGTAGTCTACGCACGAGACGCACATGCTCTTTGTCACCCGCCACCATAGTCTTGGCCTTGGGCAGCACCGCAGGCCGCTCCTGCAGTGCCAAAACCATCTTGCTCTCGTCTAACACGAGATCCCGGTACTTCTCCGGCAGAATATCCGCGAGGTCAACAGTAGCTGCCACTTCTGGCAAGTCAATCTTGTTGGCGTACACCATCTTGGCCTCCGTAGTTCTTGAGTGACCGTAGCCACGAAACACATCCAAAAGTTGTTGGAACTCCCCCCCCACGGATGCTGTCGCAGGAGGATCACTGTTCAAAAATGGTGAGTTCAAATCGGAGGACGTGCCAGGTCCCCGTGGGGCCTTACAACTAGAAGTACCACGTCCCCGAACATATGAGCATGACTTGCTGAAAATAAAATCTCTTGTAGCAGAATCACGTTTATTAGTAGCAATACTAGAATGAATCAAGCGTTTGTTAAAATCATGGGCACGTACCGACTCGTAATACTTATTAGAAGACAACGAGTTCAACGCCTGAGCGCATCTCTCCGCCACCTCCTTAGCCATACGAAGCTTCCGCTTCTCGGCCGCACCCCTGTGCCTCATCCCCCGCAACTCAAAAGAGCCGGATACCACGGGGGAAAGGCTTGAGGGGCTCACTTCGCCCCCCCCCGGCCACCGCCAGGGGTAAATTTCTTGGCCTGGTTCGCCTCCCGGCGGAACTTCTCATGCACATTCAGCTGCTTCGACTGATCCGTGACTTTCTTCTCGAGGGCCGCAATCTTCCTCTTGAGGGCAGCGTCACCCGACGCAGAGGCACCAGATGAGGTGCCCTGCAGCTTCTTCAGCCTCTCCCGGTCTCGCTGGACAGCGTTAAGCAGATGGGGACGCACAATCTCCTTGGGGCGGTCATTCTCCATGACATCAGCGTAACCCCAGTCGTTGTGCGTCTCAGCGAGCAACAACGCCTGGGTCCGCCTGATGAGCTCATTCGCGACCTTCTCGCGAGGCTCGCCCCCCATCACCATGTCCGCCAGAGCGGTGAGGAACCTTATCTCCTTACTGGACCGGTCCCCCAACCTCGGGATCCTCTCCTTCTTGAGACGATAGACCCGTTCAAACTCGCCTTCCACGTGTTTGATCTGGTCCATCGCATCCCTCAAGAAAACATACTCCTCTCCGGGGGCCCCCTTCACCCGGGGGCCATCCAGGACCTGACCCAAACCAGGGGCGAGATCCTCTTTGACGAAATCCAGCTCAGTAGCGGGCAAGTTTGCCAGTGAGGCCGGAGACGCCAGCACCCCCGCCGCCTGGGCAAGCTCCCGCACCGCCTCGGCTCTGCCTCCAAGGCGCGGTGAACTGCCACCTTCCAGCCTGTCCACCTTGTCAGACACCATCTGCATAAACAGACGGTTCTGCTCCTGCTGCTCCGACATCTGCCGTTGCATAAGGGCCAGCATCTCCCCGACCCCCCCGCCGTGGCTCTCCCCACGCAGACGGGCCCTCTCCTTGTCAGCCAGCTCCTTGCGTTTCCTCCTGGCCTCCGCAGATGACTGCAGACGCTCGGAAAAAGCGGTTGGGCTCGGCATGACCACAGGCGAAGCCACCTCCTCCGCGCGCTTCTCATCGTCGCCGGGGGCGAGTTTAGCAAACGGCTGTACATTTGCCATCGCCGCCTGCTTACGCTCGCGCTTGGAACCGCTTGGCAAGACGACGTTAACGTCAATCTCGCCGGAACCAATCTCCGAACGACTCATCTTGAGGAGCTCCGCTCCACTCCTATCTCCATACTCGCTCGAGGTAATCGTACTCATAGTTAAAGAAACTTTACTCAAAAGGGGATGCAAATAATCGCCAACCTCAATCAGTAACGAATCAATAAATTTTGAAATATCTTAACTGCCTAACTGACTGATCTCTACGACTGACTAAGAAGTCTCATGAGGCTATTCCTTATCTTCCCTCTAAAAAAGATATGCATAAATGCAATCAATATTTCAGCAGAAGCGCCGCGGGTCGCGGTGATTTGGTCCAGCACCACACCAGGACCCCCGGCCTCTGAAATTCCGGTCCGGCGGGCCACCTGGCCTGAGGGAGGTGCAAATAAACCCCGCATACTGTTGCGTTGCTGAGTGCGGCAGAGAAACTATTGAAAGGGCAAGGGGCGCAAAGCTCCGAGGTCGCCGAAACGTAATACCCACGGGGGCAACAATGCAAGAGCCACTAATCA
>JACKZZ010013872.1_pt1 | contig 10020 bp, 5 predicted proteins | sample 8027871 | NCBI WGS metagenome assembly JACKZZ01 (sample SAMN15724774, study PRJNA655200) | protist metagenome | isolation source: fluorescence activated cell sorting (FACS) single amplified genomes of... | place: USA: West Boothbay Harbor, Gulf of Maine | collected 2000-07-19
AAAATTGTCATGTCGAATCTCATTTATAGGCCCTCGTTTCTTCTGGTACCGCTCCTTTGCGAATGCCTTCAACCAGCGGCTCCGCGACCAAATCAGTCCGCAGATCAATGACGCCGCAGCAACAACCCACAATTCAGCAGAAGGAGAAACAACCGTGCCCGAGCAGCCCGGTTCCTGACCAGCCTGAATTATCGCCATCAAGGCACAGTCGGGCTAATCCCAAAGTCACCAATGTTGACCAAGATATATTTCGCTTACATATGGACGTACATTCAAACATTGTACTATTCATATCTGTTGATAAGCTTGTTGTTGATTTGAGAGCACCGCATTTTGATATTCCTTCTGTTATTCCTACTAATATTTTCGACTTTACGACGCCGACAACAAAAACATATTTTAAACAAGTCCCCATCCAAGAATCGTTTTCTCGACCAATTGCTCGGAAATAATAATCTTAAATCTATCATGGAATGAACGATGTTTTGTGGTCATTGTGCGTTGAAGGTTATGCCAAAAGGTGCATTGTATAGGACCATATAGGATTTTTGATCGGAGTCAATTTCCATTTTTTGATTTTTGACCTATTTTTTTTTAAGTCGGCCACGGTTATTTTGTTGCTGACCGCAATACGCAATTTTTGTATATTTTTCTATTTTGAGAATACCCCCACCGTATGTGCGAACAGACGTACGGACAGACGCACAGAATTTTGACAGAAACAGTCCGGTATGAAAAACACCTTTGACAACCTCGCAGTCACACGTTATTCACAGGTCTTTGTGATAAGAGTCAGGTACTATGAGTAGCTCCCACACTCAAATTTATCATGACATGGAATGAACGATGTTTGTTTTGTGGTCATCGTCCGTAATTGTAGGTTATGCAAAAAGATGCATTGTTGTTGAAAGACGAAGGCGAGCGTCTCTCGCGCACTCAAGATTTCCCATCTGAGATGGACAGCTACGTACCATTACGTTTTCGAAACCATAATTTAAAACAATGTGTCTCAAAATCATTTCTATCTCAAGTGATTGCATGATCAGAAAATTGTGTAAGAAATGAATGTATTATATATTATATGTACAATAATCCGATTATCGGAATGAAATAATAATAAAATCAAATGGTATCAATGAAATGTATATTTCAGAATCTATGATGAGTCATTCTTCCTGTACAGAGAAATATTTTCTTTTATGATTTTGTTATAATCCCAAAAATTAAATTAAATATTCAATTAATTAATTTATGCAGAAATCTAAATTTGTATCCTCGATAAAGCCGGTTTTAGAAAATGTCTCGTTTGTTGTTATTGGTGTTTTTAAGCGGTTTTCAAATAACAGGTTTCAAATGATGAAACACATTCATTTGGTAAAATGATAATTACTTAATTTCAGCCAAATTTGATTGTCAATTTGTTTTGTTTTTTGTTGTTCCACAGGTTGAATTTACGGCTGGTGTCGTGAGTGAGAAAATTGCTATATATACGAAGTTTCTCGAGACGTGTCGCAAATACCAGAAGGATAAATGTCGCCAGCAAAGTCAGGGGCGTGATTCCACTCGCGATTGTGAGTCTGCTGCTGTCTAGGCATTTATTTCGCCGCGTTTTTTTTTTTTTTTTTGCCGAAAGCTTATTTCTGTTTCGAAACAATCCGTTGCATTTGTTCATCTTGTTTGAATTATTTACACCATGTTTGTGAGTCATATTAATTAATTAATTAATTATATTGCAAAAATGGTGATTTTCCATTATGACATGAAACAAATCTTGGTGTTGCAAACATTTTGAACCATGGTTGTCGATGACTCAACTAGTTTTCTGATCTACAATAATCTAGCCATGAATAATTATTTATCAATTTTACAAATTTGATATGTTTAATGATGTTGTCATGTTTCAGCATTCCGTTGCTCTAGTTGTGTTGACCGAGGGAGCAACCAATTTTGTTTTTTTTGACTTAATCAACATGAGCATATTTTGTTTCTCATGTTTTTCCATCATGCGATAAATCGTTGATTTTTCGCGCAGTGGAAAAATATCAAATCGCAATAGGTTGTCAAATCTTTTGGCATTTCAATTGATTATGGATGCTCCACCAACGATGGTCATGATTAGAGATGAGCGATACAAAGATTATAGATGAGCAATATAATTAATATCATTTGATTTTGGTTGTTATTGTTTCGACATTGTCGAAATGGAAAACAGCCAAATCACATGCATCCAATCGTTGACATTTTGTTTTATGTTTCTCGTTCCGCTCGGAAGTACACCGGCCAAGCATCCAATCATCATAATAATTTCAACAATGATTCAGACGATCGACATAATTAATTAATTATTTTTTCAAATTTAGTTTTTTTGACGTTTTGTTTTTTATCACGTAGTCAGAAACCACCAGTGTCAAATTCCACGACTTTCTCATCATGTTAAAGTTCCGATTATACGACGATGATGGTATTATCTTTTCTTTAGACTCTTTTAGAAAGGATATCATATGGCATTCTCGCAGCGTAACATGATGATAGCGTCAGAATGAGTTTTTCCATTCTTGGTTGATTTTTTTGGCTGATTGGCTTGATACCGAAACGCAATCGCCCTAGCTTTTGTCATTTTTCAAATTCCAAACGAATCTGACCGTCGAACCGGATCTACAAATCCCAAAGTCAATCAGTCATTTTGAAAATTATTCAGGTTGTTCTTTCATGTCTTTTCAATTCACTACCCATAGCATTAATCTATTCAAGTCAAAACTAGAAATTATTGTTTTTTTTCGAGAGATAACAATTTGTCAACAAATAATACATATCGTTTTGATCAATTGAGCAAAAATAGCAGCAGATCTTCAATCTACATAATATGGCATTTGCATTTTGTTCATAATTATGACATTTTTGATTTGTGCAATTTGGTTAAAGTTTAATTTTTTGTAGCTCGTCGTGTCTGTGAATCAATCAATGTCATTGGTTTGCGATCAATTCTTCAAATATTATTGCTAAATCGATTGCTTATCACTTGAAGTCGGCGTGCGTCGACGGTGTGTCGACCAGTGGTTTGGTATTGTGTCATGGTGTGTCCAGGTACGGGGTGTTGTGTTTATTATTTGTTTTCGGTGGTTTTGAATCATCGTGTTGACTAACAATCATAAGATTCCGTTCCAATGAAGTTGGTAAGCACAGCTGATTTGTTCTACGATGTGAATTTTTCAATTTTGAAATCATTCCCAAATTTGAATGAATGATAATAATGTGAAATCATTCACCAAATTTGTTGTTGTTATTGTTGTTTCTTGACATGCAATTTGTTTCGACTACAGTGTCATAATATAATGAATTGATTAAATACCTAAAATTGTTTCCCAATGCATTGATTGGATCTCATTTTGTTCGTTCTGTGTGTAATGTGGCATTGACATTCTCCCTTCGTTCCCCCTTTTTCTTTTATCTTCGCGTTTACATTAAAATTCAATTAAATGTTTTTTTCAATTGATTAATTATTCAATCAATCATAATTAATGGTGGAAAATATTAATTACTCTTTGACTCTTGTTTCATTTTCCAATTTCTTCCGTTTCATGTTCTTAATTGATCGTTTGATGATTATCATTAAATTCGTTAGTAGTATATTTTTTCTGCTAAATTTGCACCAGTATTCAGTATTAGAATTTCATTTTTGTGCTACTAGCTATTCCACATTTGTTAAACAATCAAATATTATTATTTCAAAAATATGATATTTTGATTTGTTTTTTTGGGCATAGATGATCCTAGAGTACACCAGCACATAACGCCAAAGTTTTGTATAGCATTTGGATAAAAGTGCATTTCACGGTAGAGATTTTTTAATCAAATTAATTAATTTAAAGAGATTTTATTCATTGTAGTATTGAACAATTCCTTAATTTTTGAAATTATTTTTCGAGATTCGGTTAGTTCGTATGACGGGTATTGGATTTCTTTGAATTAAGCGGAGGATGTTTGAGCTCTTTGATTTTTTTAAGAACTATTCATCAATATTTAATTGTTAATTAATGATCTGATGATTTTTCTGATCACATTCCCGAATTTATTTTATTGGAATATTTTTTAGCATTATTGTTTTATTTTAAATATGACGGACGACAAAAAGAGTGTTGACACAAAAGAGACGGCGAGTTCTAGCACCCAGGAAATGCCGAACGGCGGCGACACTAACGCTACAGGTTCGAGCGAGCCTGCAAAGACCACTGCGATTGGTATTTTTTCATTGTTTCGTCGTTTTCGTGAATTAATTATTGATTTAGGCCAACCTCATGTTTTCCTTGATAAAACAATTCGACAACAGTTGAAGTACATTATTTTTTTCAAATTCAATGATGCCCGTTGGATTGTTCAAACAAAACAAATGTTCGTTGCGTTTTATTAAGTTGATTTTGGTCCGTACATTTTATTGTGCAAACATTTTATCATTGATAAAATAACATCAATACAACGAAGTAAGGTGAATATTTCTGAAGCTGGTATTCATCTTGTTTCGTTGTCTTTCTTTTTATTTCATGCTGGAATGTCGCCACATTTTTTGTTGACAAAAGAAAAACATTTGTTCATTCATACCATTTATTTGGTACAAAATAAAATCAAAAGTTCCAAACCATTTTCAATTAATTAATTAATTATTAATTAATTATTTATTGTGCAATGAAAATTTAGCTTTAATTCAAGATGCGCCAAGGCAGCTGTCAATTCTGCCCAGTGGGCCTTTGGACCTCAAGCCCGTCGAGCTCGGCATCACCAGCTTAAAGCCCACGAAACAGGAGATCAACCACAACCGACAGTACCAATGGGTCTGCGCCGTCGCAACGAGTCAGGAATTGCGAATTCAAAAATTCGGCCAATTGCGAAAGAACCCCGGGTATGACGTGCACGACGGTTTTATCGACGACAATCCGGAGCCGGTCCTTGAGGGCACGCCCATGATGCGGGTGGGTGACGGGAAGTTGTTTACGTTTGTCCGTCCTGGCGAAACGGAGGATATGATTGTGGTGTCCGACCCGGAGACGGACATTCGAGAGGACGTGCTGTCAAACGAGGTCTACCCTATGCCGTTGGAACCTCCGCAGCAGGGAGAGTACGCGGTTATCGTCGGGTCTGAAGTTGACATTCATCTGAACGGGCGGTTAGTTGTAGTTGGAATGCCCGTGAGAAATAGCGAGGATAAGCGGTGGGTGCAGCTTGTGGACGTGAACGCCGTTGACGATACGATGGCACCATTGCAAATCGCGATGTCGAATCAATTTATGGTGTCCATCCCGCGTGATAAAATCTTGACACCCTGGGAGCAGCGGTTTCGCGCGCGAGCGGCAAAGCGCACACAAGACGGTGCTGCTGCGAGCGGCTCTAACGAGCCCGCAACAGCAGCAGGACAGAACGAGGAGGAATTGCGGGATGAAAAGGATTTATTGCAAGGCTCCATGGGGCGGTTGTTAGGCGAGGATCCGACAGAGTCCGAGCCGGACAGTGACGGCGAACTGCATGATGAAAAGGGCTACCAAGGGCCGCCGAGTGAGGATGAGGCGGATTATGACGATTTTTACGAAATGGATGCGTATGAGGAGGACACCTGGCCCGGGTGTATTGTAGAGGTCTCCGATGTGCAACTGCCGGGGCAGGATAAGGACAAGAAAAAGGCTGCGAAGGCGAATAAGGACGCCGGCGCGATTGTCGACGCGGCATCGAATGGCAAGATGTTTGCGGTCCTCGTTGACCAAAAACCCGGCCTTGGGTGTATGGTCCGGCTGATCCAGCCGAAGTGTAAGGAACATATTACAATCGACGACGATTCCAAATTGCAGGCGATCGCCTCACGGAAGTTGCTTGATCATTTTATTTGCAAGTTTTGTCGGAAGTGTGACCGGGATCATGAGTTGGTCTTGTGCGAAGGCCCGGCTTGTATGCACGCGGAGCATGTTGGATGCGGTGATTTGGCGATCATGCCGGGTAAGGATGAGGAATGGCGGTGTAAGGATTGCACCGCGTTGTTGAGTTTGTGGGATGTCGGTATGCAAGTCATGGTGAAAGGTAAGGCCAAGGAGCAAGAATCCGACGCGGACGATGCCAGCAAACATGGGCCGAGGTTAGGTCAGGTTGTGAAGGTCGCCGGTGGCGAAGGTACAGATTTTTTCATTTCAAAGTTTTGTTTTTTCATAATTTTACAACATTTGAAAACAACGTAATTCACGAGTGTTACATCGCAGTAAATTCACAGTGCACAAGTTCGTTTGTTGTTTTCGATGGAATCTCCATTGTTTTAATCAATCCATGGAAACCCATGGATTGATAATTTCTATGGATATCCAGAAAACGAATCCGTAGGTATCAATAGAAAAAAATCAAATCGTAGACATTTCGGATTCTTTTGATTTCCATGGATCCACGGATAGTTGTGTTTCTCCAATTTGCATCGATTTAAGTTAATTGGATGCATCAATAGATGCAAGTTGACGATCCACGGAAATCTATGGACCCATGGATATCAAAAAACAAATCCACAATTTTTGATATCCATGGATGATCGAATTAGTTATCCATAGCGATAATTATTGCGTATCAGTCCGTTTGCAAAATCAAACAACCGAGCTTGGTCACAAATTAATATTTTTCCGATTTCGTATCACATGATTTTATTCAGGCGCAAGAGAGATTTCCGTCGAATTATTCCAAACGACAGGCGAAAATAATGTCATTGTGCTCGGTCGCAATGCCGCGGCGTCGTACACATTTTTAGAAGAGCAATGCTACCGCATCGTTGCTCCCGACCTGCCCGTTTATTTGATGAAACCGCTAGATGCGGTATGCCACGGCAAGGTGGGCAAGGTCTGGGGATGGTTGGATGCGCCCACCAAGCAGTGGATGGTTGATGTCCAGGGCGTGCACGTCTTGGACACACCCGAGGAGTGCGTTGGATGATCGAATTAGTTATCCATAGCGATAATTATTGCGTATCAGTCCGTTTTCAAAATCAAACAACCGAGCTTGGTAACAAATTAATATTTTTCCGATTTCGTATCATAATTGTTTTCAGGCGCAAGAGAGATTTCCGTCGAGTTATTCCAAACGACAGGCGAAAATAATGTCATTGTGCTCGGTCGCAATGCCGCGGCGTCGTACACATTTTTAGAAGAGCAATGCTACCGCATCGTTGCTCCCGACCTGCCTGTTTATTTGATGAAACCGCTAGATGCGGTATGCCACGGCAAGGTGGGCAAGGTATGGGGATGGTTGGATGCGCCCACCAAGCAGTGGATGGTTGATGTCCAGGGCGTGCACGTCTTGGCCACACCCGAGGAGTGCGTGCCAGTCTTGGCCAGAGGGATGGTCGCAGCCCTGAAGGCCAATAACAAAAAGTTTGTCCGGCTTGATTCTTGGGACGAGTTACAGCGCGTTTGGCGGTGTTTCCCGGTCCCGGTGGTCTCCCCGAACGCCGCGGCGGATTATTATTCGTGTGATGAGATCGTCGTGGAGTTCGCGCCTGGTATGGCTGCGAAGGACAAAACGAATGGCGCGCTCGTGGAGCTTATTCGTTACGACCTCATTCAACAGGTATGGGTCGTCCGCCCACTGTCCAAGCCTGATTGGGGTGGGAATTTGGCGCTTGTTGATTTTGCGGCTGATGAAGATACGCGCGAATTCACGCGAGACGCTATGGAATTGGATTGTCTGCACCATAAGGGTGATTGTGTCAAGGTTGTGCACGACAAAACGCACAAGGGCAAGGTCTTCATTTTGCAAGATTGGGATTTCCATAAAGGCATGTGGGTCTTGAAAGACAAAAACACACGTCGACGACAGGCTTACGCTTTTGCCGCATGTACGTTTTCAATATTTTTGTTTATTGATGATGAGAGAATTTCTAAGAATCCTGGTTAAAATTCGTTTGGTTTCAAATTGAAATTAACGTTTTGAAAGTTTGACGTGGTATTCCCACCTCGAGATATTACACGTGAACGGGCAATTAATCAATTTAATTTGTAGGTAGAATTACATTTCATTCTATTGTCTGCACAGCATTTGCGCATTTGGTATTAATTATTTGGAATTTAAATTAATTAATTAAATGATATTTTATTATATTTCGTCATGCCGGCGCCCACCCAAAATACAAAGATTCATTTTCATTTATTAGTGGGTATTTATTGTTTTGTTTCACGTAATTAAATTTTCTCATTCCGTCTGAACCAATGGTTTGGCAAAAAAACGCAGTGCATGATGACCTGTTGCCCCATCCTCCTATTCACCGAATGGTGTGTTATGATTTTTCATTCATTGGTGGATATTGTTTTGTTCCACGTAATTGTTCAATGGTGTTGCTTTGCAGGTTGTGGTATTGAAACTGTGGCAGCAGATGCGAAAGAAGAAAGGCAACCAAAGCGCACAGAGCAGTTCGTGTCCGACAACGTCAAGCGATACGAGAACCGTTCAGATCCCGATAACCCTTTCTACGTTTGTGTTATTGTACGCGAATTCATAATTGCATTTTAGTTATTATTCTAATAATCTTAATTAATTAATGTTTTAACTTTTTCAATATTTGCGATCAAAATAATGTCAGTTTGTTTCATTTTTCACAAGTTTCATTTTATGGCCGGATAATTCATCAGCTGTTTTATTGGGGTCATACGGTCGTTTTTCTGTGGATTCAGGTACACCAATTTTACCAGTTGTGAATTCGAATTAAATGTTTCTATTGAAATTCGACCTCCAAATCAGGATAGGATTTGAATATAAATGTAGCAGTGGTGTTATAGATACTCTGTCGATATGTATGCTAAATGTTAACACGCAAGAGGGATATTTTCTGGGTTCGAGCTCCTTTTGAAATTCTGTATTGCGTTCAGAAGTTTCGGTTGTATCAAGAATTTTGTTGATTTTTTAAAATGTTTCAGCACATTTTATTTTTAAGCATGCTCTCAAACTGTTTGTATGTGTGTGCTAGGTTGTCGAGCGTCGTGATGTATCTGGGCCTTTGCGTTTAACCGTCGAGGATGCGGAAAAGGACCACCAGAAAGTACGCGGATTGATGCTCACCAGAGGCGAGGAGGCAGCACTAGATTGGCTCAACGCCGAGAAAGCCAAAGCCAAGTCATTCATCGATAAAATCAAGGCGGTATTGATTTATGCATTTTCATTTTCAATTTAAAATTATCAGTCTACAAGTTGCAGAGAACATGATGTCAAAATTGAAGGTTTAGTTCATGATATATAATATTCAAACACATAGTTTCACAATTGGATCACCGATGCGAAATTCAAGTCAATCATCCATAAAGTCAATGTTGCATGTATTGTTATGCTATTTTTTGATTATTTTAACATGTTCAAGTTGAGTCAGCGACCCCAAATGAAGCTTAGAATCCTTATTTTATTGAAATCGTTTTACATATATCGCGAAATGGACATTTTGTTTTGGTGTAGAGGGAAAACATTAATGAAGCGTGTCTTGAATACTCATTTCGTTCATCTCTCTTATTTATTTCGATTAATTATTTGTTTGTTGTCTGCAGAATCAAAAAGCCGCCAGGAAGCCAGCGGCGTCCTCCAAAAAGCAGGCGCAACCGAAAGAAGACGACAACGCTTACAAAGGGTATTTTTTCATTTGAAATATTGTATAATTAAATATGTACAAATTATTCTCCTCTTTTCATATAGTTTTCATGGTTTAGAATTTTTATGAATTTTGACATATGGATATGACCGCGCGTCTATTTTTTTGAAGTTTTCTCTCTTTCGAATTTTGGATGTTTACATATTCCCTGGAGGGCATTCGGGATGTTTTCATTCAAAACTCTTCTTATTTCAAATTTCATTCATGTGGAGAAGCCCTAATACCAAACAAAAAATCTTTGCAATGCCGGAATGAAAAACTAAATGTTATTGAATCATGAATATTTAATGTAAGCCCATCTTTATTCATTAAGGGCGGAAAGTTAATTCACTTTAATTCAATCAAAATTTCAGATTCTATTTCAAAAAAAATATTTT
>JACKZZ010013730.1_pt1 | contig 10015 bp, 1 predicted proteins | sample 8027871 | NCBI WGS metagenome assembly JACKZZ01 (sample SAMN15724774, study PRJNA655200) | protist metagenome | isolation source: fluorescence activated cell sorting (FACS) single amplified genomes of... | place: USA: West Boothbay Harbor, Gulf of Maine | collected 2000-07-19
TCGCCCAACCAAACCTCAACCACCATTTTATCTCAGGCCGCGCTTGAGGGTTCTCTGCAGGCTCGCAAGCAGCGCGAGCTCGAAGAACAGCGAAAAATCAACGAGACTGTGGCCAAGGAGGTGAAGGAGACGCGGTCCTTGGTGGACATCGCACTCGAGCTAGACAAGAAGAGAGGGCATGAGAAGACGGAGGAGGAGAGGGAGGCCGAAGACGAGGCTTTCTTGCTCAAACATTTGAACAACGACCGCGCACCGCTTAAGAGTGCCGCGGATAATGCGCAGGGCACCGTATACACACAAAGCTTGGAGACGGGGTGGCGCCCACCGAAGTACATCCGCAATCGAACGGAGGAGGAAAACGCGAAGGAACGGACGAAATGGAGCATCGACTGCGAGGGCGATAACATGCCTCCTCCGATCCGCAAGTTTAAGGACATGCGTTTCCCGAGTGCTGTGCTGAGCCACATGAAATCAAAGGGAATAGTGAGGCCTACGCCTATCCAGATGCAGGGTATCCCATGCGCTCTTATGGGGCGAGACATGATAGGCATCGCCTTCACTGGGTCAGGAAAGACTCTGACCTTTGCCCTTCCAATGTTGATGTTCTCGCTGCGCTCCGAGACCAAAATTCCGCTTGTGAAGGGAGAGGGTCCTATAGCCATGAACATATGTCCGTCCCGAGAGCTGGCGCGACAGACACAGGAGGTGATTGACGAGTTCTCAGTGGCCATATACGAAGAAGGAGGGCCACGCCTCCGCACGGTGCTGGCTATCGGCGGCATTGACATGCGCGAGCAATGGGATCTAATGAACCAAGGCTTCCACATGGTGGTGGCTACTCCCGGACGTCTCCTTGACTTACTCACCAAGAAGAAGTTCAACTGTAACCTATGCACCTACCTCTGTCTGGATGAGGCCGATCGTTTGATCGATCTCGGGTTCGAGGAAGACATCCGCGCCATTTTCGGGTTTTTCGAAAAACAGCGCCAAACTGTACTCTTCTCAGCCACAATGCCGGCCAAGATTCAAGAATTCGCCCTGTCTGCTCTGGTCAATCCCGTGACAGTGAACGTCGGCCGCGCAGGTGCAGCCAACCTCGATGTGATTCAGGAGGTCGAGTACGTGAAGAGCGAGGCCAAAATCGTGTACCTGTTGGAGTGTCTACAGAAGACGGCCCCACCGGTGGTGGTATTCGCCAGCAACCAGGGAGAGGTGGACGACATTCACGAGTACCTCCTGCTCAAGGGTGTGGAGGCGGCGTCCATCCATGCAGGAAAGGACCAAAAGGACCGCCTGGACGCCATCCAGCAGTTTAAACAGGGAGCCAAAGATGTGCTTGTGGGTACCGATATTGCGTCTAAAGGTCTGGATTTCCCCGACATCCAACACGTGATCAACTATGATATGCCTAAAGAAATCGAGGACTATGTGCACCGTATTGGCCGCACGGGTCGTTGTGGCAAAACTGGAGTGGCGACCACCTTCATCAACCGTGAATGCCCTGAGACGGTGCTGTTGGACCTGAAACACTTGCTCATCGAGGCCAAGCAGAAGATCCCTCCAGTGCTCAATTCTCTGGAGGACCCGGCCGCAGCCTACGGAGACCAAGAGGGCGGCAAGGGTTGCGCCTACTGTGGTGGTCTTGCCCACAGGGTCTCTGACTGCCCCAAGCTCAAGGAGGCCAACAAGGGTAGGAGCAAGGACACTTACGGCTACGACAACGTGGAGGATTTCAGCTCATGGTAAATCATGCAAGGACAAGGACGAGCATTTACATTCCCTCCCGCTATATAAACCAAAAACAGAGAATACAGACTTCAATATTCCGACTGGTTCCGAGTGCTCCCGTTCCGTTTTGCAGAGGCTCGGCTCGGTTTCTGTTACCTATTCTTATCCAAGACAGGAATAATTTTTTTATTTTTATTTTTCAAAATCCACTACATAAAGCTCAACTATATTGAGTATAGTTTCAAGTACCAGGCACAATTTAGTTAATTTCAAAGTCGCAGACATCCATCAGTCAGTATTATTTTAGTATATATACATAGATAGTTTAAACAGTCTGGCTAGCAAGATAAAAGTTGATTTTCTACAAAAAAAAAAAAAGATTAAAAAAAATGGAAATTGTCGAGGTCGACTTTGTTGGATGAAAATTTAGGGATTAGATTATGTAGATGTTAACTAAGATAGTTTGGGATAGTAGAAATATATAGTTGGCTAATCTTCTTCTCCGGAGTAGATTGTAAGAAGCAAAGTTGACATTAAAATACTGGAAGGAAAAACAAAAAATACTCCTCGTTTTTCATTTTCAGCCACGACAAAAAAGAAATGCACACACCATTATTGAAAACATTTACATTCGGCCTTGGAACCTTTTTGGATCTAGTACCGCAATATAAAGTCCTAAATATAGATTTTTTTTCTCTCACCACACACCACACATACAAATACACACACACACACATACATACAAATACACACAAACATACATACAAATACACACACACACACATACACACCTGAGCTTTGTTGCTGGTGACCTTCCTGGTGTTCCATCTCCTGGGCCCCCGTATTGTTCTCCTGACGGGCGAACTGTGCTAGCCACCCCCATATCCAAATGTTCCGTGCTGCATTTCCGTCGCGGCTCAAATGGACCCCGCATTGTCGGTTGGGACACTTGAAGACTCGACTCCCCTTGAGGTATCCACAGTACCGGAAGCAGCATCCACACAGTTTGGACGTGAACCGCTCTGACACCCACGTGATGCGCCCTGACTTGATGGATGCATTTGAACAGTGGTGTATCAATCGTTGGCGGAACTTCCCATGTGCGAGGAGGAGGCCTGCGCGCTTGTTCTGCTTGGATAAGGCCCCTCCCGGTCCCTTCTGTTTCACCATCGCCTGCACGTCCATCCATGGTAGAATGCGGATATCGAAGGCGCCAAGGATGGTACATGCGACTTCGTGGAGTTGGCGCCGGTCACTCTCGATGCGGGCTCGCAGTTTATCCAGCTGTCGTTGCAGTTTTTTACAACCGGCATCTTTCCTTTGATCATCCTTGACTTGTCGCGTTAGTTCCTGGATCCAGGGCACCGTCACCATGTTAGCATTTGTGCGCTTGACAATTTTCGCTACTCTTTTATTCACCCAGGTAGCAAGCCGGCTCTTGATTCTGTCTTCTTTCTTGAGGACGGGTCGTCGCCTTGCCGCCCACCCCTCGCCTATGTGGATCAGCACGCCACTGTTGGCCACGTACAGGGTAAAAAGGTCGCTGAAATTGGGATCTCCGCTGACACCCCACAGCCCGTGCCGGTTGAGCAATTTCCCTCCGTTGCGCCGCGATTCGGTGGCATGGGCCAACTTTGTCCGCTTGTCGGGGCGCAGTACACGAACAAGTGGGACATTGTGGATGCGATCACTTGGGAATTGGCAATGTCGCAGGGCGGGGGGCACTTCGTCTTCACTCAATAGCCCACTTTGCCATGGTTCGGGCCTGGGTGTGAAGAAGGGGAGCTTCCGACATGCAGGCTGAGGCGGGAGATGAGATGGTGGTGACTGAGTTGCCGTTGCCGTTGACGTTGAAGGTGTACCACTGGGCTCCCGTGGTGAGAAGCACGCGGTACAGGCTTCGTCGCCGCATGTGGCATTTGACTCCAACTCGTTTAGAATCCTCGGAAGGATCTTCGCCACCTTATTCCGTGCGCGCCGTTGACGCTGTTTCTGAACGGACGCTCCTTTTTTTCCTCTGCTGGTGGAAGACTCTGCGTTGTCCAGGTATGCTTTGGCCTCCGCGAGAGTAGTTATCGGGTGGCGTGTTGGGCGTGGCGGTGGGCGTGGCCGACCGTCCACTTTCCGATCATCGCAAGGGCGGACACTCTTAACGCGTAGCGGTATGTGGACACAAAAAGCTTCTTTTTGATGCGAAAAGAATAACTCTCCACCTAGGAAGTCAATACTGAGACGAGAAATGGTCTGACGATAGTCTCCCCCGAACACAACCGAAGGGGATCCACTGGCGGGTTGCAAATTGACGCGCCGTGGAGCCGTCAAGTGTATCGTTGTTGGTTGTTTACTGCAGGGAAGTTTGTACTCCAATGCCACCACATCCACTACTCGGTGGTTCTCGGCAAGTGTGTCCAATGTGACATCACCGTTGCGGGTGATTTCCACCAAATCTTGTCCATTCTCCTTCTTGTCAGGAGCAACAGAGCGTGGACGAACGATCAATCTCAACCTGTCGGGGTTCAATTTGATGGGGCATCTCGACACACTGCGATCATATTGGAAACGTTTCTGGTCGACGGGATCGGCCCATATACATCCGCGTTGGTCACGAGTGATGTACGCCCTGCCCACAGACGACCTGCCTTCCTGTCTGCGATCGTGCACTTTGAGGTTACCCTTCATCTTTCGCAACATAAGGTCAATCACCTCCGTGACCAGAATCTTTGCTTCAATGCATCGACCTTGGTCTTTCTTGTCATCCTCGTGGCCATGCCTCTTCTTGTCTCCCTCCTTCCCTAACTCGCCCATACTATGTGCCAATTCATCATCCCCACCCATAGCTCCACCGATATTACTGGCTACCACAGCGCTTTCCCCATCGCCAGTGTGGGGCAGCAGACGGGTGCAATCGGCTAGGTGTTTCAAAAGCATCGATTGTCCGCATCTGAGGACTGTGGCGAAACCGGCGGTGTTGTCGCGCAATGATTGCTGAAGGCAGGTCGTAGCTTGCTGCTCGTCTTTTTTGACCTTGGTCGGGGCCTTTTTACTCGAGTTCCTATCATCGCTACCGACCTTCCCGTGAGACGATCTACTGGCTTCTCTCTGCTCCTGTGAAGGCTTCCTTGTCCTCGTACTCCTTCCATTGCTACCGACCTCCCCGTTAGCCCAACTATTGGCTTCTCTCTGCTTATGTGAAGGCTTCCTTGACCTCGTACTCCTTCTAGGACCACCCACCCCCCCTTTCTCATCCGATACGGTGTCCCTCTTTCTCTTCCTTTTACCTGCCTGGGAAGCCTCCCCAGCCCCTGGCTTGTCCACGCACCCCCTCTCTTCGTTGTCACGCTTCGGCTTCTTCGCCACCTTTATGTCTCCATCTTCCTCCTGTTTCTTCCCCTCTCCCTCCTCCACCCCTTTTGCCGGCTCGCGTTGCCCGCCCCTCTTTCTCTTTCCACTACCTGCCTGGCCAGCCTCATCACCGTCTCGTCTTAACACCACCAAGCGGAAAAGCGGTTGGACTTGATCCAACATGAGAGCACTGTTGTCCATTGCGCTGCGCCTCCGCTCATTCTTCTTATCCTCATCATCATCCGATCCGCCGTCATTGCCCTTGTCTCCTTTGTCCCTCTTGACCCTGTTGTGACATGATTGATAATCCATCTCGATTGGGCACTCGGCCAGGTGGGTAGCCTGGGTTAGCGCCTCCAAAGCGACCTGCACGGGTGACGCAAATGGCTCCTCGGATTGTTTCTCTTCGTGTTCTGTCTTGGCTTTTTGGAATTCTCCTCCGAGTTGCTTGCCGTGCATGTGCCAGCCGCACGTCGTCAACCACACCACTTTGCCCAGGGAACGCACTGCTTTGACTTGTTCTTTGACCATCACGTCATTGGGAACAATTCGGCCGATCAGTGGTTGAACGGGGTGACCGAGTGCGAGCAAAGTGCGGATGAAGAGCATGGAATGAGTCGATACAATCACAACCTTGGAATCTGTAGATGGCTCACGCGAGGACGGTAGTGAAGGTGCTGCCTGTTCTTTGGTACGAGCCTTGATGGTTAGTGTCTTGATTTGCTTATCTGAAACTTTCACATCTAGTTGTACATCACCGCACAATGCCGGATCTGGCTGGGGTCCACCGGTTAAAAGGCGACATGCCGCTAACACCAATTTGGAACTGTCATTGCGCGTGACCGATAGTGTGGTGACGGAGATGCTCAGTTCTGGACGATTTACTTTGTCGGATCGCTCATCGTTCGCACATATCGCCTGCTTAAGGGCTGCCACCATTTTTGGCTTGGTGATCGCATTCCCCTCATCACTCTTCTTCCTCCTCTTCTTCTTCTTTCTCCCGTCTCCACCATTCGTCTCCTCCTCCTTCTCTTCATGTGCTTCCCCGCGCGCGGGCTTCTCTTCCTTCTTTTCGCACGGTTGCACCAGGCCCGCCATCCGTGGACATCCTTTGCTATCCAAGCTTTGAACATCATGTGCCCATTGGACAAATGCATCCATGGCTCTTGTCTTCCATTCCACGTTGATATCACCAGTTGGGCGAACGACCCATGCAGTTGCCTCGCCGTCTGACCCCTCGTGCTTCTCTTCCTCGTCCTCCTCTGTCAGTTCCATGTGCATGGCTGCAGGTGAGCGGTTGCGTCCCCCCGCGGTTTGTGGAGTATTGTTGTCGTCATCAAGATCACGTGGCGGGATGCATTCATTTGCAAGTACGAGAAATGCCCTGTTTTGCCTCTTGCCATTGAATATTAGTAGATGGTTCTTCTCTCCCTTATGGTCACGGGACTCGGCGGCGATTATGTCACCCACTGGCTTCGCCTCGAAGCACTCCTCGAAATGAGATGAGATCTTGACAGTCGATTTGTTGTTGTCACCATCAACACCCATCTCAATTCCATGGCAGGCCGCTACGGTGAGGATGGATAAGAATGGACATGGGTCCCCGCGCTTAGTGCCCTCCTGCACCAGTCCCAGGCAAAAGTGGAGAAGGAATTGGTTCATGTCGCTACTTGGAATTGCTTGTCGCACGCATGTGATGAGACTGCCCAATTTGGCTTTCGTGATTGTCGCAGCGGACAGGGCATCGTCCAGTGATTGGAGATCGGTAGGCGGCTTCGCGGAGCGAATGCACGGTAGGTCCTGGAAGCATTTGTATATGTTAGCCATGCGACAATGACCGGGATTTGAATCTTGTACCTGGCCCTTGTCACCACACATAATGGCACGGACGTGTGCAGCCAACGAGGTAAGTAGATCTGATAGTGTTGCCGTTGCTGCAACGATGCACCCTTTGAGAACGTGAAGTCGGTACTGTGTGGATTTCAATGCATCGGTGTCCGATTCCTTCAGCTTTACCGGCCCGCTGATGCCACCGAATATATTGTTCGGGTTGGGTTGACAAAGCTTACCAGCCAAGGTGAAGCCACGAAGATTCTTATGTGCCCAATCCTGTGTCAAGGGTTCGGAACACGGGGGCCGCCAACATGTCGGTTCCTTGTCGTTGTCATTACACCTCATCGAGAACTGTTGCCGGGTCAGGGCGGCACAATTGGCGTGACGGAAAACGACATTACACTTGGCACATTTGAACGTTGCCTCGCTCGTTTTTTTGCCCTGTGTCGCCTTGTCACAACATTGAGTAGTATTTGCATGACAGGTCGGAGCACTCGTGGTCTGTTCAATCTTGGCGTCACCAGCTGAAACCTGCACGCCGTCCGCCATCGATGCATTCATATCACGAGATGAGTTATTGGTCTTATTATTGGAGTAGGGCACTCCTCCTTCCGGTTCCATGATTGAATCCTTGTCTTTTGAATCATCATCGTCGAGATCATCACTATGTAGTAAACGTAGTAGCTCCCATCGGCCACCTTGCCTGGGCTGATTTTCAGCTACAACGGCCCGTTGATTCGAATCGGATGAATACGGGTACCAATGTTTTGGTACCTGGTGCCAGAGATTATCACCCTGTTTTGGGTTGGCACACCTTGCTTTCCTGGATGGGCTGCTTTTCGGACCAACCCAAAATTGGAGAGGTAATGGAAGCACGGTGGCGTTATCACCATTTTCCTCTCGGAAGTGCAATTCGACGGGACGCCAGTGACCAGATGTGTGACAACGAAGTCGACACCTGATGAAAGCCTCGATATAACCACGTGATGCCGCTTCGACTGGCAGTTTCAATTCACCTTGGCAAAAATTGGACGTCATGCACAATATTAATGTGTGCTTATTGTGTCCTTCTTCATCTCCTTCCAACTCATTGACCTGAATGGATCGGGGGAAGAGAAAGCACCTCATCGCAGTACCCTCTTTGGCCTCCCTCTCACTGGGAGCACAAGAGGAGTTGCGCGCGGCTGAACGAGTCATACACCATGCCTTTACGTTTTGTTTGACCAAGTCATTGTGTGTAGCATTGTCCGATCTCGACTGAAGCAGATGGAGACCAAGTATGTACGGGCGGTGTTTGGAATGGGTATGGACCGTCATTGTTATCCCGCGCCGCCCCTCCAGTTCTAGCTTTTGAGCTTTCTGGATTATACTCTGAGCGTCCTCATCCTTCATCGCATCTCGTGTTGGCAGTTTGTCTACCACTCTCCTCAGGGCTGTCATCACAATAGTTCTGTTCTCGCCAACAACTGCGCCGACTTGTCCGAATTCGCGATTCATTGAGACTAGAATGACACCTTGGTCACGAAGTAGCGTTTGCACTTGCATCGCCCCGCCATCAATCCCCGTAACTTGCAGGAAGGTGCGATGCGAACGGCGATGAAGGCACCAGATGTGATCGAATTGCGCCTTGTAGGTGTCGTTTTTCCGCACGGCCACAATTGCGACGACGTGGTGTACATAAACTCGACGAGTCGCACTCGTCACACGTGCTGAGGGATCAGTGGCGAACGTGAAGCCTGCAAGCCCCAAGTTGTACTTGTCCCTATCACACGGCCGGAGTTGACCTCGGCACTTGTCAATCACCACATTGAGGCGGTGGTAATTTGCACCGGACACATTGACACTATGGCATTCTCTGTGAGCGCGAGCCTCTAATTTCTGGAGAGCGAGGGACCAGCTCAGAAGCTTAGCGATAGCAGAACGCACGGATCGGGCAACTTCCCGCAATGTACCCTTGGTGTCTTTGATCACCAGGGCAAATTTATCCGGTCGCTGTTTAAGCACCTCTACGGTATCAGTCTCCTGAACACGTCGTTTAGTAGCGTGGCTGTCATCAGTGATTAGCTCAGTTTTGGCTCGGCGCTTGTTTCTTTGTTGGCAGTTGTTTCCTGTTGGGCGTTGCATTGATCCTGATATATTCGGCGCGATGTAGGATAATATCTCTTCACAATGACGCAACAGTGCTTGTGCGTCGTCTTTAGTTTGTGGAGTGTAATCCCCTCCTCTCGGCTTCCGCTTGGATGCCAGGTGATCATTCGCTGTGGTCTCTGGGCTAATATACGCCAACAAGGCACTTAAATCAAATCCATGCAATTGTGCTTTCTCGAATTCATTCCATCTATGTGCCCATGGATCTCGCGCGCGACCGCCGTCTTCTTCTGGTATGTTGAATCGACTGGCAGCGTCGGGTAACGATTCATACATTTCCTTGATCAAGGGATTCATGTCTGCATTTGGGTCCAAACGCAGATTACCCATTGCCTTTTCCTGTTGGAGGAAAGCCTTGCACCGCGCTAAATCGAAGTAAGCATTTGCGGCCTTTGCGTCCGTCTTGTTGGGACACCGGACGTCGTTGAGTCGATGGCATAGTAAGGCTGGGTGGTACAACAGGTGTGTGTCTAATTCACCCGCTTTTTCTTTCTGCTTCAGACAGCAGGGCATACCCTTGCCCCAGCCATCATCCATTCGACCCATTTGCTGCCGCTTCGCCTTCGGTATCTTATTCCTTGTTATTGCATTGGTAGGTGTATCTCCAAACAGCAGTTTGGACGCGAAGGTACCGAAGGTAGTGATCGATTTGACATCCCGCAGCGTGGCGACGAGAGATAATGTCAATTTGACATAGGATGCGCATGCGTCATAAGACAAATGAGTTGGATCCAAATGAGATCGGTTCCGTCTCATGACCTTTTGTCGATCCTTACGTGACATGCACTCGTGACTCGCGTTGTCAACAAATTGACAATATGGACAGCCATCGAAGAAAAAAACAGCAGATGGCTGTGTATCGGTAGCCAAATGGAAGGCCCGTCGAGCTCGGAGTTCGCATTGCCCCATGAACGAGCGCGTGTCGATTTGGTCTATCTCACCCTTTGGGCACTGGGCGACGTGA
>JACKZZ010001361.1_pt1 | contig 10011 bp, 13 predicted proteins | sample 8027871 | NCBI WGS metagenome assembly JACKZZ01 (sample SAMN15724774, study PRJNA655200) | protist metagenome | isolation source: fluorescence activated cell sorting (FACS) single amplified genomes of... | place: USA: West Boothbay Harbor, Gulf of Maine | collected 2000-07-19
ACATTTTTGTAAAGTATTATTTGTACTTCTAGGAGGTTTACATTCCACAGGCGTATTCTTATTTTCTTTTGTGTTTGGTCCCGGATTCTTATATTTAGTACACTCTTCACCATTAATACAATTATTGTATGTAACTAGACTATTATGATTTATTTGAGAACTTAATTTGGATTGATATTTTAATCTATGAATTCTTGATCTTGAAGAAACTGAACCGCTTATACCATATCCGGGGTTTGATAATTTTTTCGTCGCACTGGGAATTTTTTTAGTAGTAAATGATATATTTGTTAGCGATATTGGTTTTTTTTTATAAATCATACAATTAGGATCTACGGTATTTGGATTTAAATTCACATTATAAGACATACTTTCTAAATTTCCTATTTTATATAAATTTTCTTGACCACTCACTTTATTTTCATTTAACAATCCCTGACTATTCTGAGAATATAACATACCGTTGTTTTGCAAGTAATTTTTATAAGTTGTATCATTAATAAATCGAACACCCGTTTTTCCCACTAATCGTGATGTAATCAAAGTTTTTGGACAATCACATGCACTAACAGTTTCTTTAATAACTTTGACATTTTCCAAACAATCACCATTTGCTTTTGTTCCTCCAGATGTATTAAAATCATCTGTTCCTCCCCTACATGTTGACCTTTTTCTATAATGATTTAAAGGCATTCTAAAAGGAGTTGACTTTTTTTTTAGTTGTAATTTTTGTTGTTTTGTCATTTGATCATCGCATGTTACACAATTCTGTCTTTCTACATTTAATGAAAATCCAGGATTATTTAAACTAGTTATTATTTCTGTTCTTGTATTTACCTTTTCTGATACAAATCTTCTATCAAATATAGGAAATAATTTAAATGTAGATACCTGTACTGATTTTGTATAATTTTCATTTTTACAATTACATATGTTTTTTTTCATATAATATATATTAGTAAATTTATATTATATTATCTATTAATTATCACAACAAATTCCACCTTTAGATAAATCTGTTTTTGGCTTATTATTCATAGAACCTCTTGATCTTAATAATGCATGTTTTTGGTCATTATTTTTAACTAATATACCTGTATTTTTTTGTAAAAATTTAATATCCATATTTTTAGGTTTACCTGCAAAATAACCACCATTACATTGACTATTATTTGCCTGAGATGTCGTTCCTGTAGGACAGTTAGATTGTCCTCTAATTGTATTTAATTTAAGTCTTTCTAATCTAGTGCTACTATCAACTGAACCCTGTTTATAAAACTTCTTATTGTTTAATCTATCAACCACTCTTCCAGTAGAACAATTAGGATCAGTAGAACATTGACCTCCATAACCATGTTTATATATACCGGATTGATTACCTTCAGTATTGACAAAGGCTAAACTTTTCTCTATTGTTGATTTTCTTCTATTGTTTAATAGTTCTCTAAAAGAATAAGAATATGTGGATCTTTTTTTTATAATACCAGATACAGTTTCATAATTGCTTAATCCACTATTTTGTTGACCAGCAGTATTAGGTTGCATTCCACTTCTAATGATTGGTTTAGCAGTTCGTGTTGTTATACCACTCTTGCTTTTAACTATATTTTCATCTAATCCTATATTATTTAGTTTTCCAGTTGGAAGACTACCGTTTGGGGTTGGACAGGTAGTTGCTAAAGTATTATCATCATTATATATTCCACTATAATGGTCCTTATATAGTTTTGTTGTTGTTTGACATTGCCTAGTATTATTTTTATTACAATTTGTTGATTTTCTTACTGCATTAATAGGTTGTCTAAAACTTGCCTTATATACCCTTTTATCTCTTAAATCAACACCATCACAACTATAAGTTGGAGGACAATTCGCATGAGAAATTTTTTTAGGCTGTACATTAGATGATATAGTTTCTGTTTTTAAAAAATTAAACATAGCATTTTTTTTTTCATTATCAGTTAAATTATTATTAATGATTAAACTTCCATCAGACATTTATATTAGATTTAGAAAAAATAACTCTATATTTATATGAACAAATTTAATTTGTTTTTTATTCTTATTTCATCTATTATATTTAGTTTAATGACAAGAGTAGTTGAAGGAGTGTGTAACTATAATTTTGAAAGTGATGAGCAAAAAAAATTTTACTGTAATAATTCTACTATTGGTTCTACCAAATTAAGACAGGCTGATTTTCAAACAAATCTAGGAAAATTAATTGCTTTAGCAACTAAAACAAAAACATATGTTTTAAAAAATGAATCAGACATTAGACAAAATGCAAAAAATAATAAAGCATTAGAAGTTGTTACTGATCCAGACGGTGAAGAAGATACAAGTGATGCATGCAAGGAATATCCAGAGGCATGTTAATTATTATGTTTGCATAATATAATGAAAACCCTCATTATATTATTAAATTTTTTACTTATTTCTCTTATTTTGTGGAGTTTTTTAAACTCTAAAGTAGTTGAATATTTTTCAGGTTGCCCTGCTAGTCAAAATAATAAAGTAACGCAACAATCTTCACAATTAAGTAGAAATGAATCACAATTAGCAAAATTACAATCACAATATGGAGAACTTTCTTCATTAGCCATTGCACAAAATATGAGAATAAAAGCCAATGGACAAAACGCTAAATCAATAACAAATGATATTATGAAAGAAAAAGGTAAAAAAATGAAAGAGTTAAATGATTTAGATAAAGGATTTAATGGGGGTGGTGGTGGCGCTGATATAAAAAAAGGAACAGACTCTCTAAATAAATTAGCAAAAATTATGGCAGAAAGTCCTTCTTTATCAATTTAAAAGTTTATAATTATCACCTTCAATTTCTTTACTTTCATTTGATATATAACTTTCATCTGATGTATCTCCATCTGCTATTTCTTCAACTTCTTGATCGCCTATTATAATATTTAATGGATTATATTCCATTGATGCAACTCCTGTATCTAAACTATTATTAATAATTCTTATATTATTATTGTGATGTTTTATCATTTCATAATTTAGTTTATAACTGAATAATTCATATACAGATATAGTCATTATTGCAAATTCATACATATCATATGAACCCATTCCTAACATAAATAACCAGATAACATTATAGTAAATAATCATAATTGCAACATGTGTTCTCATTAAACGACTTAATATTTTTTTATTTTTAACATACAAACAACATCTTAAAATATAAACTAATACAAATATATAATTTTGTATATACATTGAAAAATTTAAGTAAAAAAGATTTTCATAAAAAGCATTTTCTTTAATAATTTTTAATAATTTGTTATCATACCATTCTGGAAATATTTTTACCAAATAATAATCATTTATAAATACATCAATAATATAAATAAAAAAACATAATGAAAATGAAATACCTATTTCAAAATGCATAACTTTCTTTGAACTGTTAAATATATCAAATAATCTTTCATTTTCTATACCATCATTATTTAAAATAACATAATTTTCATTACATTCCATACACCTTATAAATCCCCGTGCATGAATATCTTGATATCTCCATATCCTAAGGCATTCTGTGTGAACATATTTAGATGTTCCACTACATCTACATGGAGATATTAATAAATCTATATTTCCTTCATCTTCTAAACAAATTCTACATTGAAATACTTCATTTTTTTCTTCAGAAATTCCATGTTTTTCTTCAGAAATTGTACTATTAGATGTCATTTCAATTATTTCATTATTATTCATATTAAATAAATATATATATATATATATTTAATGGCAGGCTTTTTTGACAAATTAAGCGCAGGTGTTGGAAATTTAGAAAAAAAATTTTTAGGTCCAACCTATAATTATGCAAAACAAATTAAAACTCCTAACGAGATAGGAATGAGTGATGAAGGTACTATGGACGCATTAGGTGCAGATGTTCAAGGATTAATTGCATTTACCGAAGTTTTAGTCTCAGGTGGAGGAGATGCAAGTAGAGTAGATGGTCCTTTAGGAAACCGATTTTATTTAAAAACTGGTGGGCAATGTACAGCCCCAGATGGTAATAAAGTTGATAGGTATGTTTATATTCATAATAAGGCAACTGGTTCTGTTCCTTTTATTTCAGATCTTACAGGCGCTAGTTTTCCAGAATTTAGAGGTTTAGTCCCTAGTAGTATTGAAAATGTGGGTGCTATTAATCCAGTTGCTATTTTTGGAGGATTTATGCAAGGAGCAAATCCTAAATGTAGAAAACTTAATTTACCGAGTGATGATGGTGTGAGAGGTGTTTATGTAGCAGATGCTGATATTGCAAACATAGACCCTTGTGTATTTGGAGGTAAAAATCCTGTTTCAGGTAAATCACTAAACAATTGTGCTAAAGATGGATTTACAAATATGGATGAAACTTTTTTAGAGTTAAAAGAATTGATGAAAGATGGTAAATTAAGTAAAAATAAAGTAGCAAATTTATACAATTTAGGATTTGGATTCTTATTAATCTATTTACTTTATAGTCTTATGAAAAAATATAATTAAATAACTATAATTGCTAGTAAATAAAAAATTGTTCCTAAAATAATATGCATCCATTTTGTTAATTTTTGATTTATTCCTATATAATGTAATATATCATTGTGTGGAGAACCATCACTAGGATTATACATTCCCCAAAATATTGCAACACACATTAATAATGTTGAAATTATAATTCTTAACATATAATTGTATATTAAGAATTAAATTAATTAAATTTAACGTCTACGGCGACGTCTTTTTCTGGTTCTTTTGCTTAATTTTCTTTTCTTTCTTCTTGTTTTTCTTCTCGTTTTTCTTCTTGTTTTTCTTCTGCGTTTTCCTCCTTTTAGTTCCATTTCATAACCAGAGCCTCTTCCTCTTTTTTTGCGTCTTAGTCTTGTTTTTCTTCGTCGTCTTCTTCCTGCTTGCATGGCTGGCATGGATGGCATGGCTGGCATGGCTGGTTTTGGCATGGCTGGCATTGATGGCATACTATATTGACTTGTTTTTGAATTATATGCTTCTTTAAACGTATTCCATCCTTCTTTACTTTCTATTGCACCTTTTTTTGCTTTTTCTGCGGCGGCTTTAGCAGCAGCAACATTTTCAGATGCACCGCGTTTAAATTTATCCATAAATGATTCAGACATATATATATTTGATAGAAAATATATATATTTTAAAAATTAATTTAATTAACGTCTTCGGCGTCTGCGTTTAGATTTTCTAGACTTTCTGCGTCTTTTAGTTATTCTGCTGCGTTTACGTTTTCCTCCAGATTTTCTTCTTTTTCTGGATTTTCTTCTTTTTCTAAGTTTACGGGCTCCTCCTTTAAGTTTTCCTACAAGTGTTTCTAAAGTTCCACTTGCGGTTTTAAGTAAATTCATGGCTTCTGCTGCGGTTGCTTGATTTTCCATTATATAATATAATTAGATTAAAAATTTTGACTAATTATATTACTAAATATTTAAAATTTAAATCTCTTGTATAACTCTAACGCAGCCAATCCTCCTAAAACTTGTGCTACTACATATGGGGCCAACTCTTTCATTGAGTGTTTACCTGCCATTGACAACATAACTGAAACAGCAGGATTGAAGTGACCACCTGAGTGCTTACCAATAACCATAATGGCGACAGTAAGTGCTAAACCAATGGCAATAGCATCTCCTGTTGCTAAGATTACATAAAGAAAGAACATAGTTCCTAAAAATTCTGCTAAAAGTTTCTTAATCATTATAAATTAACACTAGAAAATTTATAATAATTTTATTGGTATTTTTTTTATCAAAATTTAACTAAATTTTAATTAAAATTATGTACTTGTTACATCAAGTTTGAATTTTTCAAAAATAGGTCTAAAGTAGATGACATCACTTGCATCACCACGGACACCTGCTGCTGGTACATTTGCGTTTCTATTTTCATGACCAAATAATTGAGCACGTTTTCCACTTGTGTATCCATCTCTACCATTCTCAACATGGGAATTGTATCCTCTAAAGGTTCTTTCAAATTTATTTGTACTAGCAGAGTTTGAGTTTCCTGTTTTGTTTGATTTAGTTCTGACTTGGATTTTTCTGCGTCTAGCCAATGAACTATCAAATTGGGTAGTTGGTCCAGGTTTTGCTGTTCCACCATTTTGGATACTTACACAGTCGGTCTCGCTTTGGCCAAATTCTACTGAAGAATGACGAGCGGTGCTTCTAAATGTTTGTCCTTTTTTACATTGACCCGGTGCAGATGCATCAGGTACTAATCTAAATGAATTTCTCCATAATTGAAGTTGCGAGTTCATTATATAATATACTTTAATATAAAAAAAATATAGATTTTTTTTTCTTACCCAAATGTTGTTTCTGAATCATATCTAATATATAAAAACCCATCATCATCCTTTTTTTGTTCGTAAATTGTGCCTAAATCTTTTGAACCATTTATAATAGCATCATTAACAAATAAATATATTGCTTCACTTTCATTTAATCTTAATCGTTTTCTAATAACATACAGAAAATTTGCTATTGTTAAATCCCTAGGACATAAATATTTAGAACGATCTATTAATGGAACTTTCATTGTTAAACGTTCGCATATAATTGGAATGCGTTCTGGATATTTTTCTATAATAGTTGTCGATTCTGCTAACCTTTTCTCATAAGAATTTTTCTCTTTATAATTAATTTTTGCAATAACTTTACTGTCATTATAATTTCTATATTGCGATTTTGCAAGAGTTATTAAACTATCCATCTTATATAATATATTTACTAAAATTTTAAGGATCTTATGTTTAATTTTTTGTTTTTGGTTTTTACCACCCCGCCTGCCGCCCATTAAGATTGGCGGCTTTTATTGTGTCTTCTCGCATCATAATGCGATTGGCTAAATTCAACCCCCAGGTTTCGGCGGGAATTTGTTGGTACCAAGCTTCATGTAGATTTTTCTTTCTTGCACTGTTGCCCATGCCCGCCCTACGTGCCCACCACATCTCATCACCAGGATCGTTATGATGGTAATTACTTGTCCAGGGTGGATTACTAAAAGCGGCGGCGGGAGTCCCTGCTGTTGCTGAAACTTGAACATCATTTGCACGGTCTACATATAATGTTGTTGGCTCCAATGCCACACCACCAGCAGCAAAAGGTGGGGGGTTTGCAGGAAGAGGTTGTGGTATTCTATCGTTACCTCCACCCAAAACTATTGCTAAATTTATAGTAATTACTTCTATTAAATTTCTAAATTTCCATCCTCCCGCCCCGGCCTGATTACGCCTGCGCTTGAAAACTATTTTATAATATACTCTATAATAATCTGCTGCAGCAACCAACGCATTGTCTTGGGCTCCATTGTTACCAGTCACATGCATACCGTTTTGAATTTGTATCCAATTATCGGTTGGTATATAGCCTGTCAAAGGGTTGTCCTGATTAGTGTCGTGGCAGTGTCGTAAGAAGGCTTGATTAAACATCGAGTTGGCTTGAACATTGGCATTCCACCAATCTGAGCCACCCATTGCAGGTATTTTTACATACATAGGATGTTGAAACGGAGGCCAGGGGGCAGCTGGTGCTGGGCGGGGAGTGCCAAACGCATTTATTAAAAAATTGTGTAGAGTTAACCCATTGGTTCCGATAGAAATAGCATGACCACCAACGGCTGGAACCGTATCTGCGTAACAATCAAATCCCAAATCTTGCATATGCTTATAAATATGTCTTTGATACCTTATTTTTGCAACTCTGTAAGTGTTTACCCCAGGGTTTGGCCCCCGAACATCGACTAAAGTGCGAATGAAAACAGTTTTATCCCACCCTTTCTTCTGATAATTATCCGCTGCGCCAGGATTTCCCGAAACTAACCTTTTCCTAAGGTTAGCCACGCGACGGCAATGATTGCCGAGACCTGTATGGTTTTCATAATTACAACAATATCCTCCTTTTTGTTTTCTTCTTGTTTTTCGGGATTTTTTGTTTTTGCGACCTTTTTTTGAAAAAGGTCTTCTTCGGGATCTTTTATTTAATTTTCTTTTTCTTCGCTTTTTTTTCTTTTTTGTAAACTTTTTTCTAAAAAGTTTTTTTCTTTTTTTTTTGTAAACTTTTTTTAAAAAGTTTGTTTTTCTTGTTTTAACCATATATATATATATATATATATATCGATAATTATTTTGCTCGGGCTCTCATTTTACGCATTTTTCTCTTTAATCTTCTGACTTATATAATATATTTACTAAAATTTTAAATATATTATTGTAATTATTTGCGTTTTCTAGTTTTTCGACGGGATTTTTTATTTAATTTTTTTTTTCTTTTCGTTTTTCTTTTTGTTTTTCTTTTCGTTTTTCTTTTCCTTTTTTTTTTTGTAAACCTTTTTCTAAAAGGTTTTTTTCGTCGGAGTTTTCTTTTTCTACCACCAAAGCCCCAATTTTGATTGGTAATACTGATTGTACCATCTTCGTTTTTATATGCTCTTAAATTAAACTTAGGTTTCTCTTTCTTTTTATCATTATTTTTCATTTCAATACTTTCAAATTGATTTATATTATCATCTTTACTACTGCGTAGTGTGGTTATAAACTTAGGGTCGTCTGTAAGTTTTTCAAATAGTTCATTGATTGTATGAAGGTTTGCACGATCCACTAAAACTTCTAATACCGTTTTTATAGTGTTATTTCTTTTATTTCTGTTTTTTATGTTAATTTTTTTTAAGTATTGATGAAATAGTCGTTCATATTTATTTATCATATTTATTATATTTTCAATTTCTGGATCAAGTGATTGTCTATTTACATTCATTCCGAAAATATTATGTTTACCTATAGCATTATTAACAAGTTGCATAAAATTCGGAGGATTTATTATATTATTTATAGTGAATTTTTCCTTACTATCGACTTTTTCTACTATTGTTTTTTCTTTTGTTTCTTCAAATTTTAATATTTTAGTATTTTTCATTGTGTCGTTTACTAGATTAAAAAAATTATTACATAAATATGTTGATGGTGCAGGACCTATGTTCTTACCATTTAATTGTACTCCACCTATATTTGAAGGATTTTCATAATCTAATTTACCTTCTAAAGCATTTAATGATGCTAATGTTTGGTGCATTTTTATAAATCTTTCTTTTAGTATTGTTTTTTCTTTATCGTTTAAATTTTTTAATTTTATTGAATAGTCTAAATCATCTGATTGTGTTGATAAAATATTTCTCATTTTGCATTTTATCATCCAACCATTTAAATGTAATTTATTTAAATCTAATTTTTCCATCCACAACTTATCTTTATAATCTAATATTGGGTTCTGCTGGAACATGGACGAGGTATTAAGTGTAAACTTAAGAAATCCATTTAAATATTGATGCATTCCATTTTCATTCGGTGGTTGGCTGTGGGCTACAGCACAATAATATGGATGCCAACTTCCTTTGTGATGTGAATTTGTTCCTGAAGAACGATAAATAGGAAACCATCTTTCTATTTCATTATACGCATTTCTATATCCATCGGGGAATAATTCTTCAGGTAGTTTTAAAAGTGCATAAATTCTAACGGCGTCACCTCTATCTAGGGTTGGCTCATTTATGCAAAACATATTTTTTAATTCTAAATTAATATTTGGTTGACTTGTAGGAATAACTAATGTGTTCTCAGTAAATATCATATCTGGCATGCGTGTATGTAAATTAGATGATGAAGATGATTCTTGAATTGTTTTTGTTTCTCCAGAGGTATTTGTTGAATTTGTCACTGATGTTGTTGTTGGTGTGGGTCTTTTGAGTCGTTGATCGAACAGTTGTGTGAAATTGTTTTTTTTTGCTCTTCTTGCGGCTGATGCTGCTGCTGCTTTTTTTATTTCCAATGTATACATTTATAATAAATTTAGATTTTATTATAATGTTTTATTAATAAAAATAATAAAAAATTTCTATGAATAAACTACAAGCCATATATACAACATTTATGGATAGAGTATTTGTGAAATTCATTTGAGGAGTTTGACT
>JACKZZ010017520.1_pt1 | contig 10007 bp, 4 predicted proteins | sample 8027871 | NCBI WGS metagenome assembly JACKZZ01 (sample SAMN15724774, study PRJNA655200) | protist metagenome | isolation source: fluorescence activated cell sorting (FACS) single amplified genomes of... | place: USA: West Boothbay Harbor, Gulf of Maine | collected 2000-07-19
CCATCAATGTGTATTGTAGCCTGCAGGGCTGTCGCGGACCCACTCTCGCACTCACCTGCGTACAGCCCACCCCCCTTCGACCAGTCAGTGCCTTTTTGACTCTTGGCTTTGTTGCCTATAATTTTGGAGTTCGTAATGTTGCCACGGTTATCAGGACCGCAGAAAAAAAAATCCTCCGCCGTAGCCTTCACTGCTCCCCGATGCAACGTTAGCTTCAGTCGACTCAACTGTCCCGTCGTGAAAGTTCAAGGTAGAACCACCGGTTATGCCAATACACCCAGCGTTTGATGTTGCCTTATTGTTTCGGAATGTTGAACTGCGCAAGGTGACGGATGCGTTAAATTTTGCACCAATGCAGCCCCCATAACTGGCCCAATTGTTTTCGACGATGAGGTTGGTGCCAATGAACACCCCGTAGTGAAGTCGGATTGCCCCAGAATGTTTAGCGGTTGCCTCGGCCACTCGAATATCAGACCCAATCAATCTTATCCACTTTAAAGTGAGCGTGTGTTCAGCGAGCAAGGTAAAGTGCCGACGGTTCTTTGTGGCGTCGTTCGCATGCGTAAATGCTGTCAGCGTAGTATGCGACGTAGGATTACCGGTGATACTCAAATCACCGTCCACCACAATGTCACCCCCCAAAGTGCAGCTCGACAGCCGAGAGAACTCCCCATTTGTCTTGGTGCAGTCCCACTCGATGCTGCAAACGACTCCATGCAGCGGATTATCAGCGCTTTTGCACGCGCCGACGTACGGAGAGACCGTGCAGAGGTTTTCTGAGCAGTCGTTCAGCAAGAACCCTTCAAGGCCGTTTGTCTTCCCCGCGTCATTGTGGCGAATCGCGTAAAACGGATCCCCGCCGACAACGTCGGTGAACTTTGTATTGACCATAGTCAAGTTTACGGATGCAATAGAAGAGTTGCTATAAGCGTTGTACCTCATGTGAATTTGATGTCCCCGTTCGTGGTTCGGAAATTCATTTTTTATGAAGGAGCATTCCCTCAAGACGGCCCTGACGCGATACAACAAGTACAGGCCGCCACCCCCCCAGTTTACATTTGCCCCCGCTTCCATCACAATGTTGCGTTCCAAAACGACGCCAGTCATGTCAAGAGTGGCGTAATCCGCGTTCGAGTTTTCAAAGTAGACCCCGCCGCCTTTTAGCTCGGCTCGGTTGTCAAAGAAAAACACGTCATTCAAGCGAACAGTGCTCCCTGCTTTGATCATCATCCCCCCACCATTACAGTTCGTAGCATTGTTTCCGATGAATTGCGTTCCCGTGATGTTAATCGTTACTCGGTTGTGAACGAGCATTCCCCCGCCACCGCCCTTCCCAGCAATTGCAACATTGTCCTTGATTACACCGCCGGTAATGGTCACCTTTAACTGGGTTTTTGTTATATCTGAATGCGCATTTAGGCGCATCCCACCCCCAAAATGGGTCGCAGTATTGCCGGTCACGTTGGTGTGGTACAGCGTGACTTGTGACAACGCCAGGCCTGCATTTGGGCGGGCCGAGATTCCGCCCCCACTAACTGCAATATTGTTGATAATAGAGCAGAACTCGGCCTTAAAGTGGCCGCCGCCCGAATGCATGAAGAAAGCTCCGCCCTCTTTGTCTTTAACGACAGTAGTATCTTTTGAGACGTTCCCCCCGGTAAGCCGTAGCCATTTAATGTGGAGCGTGAACTGCCCGTCAAGAGTGAAGTGGCGGCTGTAGCTGTCTGCGGCATAAAGTGTCGTTAGTGCGCCGCTAGACTCACCGTTTGCTCCAACTATGGTCAAGTCTCCAGATACCTCAATCTCGGTGGACATGCAATCGTTAGTTCGCGTAAAATTCCCCTCCGTAGATGTACAATTCCACTCTTCCGCACTCGCGATCAGGTCAATGCGCCATGAGCATGCCAAACATGCCACCAGAAGCGCTCGCAAACGAAAGCGATTTGGGGGTAAGCGGGGGCGTGAAAAGAACGTAAAAGATACCATTCTGGTTCAAAAAAGGGTTTGAATAATTTTGTGTTTCCGTAACGGGCTTTTATGAACATAAAACTAGAATTTTGAAGGCTTTTGAAAGCAGAAATTTGGGTAAAACCAGAGGCGAGCTCAGACACCCGGGGCACAAACGGGACAACTTTTTTTTGTACACCTGTCGATTAATATGGAAGTAGTACCGTTAATAATATATTTTTAATACTATAGAATAATAATCAAGGAGAAGGAGGTCTTTAAGTGTGCCCAGTACAACGTAGTCGAAGTGAACACAGTGGCAATAGCTTTGAAAAATTAACCACAAAAGATGTATTCTAATATTTCATGTTCCTATATAAAAACATTTGTGTCGTTAATTTTTTAAAATTTATTTATGCCGTCCTCATTATTGAAAAATTGTTGTCCTCTGTGTATTGTGTAGTATTTATTAGGCTGTATTTTAATATTAGTACCGGTACCGTTGGTTTATGGGGGTTATTGTCGAACAACAAATTTTTAGGGTTTGACGTTCCCATGAAACGAGAGATGACTCCACACTCATTATTCGGCAGTCGATACGACGGGTGGTGCATACCCTGACTTTTCTATCCATTTATGCGGTGGTTGAGCAGCACATTCTTCTTCTTCAACAACAACTCGTTTCCAATTTGAACGCTTCAAAGTTGACAAATCTAAAAAATCAACTTGGTCGGGATATAAAACGCCAACTGCAAAACTATCCGGTGGTGGGCCATTGAGCCCGACTTCCCTTGCTTTGTTCTTTTCCTCTTGAAAATAAGGCCCGCTCGTAGATGTGTCAAGCTTGTTTTCTCCTGGAGGGCTATAAAAAAATTGTGATTTTGCACCAACATGTAACGATGACCATACTCTTTTACGTTGCGTTTCATCTTTGTAATTTATATTTCCCGAAAATCTGAATTGAACAGCAGTTCGTTCCATCCACCATACTATTTCCACGCTGGAAGAATCGGCCTGAACGATTTTGTTTGAAGCAGCGTGAGTTTTAATACATATCCCAATGGAACCATCGTCTTCTTCGGCCAAACCCTGAAACAACACTGTGCGCGCGCGTGGCTTTGCATTTTCAACAGTTGCCATAGTTACATATCCACTCTCTGGATTGCGTTTCATATGATACGTCAACAACGAATGAAAAGGACTTGGTGATACAGAAGTAACGGCAGCCATATTAGCTGAACACGTTTCTTCAGAAGTAGGTGCTGCGGCAGTTGCAGGAATGGAAAAATATGCAACGGACGCAGCAAAGACTGCAGCACACAATCGTACGCGATGAGCAGTAGTAGAAATATTGTTCGCACGCGCGATGAACATATATGCCTCTCTCTATATATGGAATGGAGACTCCTTCCCTCACTCTCTCTCAGTTCTTCTTCTATTAAATTATAATCAGTTGCTTTCTTTCCACCATCCTCCTCATCTACTTCGTTTTCCAATAGATATTCCAATATTTCCTTTCTCGCGTCGTGACAATAGTAGACGACTAGACGAGACGAAGAAGTAGAAACAGAAATCTTTATATTATAATTTTCACTATACCTCTACCTGGTACGGTAGTACAGGTATTAATACCGGTACCAGGTATAATACCAGGTACCAGGTACTACAAACAAACTCAGTCTTTTTTTCAGGTAAGAAGAGCGGTTGTAGTCTAAGCGCTATTCATATTTGTGTTTTTAACAGGGGAATTTTTTGAATTTATTATATTCTTCTTTTTTTAAAGTAAATATTAATATAAGTTTTAATAATCAGAAAATAATAATAGAAAAAAACTTCAATTTTCGCATTTAAAATATTTATAAAAAACAAGAAAATTGGCTGTTATTTAAGTAATTAAATTTAGCTTCGTCGTACCCTAATCCTAACTTGATTCTGTAATTTCGTCTCATTGATGGTTGTATAAAATTGTATTTATACGATACACACGATATACACTGAGAAAATTATTTTTAGAGTTTGACGCTCCCATGAAATGAGAGGTCACTCCACAGCACCCTGCAATTGCATATTTACCTGGCGCTCTATGTCCACAAGTTCCAAATCCAATTTATCCTTGTTCATATGTTTCGAACATTCTTCAAACTTAAGCGCAAAAGCTCTTATGGTTTCTTCTTTCACAGATTGTAGCCAGACGCAGTAGTCATCGATAAACAGCTTGTTGAACAAATATTTCGTTTCGCTTCGCTCGAATATTTTTCGTATTTTCAGGAGAGCCTTCATCAGCACCCCTTTTCCCTTTTTGAACAGGGCGACCGTGTCACTCAAAACAACGCTCGAAAGGTCCCAGGACCGCAAGTAAGGGTAAATCAAACTCCTACGCATGCACGCAGTGGTTACTTGGGCCAACTCTTCACAGCATTCGCTGTCTAACCATGACATCAGAGGGCTCAGTATGGATATGGTCCAGTCCGACTCTACTGTCGAATCCCCATCCGTAATCCGGTAGTCGTAGGCATAACCAAAGCACACACTTGCCAAACCAGACAAGAGCGCAAACCCCTCCGTCCCCGTCTCGTCTATCAGGTACTCTCTGCGTGGCAAGCGAATCAAAGCCTCTCTTTCGTCTTCTGTAAAAAAACTTGTACTTTCATCGTTTTTCTTGTCGTTGCCACGAGCGCCTATGGCCATCTTGGCCATTGACGCCTCAATGTCCGTCCCAGGATCACCTTTCGGTTTCCGCTTTGCGCTTGCGTCGCTCTCCCCGTCGTCGTTGCGCCAGAACGGCCTGCATGCCATGGCGCTTTGGTAGACCATGTCTTCTTTCCCGTACGCATAGTCCCCTGCATACCGCTCCAGATCAAAGTCCCCCTCTTCTTGCTCCACACGTGCACCGGTCCTATCTTTGGCGGTTGTACTGTCAGGGGATGAAACCTGAACCAGGTCCGACAGGTCCTCCCGTAGTCCTGCGAAAAATCCAGAATACCGATCGTTGAACCCATAGCTGATTTCCCCGAGCAACGCTTCGGCTGTGGGCGCAGACACTTTTTTGTCTTCGGCGATCTCCGGTTCGGGAACGTGCCCCGCAGCCTCCGCCTGGCCCCCTTCGGCAGGGGTGGAACTGATGATTTCAATATTAGGGCGGGCGGAAGATTTCCCCCCTAGACTTTTGATATCGATGGGGTTTGGAGCCTGCGTGAGCAGTTTGGTGAGCATGTGCAGGTCCTTAAAGTTCTCCCCGGACTGCTTCTTGGGAAGGTGCACGTGGATGGTACCGTTGTTTTCGTTTATGTCATAAACGGCTCTAGTTTTTTCATTGTCGAGCACTTCTCCAGGAAGCGTAAGCTTTAAATAGTAAGGTTTGCAGTAGAAAGAGAACAGGCTGCCCTCAATAAAAAAGTCACTCGCCGCAACACGAATGTGGGGAACACGAATGTCAATGTACACAAACTCTTCGTCCTGGCGCAAAGTGAACAGAGGAGTCGTCATCCCTCTGCACGGCTCGGCGCGAACTGGCGGGAACGGAGTGGGCAGCAATTCTTCCAATACCTTTGGATGCAATGGGTAGTCCAAAGTATATGATGCAATCAACAAAATCTAGGTAATTGTTTTATTCAAATGCATCTAGATCATTCAATAAAAATAAAGAGAGTCTGGAGTTCGTTTAATTCGGTTTTCTCTTTTGCATGTTTTGTCGCGTTCTGTATTCTGTAAATGTGATAATTAAAAATTGTTGGGACGGGGGGGACGGAGGTAAGATTAGGGAGGGTATTTACCACCGTGCATGGTACAGAGCAAAAAAAAATTATATAGCATGAACACAACATAAAACAGATCGACAAGAAGAGGAGGAGGATGATGATGCCTTTTTTTCGAATTGTCATAAATTATATTTTTTTAGTAATAAATAAAAGGAAATGAATAAATAATTCTCTTCAGATGTAAGTTTAACCCGTGCACTCTTATACATTCTTTTTCCATTCCAAATATTTGTCTCGCCATACTTTCAAATCTTCTACCCATTTTGTGTAGTTGTCAACGTTTCCCGCATGGTCTTTCAAAGCCACTTTGGCTTCGTCGGTGTCCATCCAATTCGCCGCCGCCCGCCTGTAGGTCCCATACAAATTGTTCAGCGCGGAGAGTAAACCTGACATTGCAATGCGCTTCACAGTTGCGACGTACAGTATAGCATTGTAAAAATCAGGTTGGGTCATTGGGTTTACATGTTCCAGCATACGCACATCCTCTGCAGCACCCGTTTTATGATCTGCTAATATTTGTTCAAGGCAAAATATGACCATCCAATCGACAGCAACTTCATTCGCCTCAGCAAGCACTTTGCCGGCTTTTGTGAGCTTATTTAGATTCTCCGTGCCGAGATGCACGGCTTGTTCCGTGCACAACGTCCATACGCGCAGAGCAGTACGATCCGATGCCGACAATTTGCCATCCAGTGAAAGCGATATGTAATGTACATGCGACACGTCGTTCATGAGCAATGCCGTTTTCCTCCAATTTTCTATGTTTCCTGTTTGCGTGACGCCGCCACAACTAGACTGATCGAATCGCAACATGTACTCAAGGCTTATGCGAACCGTTTCTCCTGGGTTTTCAGGGCTGATAAACCCGAAATGATGGATACTATATGCATTCGAGCCGCTTCCACCATCCGTTATGTGCCCTGGCACAGGCGAAGATTCGGAGCCGTAAGATAAAAATACTTCATTCCCTTCCGCATAGTCTTGCCCAAGGTACACGTTTACTTTGGGGTATCCCACAGGTTTGCCTTTCGCGTCGTTGTGCTCCACGTAAATCTGGTTTATCGAATTGCCATGTTCATCTGACGAAACCGCTTCATGATGATGGTTCAAAAAATCAGCAAGGGGCACGACGACGACTTCCTCGGCCGCGGTTTCTTCCCTGGACAATTTCAGACTGAACGAGCGGCTGTTAACAATCGAATACGCATGCAGAAAGCGACCTATACTGTATTCGGATTTTGCGAACACTTCTGGGTGCGAATCCAACAGGTGAACACGGATTATTTTATAAGCAGAAAAAAGAAGTTCTACCTCATTGTTCGTCATATCGATAAGCAAAGACGATGCTGGCGTCTGCCCGGACAGAAACTGTGAAACTGCACGTGTGTGCACGATATTCTTTACAAACATTGGCAACGTTGCAATCCAAGGATAAAACTTACTTTTCACCCCAATGTTCATTTCGTTCAGCAGACTAACTGCCAGGAACGACATTTGATCCAAATGGGGTTTCAATATTGCAATCAACCGACCTTGCTCCGTCCCACTTTCTTCCGCAGCTTTCCCAGTAAATACCAAGTTCAGAGGGATTGATAAAATCTTATCCCCACGTAAACCGTTCTTCAAAATTCTTACACCGCCGTGGCTGGTTTTCGTTCCATTAGCCTTTCCACCAATACTGTTTATTGAAATCAGAGACCCTTCAACGCTGTCGACTTCTGCCCCGTTCTCCTTTAGCCATTGTTTTAAACGGGCCAACTTGCCCTCAAGTTTCAAACAAGGCGTTGTAGTTTTACACGGGAGGGTCTTCTGTGGTTCATCGCTACCGTCGCAACAGTCGCAAATCCCGTCGTCGACACGACTAGCATGCAGCTGTTCCCCCGTTTCCGCACAAACGAACGCATTCTCACGCCGCTGAAGAGTACTATAATAATACTTTGACATGACAGTGTCAGCCTCGTGCATTTGCTTTGCGACTTCCTCGTGCAATGGGTTGGAACCATCCCCCCCCTCAGGAGTAGGGTCTGCCAACGCAAACTCACCTGTGTTTCCGAACAGGGAAGTAGAAATGAACACGCAAAAACATAGAAAAATGCTTTGGATGTAGGTCGTCATAGTAATGCCGTATGATGAAGCCAATACACAGTGGATAAGTAATTGTACATAGTTTTCTCATGCAGAATCAAATATTCATGGGAGAAAAACGAAACAAAATTATGTTAACTTAAATGAAGGAATAGTCCTACTAATATATATATAAAGGAAGAACTAAGTGCTTAATTTTACTCGGGACTAATAATGTACTAATTATAATATATCACACCGCCACCCACCCGCCGTATTCCTTTTTTCTTTCTTCTTCTTTTATCTTCTTCTTCTTCTTTCTTCTTTCTTCTTTCTTCTTTCTTCTCTTTCTCTATCTTCTAAATAAATAATCAGAAGAGTGAGATGATAGAATTTTATAATAACAAGGACACAACATTGTTTATTGTTGTTATTAATAATAGCATTTTTTTTTGGGAGGAGCGAGATGCTATTGTGTTTGGTTGTGGAAGAAACGAAAGTTGAAGTAATGAGTAGTACAGTTTAGAGGTTCTTGTTTTTTCTAATCCGTGCGTGGGTCATCTTCAATGTTCACTTACATAATTAATAAATGTGAAACTGCATGTCTTGAAAATTAATACACAATATATATTGTAGTAGGAAACGATTTTACCACGCGTTTAGTGATACAATAATTACCGTTGAAGTGCTAAAGGGCGCACTGCACTACAGCGTTCAAAGACAATGGTGCGACCGCTGGCAAGCTTGCTCTTGGGATTGGTTCTGACCGTGGGGGTTGCTGGAGCCTCTCCACTCGTAAAGTTTGCGAACTCTTTCGGCAAACATATGGTTTTGCAAAGAGAACCACAGAGTGCAAAAGTGTGGGGAACGGTGGAAAACTTAGGACCCGCTGATGGAGTGGTCACCGTCACTTTGTCCACAACTGCGGACAGTCCTGTTGCTGTAGTGAACGCGTCGGTCGACTCGACGTCCGGGGAGTGGGTGGCGACACTGCCACCTATGAAAGGGGGTACGACCCCGTTCATTGTGCAGGCACAGCTGGTGACCCCAGCGATGTCTGAAAGTGTATCTTTTGACGACACGCTGTTCGGCGACGTTTACCTCGCCAGTGGGCAATCAAACATGGCATTTTTGGTGCAGAACGCATTCAATGGCAGCGCACTCGTCCAGGATGCAAACAACTGGCCGCACATTCGATTGTACACTTCCAAAAAACTCTCCTCGTCGACGCCGTTGTCTCAACAGCCAGAAATTGAGGAGCCTTGGAGCGTGGCCAGCAACATTTCGATATCGATGAACAATGCGCCGGAAAATAGAAGACGGTTGGATGACAACTGGCTCTACATGAGCGCTGTGGCATGGCTATTTGCCCGCCGGGTTCATCGAGTCGCGAATGTCCCTGTTGGAATTTTGAATACGAACTGGGGGGGATCTCCGATTGAATTTTGGTCCAGCAAGGACGCAATGGATGCGTGCGCCCCTCCCCGGACGCCCTTGGCTGGGACTGAATACAACGTTTCTGGTGCTTGGAATGGTATGATACACCCGCTCTTGCACACATCTTTGCGGGGAGTTATTTGGTACCAAGGAGAAGCCAACACTGCGGAACCGACTCTGTACACCTGTCGTTTCCCTGCAATGATCGACGATTGGCGAAAACAATTTAATCAACCAGACATGCCGTTTGGGTTTGTTCAACTTGCGAGCTACGTAGGCGGACCAGACATTGCAGATTTGCGCTGGGCCCAGACGGCTGGGTACGGGTATGTACCAAACGATAAAATGCCGAACACGTTCATGTCGCTTGGAGTTGACCTTGGCGACAGGTCGTCCCCGTATGGCAGTGTGCATTCGCGCCACAAGCAAGAGATCGGTTCTCGCCTGGGAGACGCCGCTTTGAGCAGCATTTACAAGATCGATAGGTCTCGTGTGCGACCACTCCTTGGACGCGTCGAGCACCGAGATTCGTCGATCACCATTTCTTTTACGGGGGTAGAGAAAATCGCCGTTCGAAACGCAACCGTTGGTTGGGAAATTTGCGACGAGAATGGGCACAAGTGCATACCGGGATCCGTATCTTACTTGAATTCCACTGCCATTCAGCTCCGGAGCTCTGGTTCGACCCATCTCCCACCACTTATGGTTCGTTACTTATGGTCAGGCTTTCCCTGTGAGCTTTTGCAGTGCTCTGTGTACGGGCCTGGTAGTGAAAATGACGCGCTCCCTCTTGCTCCCTTT
>JACKZZ010009415.1_pt1 | contig 10003 bp, 9 predicted proteins | sample 8027871 | NCBI WGS metagenome assembly JACKZZ01 (sample SAMN15724774, study PRJNA655200) | protist metagenome | isolation source: fluorescence activated cell sorting (FACS) single amplified genomes of... | place: USA: West Boothbay Harbor, Gulf of Maine | collected 2000-07-19
GATCAAAACAACGCTGATACTTCTGCCTGAAGTACCTGAACATTGGATTGGGACGTTCATGATTTTTACTACAATGTAAAAACACGTTAAATAAACTAAGAGCATATTGCGTCTTAGAAACATGTCCATGAATACGTTGGCAACCAAGACCTCCAAACTTATAAGATAAACCTCTGATTATCATTGCGGTCTGATCAATAGAATTTAGTTGAATGATTTTTGCTAGCAAATGATCCATTTTCTTATCTACATGATCAGTGAATGACTCCAGAAGTCTAGGCTCAATAGTACGAATTTACTAATCTTTACAAAAGTTATAAATCTCTACAAAAGTTATAAATCAGAAATTCTGTGACGGAGGAAGGTATTTTTTTCCGAAAAGGTACAAGTAATAAAATTAAAGTGTTAATATAAGCAAGCATGCATATAGAAATGTGTTCGCTCGAAATTACGTTTTTATTTTTTGTTGTTGTGAAGGGCTAGGGAAGAAGTGGATGTGGTCCAAATTTAATTATCTTTATTTTTGTTTTTGTCCGCAATGATGTCTTCCACTTCCTGTAGGAAGAACTTGTTATCAAACGTTGCCTCGCTGTACACTTTACCTTCAATTGAAGCATCGAATGCGACTTGCACATTTCCATCGCGTTTGCGTACAAGTCCCCTTAGCGTAGAGCACAGTGTGCTTTTTGAATCAAGCAATCCATTCTGAATCATATCCTTAACATGACGAAGTATGATAGGGAAAGGCGTTGGGTCATGCACTTGCCGGTAAGAGTGTGCATTTGTGTACTGTGGAACCGATTTTTCAGTCGGCTTCGGCGTAGGTGTGTAAGTGCTTATTTTATGTGTCCTAGTTATCTGTGCAGGTCGTACTATTGGTTGGAGTTTTGGTGCTACAGTTGGTGGTAGTACAGTCGGACTCGGGGTAGGCCATTGTGCTGGATTGGGTGTTGGTTGAGGAGATGGAACTGGGAATGAATAAATTTCTCGGTCATCATTGGCATTTTTCATCCATAAAGCGAAAGTTTTGTTTGTCTTTAAAAGGTCCATTACTATAAAGCCTCTTTTTTTGAATTCTGAAGTCCTTTTACTTGATTTGTCGTAATGATTACTAACGGTGCCTAAATCATGATGCCAAATAGGAGTAGGGATTGATACACACTGATCAAGTCCAGAACCATACACATCATTAAAATGCTTCTTCTTATCATTTTGGATTTGATAATAATGTTTAGCAGCCCCACACCACATCACATCTGGTCCCCAATCAGTGGAATACTTAGAGAAAAGCGCGAGCGCATTTGTAAATTTAGCATCTGATCCTGTTTGGTTTGACCCTAATTGATGTAAGAACCAAGAGGCGAAGTCAGAATCGATTAAAACCGCGTTTTGCTCTAAATTCTGTACACTTGCTGCAACAACTAGTGAAACTGGAGTTATCAAAGGATACATTTCTTTAAATTTAGCACCACTTCTCCAGAAATCAGCATTCGTACTCATATAACTATCACCTCGTAGCATATGCATTTCGTTTATATTATCACGAATTGACTCGCGAGGGAAACCAGTAATAATAGGATCGCCAGCCTTTTTCATACGACAAAACACCGTGTACCATGGAAAGCCAGCAAAACTTTCATCGTCATCAAATAACAGCACTTTGCTGTAATCCTTGAATCTATACACTTGGGAAGCATATGCCAACCACTTCGAGAAATAAACACCATCTTGTCCAATTGATACAGTCATTGCATTCTCCAATATTCCTGTAGAAGGCGTTGTCAAAATCAAAATGTCCAAGCCAACTGGGAGAGTATCATGCATATCATCTACGACTCTTTGCAGATGCTTACCTCCTAATGAATAAGTCATTGCAAGAATTCGGTGGTAGGGACATTTAAAAGAGTCGGAATTGTATGAACTCTTCGTAGTAGGTAAAAAACTTGTCTTCACAGCCTGGAGACCCTTGGTAGAGGGAGAAATAGTCCCGAATAGATTACGTGTATGTGTAAATGTATTAAGCTCGTAAAACATAAAGAAGTCGGCAACAGGGTGCATGCCAAAATCTTTACTAGAAATCTTTTTCGCAGCGAGTGCACTTACTGCAATGATAGAAGTACCGCGATATTCAGGCATCCATGTAACAAATGGCTCCAAATAAGCACCGATTTCAATCCTGGCTTGTGGGTTCTTTACATCGAATTGAATCACACCCCAGTTCTTAGGGGCATACAATATCAAATCATTAATCGCTCTAAGGAGGGCACCATCACTCAAAATTACATTGTCTTCCATAATGATAATGAAGTCTTCATTTTTGTTTCTGTTACTATCCTCATCACTTTCCATGCTCTTATAATAGTTTATACAAATCGACTTAAATGTGGAGGTAAGAGTAAGTTCTTTGATCGAATAAGAGTTGCTTGGCAATTTAATGCCAAAGAACTGTTCTTTTAATATAGGACTCAAAACTGGGCGAACCCGAGCTGCGGTAATACCAATTTTAAGAAGTTGATCTTCAAAATTTGCACGCATCTTTCCATCGTCATCATAGTTTATATAAAAATATTGAACGTCTTTGATTATATCCTTCTGTGTCCCATAAAAGAGTTCCTTCATTGGACTCAATAATCTTTTCATGGAATTTACTACACCCATACTGGCACAATTAGCCAAAATATATTCGCAAGCATTTAATTTACTCCATTTCAAAGCATCATAGTGTTCAGAAGAAATAATTTTGTGCCAATTGAAAAAATTCCTATGAGCTTGAAATAATGAATCAATTGTACGATATGCACGGAAGTTAAATAAACAATATGTTGTGCGGAATGATAAATATTTGCTCTTGCTGCTTGCATTAATGGCTATCGATGTAATATTTTTATTTTTACCTGCATCGCCGAATAAGAGAGAATTAGTAAGATGCAAATGAGCAGTAGAGAAGCGCCTAGAGTACAATACTACTTGATTGCAGCCACTACCTATAGATTGTGTGTGTATATCATACGAAGATTTACTACTCAATACCACTTCTGTCCTTTCCGTGCACTTAGGCTCCATACAGAACCCAGGGATGAGAAGATCCCATGGTTTTGGAATTTGGAGAAATTTCGCCATTATTAGAAGTAGCTCGTTGGGACTAAAGTACGGCGATGGGCGAGTCTTGATTCCTAATACTAAAGCATTGCGACAAACTGTCTTCGGCCTTTTTAGCAGTTCTTCCATCACCGACAGGTGTATGCCCATATGCGAGTTATTATGCGGGTTATAGTCAACATAAGCAAAACGAGCGTAGTCCGATAGCTTCAGACTCGAGATAACATCATTTGAATTCATGTGACTCCTGCTTAACAGAGTTCGTATAACAAAAACACAAACACCGAGCTCTTCTAACGTGGCCAAAAACGCAGCACCCGGATCGTCAATTTCGTGTTGTTCAGCCAAATTCATTGCATTGTCAACCATCCTTTTAGACAAAGAGGATCCATCAATGTACGTTATGAATAAAAATATACTCAACGCGACAACAAAATATGGTCTCATAACTGCTACTCTAATATTATTAATTCCAGCAATACGAAATGAATTATTAAAAAAGAGAAAAATGGACGAATCCAGGAGCTTTCCTTCAGTAGCACTATTGTGGTGAGCAAGCTAACCTAAATTTTCAACTAGAAAAAAATAGAATACTGTTATATCTCAAGGAAGCCGAACCCCCTCCAGTGAGTTGTATTTTCTAACCGCGATGGCCCATTTTGTATTACCGGGTTTAGCGTTTCCCCCAAGATGATGCCGTTCTGGTAACGCTTAATTATCCGCTCTTAAAGACTCCTAGCTTTGAACCTGTCCGGTTCATCCAGTAATTTGGACTTTCTCGGATCTGTATACAACTGTTTGAACAGTTCACGTGGACCAAACACAGATTTAAATTACTCTTGTAATCTAAATTACGAGAAAGTAAGCGACCTAAAACCCAGACACCCATTCGGTTCTGGTAAGTTTTCGGCCTCGAAAATGAGTTTTGATCCAGTCTCTGATGCTCGTTCGGAAGAAGCAAAAGCCAGAACTGCGATGACAGATAAGGATGTTAAAGCCGTTGATTTTGAAAGTCAATTCCAGGCTGCATTAAATACATTAGGGGATAGCTTTGATTTGCTACAGACTGATCACCTGGATGGCTCCGTATCTGTTTCTATGAATACTAGTACACTAGCATCGCAAGGGAGAGTGCAAAAGAAAGAGGAAGAGTCTAGATTTGATGAGATGCTAAGACTTCTTTCCTCAATCAACGACCGTATGGGCCGCAGTGAGGACCGATTGGCTCAAAGCGAGCAGGCGATAAAAGCCATTATTTCTAGTCAAGTAGGCACAGCTCCCATTGTAAGTAGCCACAGTGACACTAACGACAGTGGTCAGGATGTCAATGGCTCAAGAGCGAGATCTTTGGACTTTTTAGTCACAGGTGTGACTGCCGATGGTTTGTCTCCCAGGAGCGAGAACACCGAAAGGTCATTGCTATCAGCGGCAAATAACCCTCCCCCCAGCATACATGGAGAGATCTTACAACATAGAAGCAATCTCTGCAGCCCGAGAATGGGAATTGGGAGATACAAAGGCGATTGCCTAGTATCTAAGAGAGTTGTACCGCTACGATGCCACTACCACAGGAGTGGCGATTGGTTCGAGTATTGTATCGTTAATGCAGCATCGTGCTTGGTTGGCGTCTGATTCTATCTCTTGTAAACAACCCTCACTAGCAATATTTACTAAATTCCTCACTTCGTATGCTAATTACCGGAATAAAGGGGGTTGGGCAAAAACTATTGCCTCGACTGGAATGTGGTCCTGCGTCGATGCTGGAAAAGGCTTGGTCTGGTCTTCGTGATACCAAATTCAGCACGATTCCAAAAGCCAGTCTGGACAATGAATTACTTATTATTGGGTATTGGAGATGGAACGAGGTGGACAAGGTATCACAACTAAAGGCAGTGTTGGATGTGACTAAGCAGGGCAAGCTCAAGAAGGGAAACCTTGAGGAATGCATCAGTAATTTCAGCTTATGGCCTTATTGATCACTTTCAGACGCTGAGGCGATGGTTACATATCATCATATATAGTTCAGATTTGTATACGCTGGACATGTATCTGGCTGCGGCCATGTTAGCTAAATTTGGATGGTGGGATACAGCTGAAGAAAGAGAAAGAGAAAGAGAAAGAGTCATGAGGACTAAGAAGTCTGAAAGTTATGATTGGACTTTAAATACTCTACGACAGGAGATACGGTTGGAAGAATTCAATAAAATGCTTTCGAGAGGCAGCTCGACCAAACCAGCTGTTGGAATGGGTTTCGCTGGTGGTTCTGCTGGTGGATCGAAGAGCCAGGACCGGGGTCGATTCGGACAGGCGGTCTGCTTCAAATGTGGTGCCACTAGTCACATTTCGCGTCGGTGCTGTATTAATCCTCAGAATATAAGTAAAGACGAAAAGGAGAACGCGGCAGCTGCACTGGAGAAATACAACGAGTCTCCAGCAAGGAAAGCGTGGCTAGAGGAAAAGAAGAAAGAAGGAGAAAAGCGAACAAATTTTGGAGCAATATCTTGTTTCACAGCTCAAGGAGTTCTCACTGAAGACAAATTTCCCGTGGTACGGATCGTATTAGAGAACTTTAAATGCTACTGTGGTGTAAGAGAAACTAGCGGAGAATAATTCAGTGTTAAAGGGCCTCCTTGGCAGTGGTTATATCAGTTTGTCTGATGGTGAGAATTTCTGCACAATTCACAAGGATCAAATCCCCTCATCGCTACGTAAACGAATTAGGAAGGTGGGTACTACTAAATTTTTCAATCCTATGATGGATACTTTTGAGTGTGACGAGGAGATAGACTTGGCGTATTTTGTCGAAAGCGAACCTGGGCATGTGGTGAAGATGAAAGAAACATTTCATGTTACAAGTATCAGATGTGACAGATGGCCGATATTCTCTTCGTTCGAATGGATGAAGAAGACTGACATATGGCCTTTTTATGACGAAAACAAACGTTCTGGTACTCTTGAAGAGGAAAGTGAGTATGAGACAGAAGGGATGGATAGATACCCCCTGTTTCGGTGCCATCGGTGGCTTGAAGAATAATGATGTGATTAAGAAGAGAACATTAGAACAATCACAACTTGAAGAGCACCTAGAAAAAGAGAAAGAAATGTCTACAGAAAGGAAGAAAAACACTGCTTATCGATAAATAATGAGGAGATTAGTTATGTCGAAGCTCCAACTATAGCGGTATCGGTTGAAGACACGAGAGAGGAAGTAGAAGCAATATGGATAGAAGTGAGGAACGCGTCGGTCAAGAAGAAAGCAGTAGCTTGCAAGGTCGTATTGGGGAATGATCTTCTCTCCAAGGTGGAAATTGCTGAGGATTTCCCGCTCCGTGACGAGACTGCACTTATTTTGCTCAGGTTTAGGGAGCAGTTCAGAATGACCGTTAGTGCAGAAGCAATGTTAGTGGAACCTCATACAGCTTTTTACAAGCCTACGCTCTCTGAGATATCCTTATATGGACCTAGATCATATAACAAAGCTAACATGGAGTTCCTACGAACTAGATTGGAGAATTTTGAAGCCAGGGGCCTTATCAAGAAGGCTGGCCCAGAAGTGACTCAAGCATCCCCTGTACTAATTGTGAGGAACGCGAAGAAAGATCCGAGGTTTGTGGTAGATTTACGGTCACTTTCCCCTCTATTGGAGATGCAGTGTAGGGCGTTAATATCTGTTAAAGACCAGATGAGGTTCACGAAGCAGGGTCGGTGGTAAGATGATTAATCTTATTCTGAATATCATTTTGAACTGCACCATGACTTTTACCCAAAAGATGCATCAATTCAGCAAGGTAGGTAATCGAGCCAGACGCATAAGCAAAGGAATAATTTAAATTTTGTAAAAAGAATCCACTAGAACCGCGTTCGTAAAATCGCCGATCCACTTAATAGAGTTAGAGCCCAAATATCCGTTATGATCAAACGCAAGAGTCACTAAAGAGTCTAAATTCTCCAATAGGCCACCTAAGCATCTGTCATTATACTGACTTCTCAGTTTTGACATGGCCAACCCTAAAGTCATCAAATCCAAATCTTCAAGGGCGCCATTCTGGAGATGATTCCTAAGAGAACTAGTCCTAACAGTAGCATCGAAATACCAACAATCCGCACCCTTCGAGATCTTGCCGTCCGCTTGAACTGCACCATGTCCAAAAGCATTTCTCTTCTTCTGTGCATACCAATTCTGCCTAAACTGCCTTAAATTGCAAAGTAACCCTGAGCCCTCCCATTAACCGCAATAGGTGTAGGATCATTTATTGCCTGGCTATGCTGGACTGGTAAAGAACAAACCAGGAGCCGTCGGCGTCGACGGTACCAGGTTTCCTCTTCGCGTGTTGATGTTTGATATGCAGCATAGTAAAGATACAGTTCAGATTATGACATTATCTGAGCATGACAAGCTCCATAATCCACACACGATGAAGAAGTACCTTCTGCGTCATGACTATGTCATGGCAAGAATGTATGAACTCGTTCACGATCTTATTGAACATATCTTGTATGAACAAATTGCAAACGCTCCAAATGGGTTTTCTCAATTTTATAAAAAAGAAAGAATCTCCCTCTATTTTCCCTTCCCTTTACCGACCTTCCATAACCAATTCAATTATTGCTGATAGTAATTTTTCATAGAATCATCACTAATGATTGACAATCTTCTAAGCTCTGCTGTATAACAAACATCACCTAATCCATAGGCAAAAACGAAACTAATTTGACCCAATTAGATACAGAGTGGATTTATCCGTCAATTTCTGTAGCCATTTTATAGGCCTTGAATCAAAATACCCATTCTGATCAAAAGCGATAACTTAAAGGGGATCTAAAGTATCAGAATATGTTATGGAAAGTCTTTATCAAAAGTTTGCCGTTAGGTAAATATAAATACTTCGTAAAAAAAAAAAAAAAGTATTGTATGACCGTATTTTAAAAAATTAATCTCCTAAAAGTGTATTGAAATCGATATCTACATTTTTCGCAGAGGATCCCATAGGACTTCTCAAAGATGTCGCAGCACTAGATGGATTAGCAGCACGTCCGGGCATATGACTAGTCCCCTGACCACTATTAGCAGAATAGTAACCACTATAACCTCCTCTACCACCACCAGCATCACCATCAGAATCATGCCCTTGACTTGAGCTGCGCAATTGGCTCAATCTTTCACGATGTATTTCTTGGACACGAGCTTGTCTTTCAGCATTTGCGGTCTTGGAAGTATGATTTTCAAGAGGACCTGAAAAATCTGCATGTCCATTAAATTTGTGTACCAATGATTGTCTAGTGGGTGAAAAAACAGTTCGTTGTTGCTGACCTCCTTCTTCTTGCCGTACACTCTTTGTACGTAAATCGCGCACATAATCAGTAAGTGAGAATGGAGTACCATCAGCACCTGATTTACCATAACCATCCCTACTCTTCTTTTTCTTAAATTTCTTTTTCTTTTTATCACCACCACCAGTACCAGCGCCACTAATAGCTAGATTCCTTTCTGCTTGTTGTATACCAGATGTACGGATTTCACTCATTCGTAATGAATTACTACTAAATGAATACGCTCCTGGTGATAAAGGATAATCACCGTGAGTAGCTGCCTTACTACCTTCAATAATTCTTTCCCGATCATTATAGGCTACACCTGCCATAAAAATGGTCAACTCCCAAGATTCATCTAAATTTGGCAAATGCTCATCAGGAGAACTAAGCAAACTGATACCCTTTTCAGTACGAGCATAACTAGCGCATGGTGTCGTACCACCCGTTTGAGTTGCATCTGTCAAAACAAAATCAGAAACTTCACCAAAAAGTTGAAACTGTGAAATAGCGGCACGTACAATATCCGATCTATTCGAACCATTTTTAACAACAAGAATACCATGTCTAACACTAATCGTTCCACCAATAGCATCAGGCTTATCTAGTTTCGTAACAATATGAGCACTTAGTACAAAATGAGCTTTATGTGCAGATTGCTTCTTGGGCGAAAATCGACCTGCAATATTCTTCGATAAAGTAGGATCATGCTCAATATCATAATGAGAAGGTGTAGCGCCTTCTGCTACATTAATACCACTAGAATGGCCTACGCCCATAATATCACTCTCAAATCGAAATTGATCAACTCTGGCTTTTGTAGCGGCGGCAATTTCTCTCATTTCTGGGCTACGGACTTGTCCAGGCCAAGGTGCACGTCGAACAGCTTTGAAAATAACACCTCTATCAACGGCATCAATATTCATTAATGAATGATGTTCAGATGTACCATGTCTAGTGGAAGCAGGGACCCATGGTTTTGGTTTATTAAGGGTATATTTGCATTCTTCAATAACATCATCAAGAGCCATTTCAAATAACCTTTGAGCACGCATATTCTTAGCTCTTTCAGCAGATTTCGAACGAGACCTTCCTTGGGGATTAGAATTACTTCTAGGTCTTCCACGCTCATCACTAGCTAGACGAGCAGTTTGTAAACCATGAATACTATTAGCAGGAGTATCCCGACCGCGAAGTCCGGCTACACCACCACTAGTTGCCTGGGGTGCTAAAACACCTTGCCCTTGAGATAAATATCTAGAACTTTCTCTCTGACTAGCTGCATTACGTCGTAAAAGTCCACGAGAACGCATAGCACGTTCACTACGAGCACTACCATATGCTTCACGATTAAGTGAGCTATCAGCAGATTTAGCACGTGCTGATGTTAATCTTTCTCTTGAATCAGCACGACTTTCATTTTCCATTCTTCTTCGTAAAGCGCTATATGGCCGAAGATCAGGTGGTGGTGCAACTCCAAATGATCTTCTAGAAGAATGAAGTTGGGCACTATCTCCTGTCATACCACTATTAAAACCTGCGCGATTCGCAAAAGTATCACGACGGCATTCGTCTTCCTGATGACGGCGCAATT
>JACKZZ010015888.1_pt1 | contig 9998 bp, 9 predicted proteins | sample 8027871 | NCBI WGS metagenome assembly JACKZZ01 (sample SAMN15724774, study PRJNA655200) | protist metagenome | isolation source: fluorescence activated cell sorting (FACS) single amplified genomes of... | place: USA: West Boothbay Harbor, Gulf of Maine | collected 2000-07-19
CTGTGTATAAATCAGTCCAATCATTTAAAAAGACTGTATCACTCTTTAAACTTAAATATAAAACTTCCACATTCAAACCTTCAGTTGTAAAATTCGCTAAACCTTCAAGTGTATATTTACCTTCCACTTTATTCTGATTGATGTCTCTAATGTTTGCATAACAAGCAACAGTCGCTGCCCCATTATATACTGGATACTCTGGTATTTCTAAGCCCATCTTTTATAATATACCATAATATTTTATTTTTATATATTAATCAATTTTATTTTTATGGATTGTAAAATATCTCACCACTTGCTACATCATACCATAAACTATATTGTGGGTGAGAACCAGTTCCTGGATTTACCGCTGACCGAATTGGTTTTATAAAAGTGCCAGTGTTTGCAGCGTCTAATGCTACTCCTGTTGCGTTTAATACGATGCTATTTCCCGCTTGATTAGTCTGACCGGCTTCTTCGCCTATTGCAACTGATTTCGTACCCTGATTAGTCCTCCCTGCACTAAAACCTATCGCAACTGCTCCATTGCCTTGTCCTGTATATGCCGCTTGCCACCCCATAGCACAGGCGTATTGTGATTGATTGGAATTACCTGCACCTGACCCAACGGCAGTGGCTCTTGAACCTTGTAAGGATTCACCTGCATTTGCACCAACTGCAACACAATTATCACCTTGTGTGTTTCTTCCAGCATCCTCTGCAACTGCGACAGACCTTGAACCTTGTGATGTTTGTGCTGCCAAATTACCTATGGCTACTGACCCAAGTTTTTGATTTGAATTTCCTGCATTGTATCCAATAGCAACAGCCGTCGTCTTTTGACTTGTTCGTCCTGCATAATTACCTATTGCAACAGCCCTGTTTGACTGATTGGTTTCTCCTGACTTTGAACCAATTGCAACACTTTCAGATGATTGACCTGAATTTGCGGCAAGATGACCTAATGCTACTGACTTTTGCCCTTGATTTGTTGAACCAGAACCTGTGCCTACTGCTACACTATAATTCTGCTGATTAGTTTGTCCTGCCCGTAATCCAATACCGACGGTCTGTGCGCCTTGATTAGTTTGTCCTGCCGTATTACCAATTGCCACAGCGTCCGCTAATTGTGTGGTATTTCCAGCACTAAATCCAATTGCAACACTATTATCAGACTGTGTTAATGCTCCTGCCGCCTCACCAATTGCCACTGCACGCAATCCTTGTCCGTTATTACCTGCAGCAGTACCAATAGCCACCGCGCCTGATAATTGATTAGAAACACCAGATGCAGCGCCAATAGCCACAGCATAAGTCCCCTGTGCGAGTTGTCCTGCGGTTAGACCAATCGCCACAGTATGAGTGCCTTGTGTGGTTTGTCCTGCATTTTTACCAACAGCAACTTTATCTTGGTCTAATTTAAGTGTATCTACTACTTTAAAATCTCCTGTATTTGGATTTACTGATATTGGGGTTGTTGATGCATCAACATTTAAAGTCTTACCTGTCCCAGCACCATCTGTAAAAACTGGATAATATGTTCCACTTGTATTTGTGTCTGTTATATCAACTGTTGCGGCACTTCCACCACCACCACCAGCTGGTCCATTCTCCCATGCAGTGGTTGCTTCGTTATACTTAATTACATCGCCAGTGGCGAGGGTGTCATCGTTAATAGCAACATTGGTGATGTCTCCTAATGATGGAGGCGTGTATGAGCTGTACGGTACGTTTGACATATTACATTAAGCAAATATATTTATTTTAAGGAGTAAATATATTTACAACGGTTTTTATGTTAAGCTGGTTGCGGAATCCTGCTGTTGAGTCCAGCATTGAAACTATCGGCGAGAGGCATGAGTGGTAGATTGATTGGCTTCTCAGGGTTGTAGGCTAAACCTTTTGGCTGACCTCTGGCATAGCCAGTATTCGGATAGAGCCCACCTTGGTAGGGAATTGCTGGACGGCGGAGAACTCGTTGCGCACCTCCTACACTGCCTAGCGAGGAGACACCTTTACACGGCATCACACCACGAGTACCTCCTTGATTTGACAACAGCACAGACTGTCGTAGTCCTGTCGGATTTTCTAAACGTTGTGTCCTAGTCCAGTTGAGACGAAGCACAGGAGCAGATAGTCCATTATTGGCATCTCCTCGTAAGGGGAGATTTCCTATGGTGTTGACAGCTTTATTACCCTTCAGACCATTGCGAATTTGAGGAACGACGCTCATATAGTATATCAGAATATTTTTATTTTTCTAAAAATCTAGGATATAATTTCTATACTTCTCCCAGGACCAACCCTTAAACACTCGGTTTGCTCTGTGAATATGTTGATGGTTAGGTTGTCACGCCCACCTCCTGCAGCATAGTTGCTTGTGGTGACTACACCCTGAAGATTGATACTTCTGGAATCCAAACCACTTATGCTGCGACTATATTCCGAGTCAGGCATATTGAGACGGAAACATTGAACACAGTAATTATTGACATATTGGTCAAAGGATATGTTCTTAGTATCTCTGCTTCCCATGAGAGAGTTCTTGGTGATGCCATATAGTTCTCCTAAATTCGCAGGAAATTGTGGGAGGTACGCGCCATTCAGCTGCAGAGAAAGCGTCATGGTCTCCTGTGGTGCAGCAAAGTTAAAGTATTGCGACTTGTATTTTTCGCAATTGGTATTTAACACACCACCCACATCATACTGCGGTAAGCCTAGATCGACAAGAGTGCCAGAAAGATCTGTTGCACCGTCGGCGACATATTTGCCTCTTATATAAGCACCTTGTTTCTTGTGCCCTTGGACAATTATAGGCGCTCCCTGGTCATTGAACTTTGTTTTCCGCCAGCAAATCCATACACGATCTAACGATTGAGTGCTGACTGTGAACCGAGAAGCACCAGAGTGGGTCTCTTGGAAAGAGGTGTAACTCTTGTAGGGGATTTCAAGGAAACCATTCTGACTCATCTGTGCTGAAATCATCTGATCGTAAGTCATGTCTGCAAGTCCGATTGCCTCGATTGTGGCGTGAATCTGAGTTAATTCGTACCGACCTCCTTTTGATCCTATTGTGGCGAAACCAGCCTCAAAAAGAGGAGGACCAGTTACACCTGCCGCATCACCAATTGCAGTTCCAGCAGAGGTTGTGAGCACATTGTCGCTTGTCATGTAAAGTCGCACACGGATATCTGGTAAAATTGATGTATCTAATAATTTAGGATCAGCTGTTGCTAAGAAGCCGTAGAACTTGTCGATGCAGAATTTCTGTGGCACTGTCGTTCCAGTGTTTGTGTAATCCTCGTTCGAAATACCTGTAATTACATTTAGACCGTTTCCGAAACCGTTGACGTAAGACTTGTTGCGCACATACTCTGGATGTCCAACCACTGAGTCACACTCCTCTCCAGTTAGCGCACGCATCGCCTCTCCTAATGTATTGACAAAGTTGGTGCCTTGTGATAAAACAATTCCGCCTACACTTACCTCCACCCGCTCGACGAGATCATTTATAGGTGGGAGCCGTGCTCCTGCAGTTTTACTTCCAGCATTTGCTGACGCATTGCACCACACTTTTAAACTTCGGAGATTTAAGATGGCATTACTGGGTAAATCAAAACTGATGATGTCGTTCTGTTTGGCAGAATCCTTGTTTTGTGTTTCTAGCTTAAAAGTGTTGGTGGAGAAACCTTGAAGACGCTCCACAAAATAGGTCAAGTTCGGATTGAAACTCATTGCTGTTATATTATACCAAAATATAAAAATAAATTTGACAAAACTACTAAATACTTTCTTTCCTGGCTTAACCTCGCTTTTGATTGAACCCTGGTGTCTGGTAGCCAGATTCGCCGTACTGCAATTTGTTTAAAGGTTCAGTTCCAAATCTGGCTGGCACGGTGTGAACAGGCAACTGGGATTGCAGGACTTGGTTTTGACCTCCCATGAACTGAACAATGTCTACTTTGATGGCTGCCTCCCAAGACCGATTGCCTAAGGTCGACTGCTTTACATATTCCGAAGCAAAGAGCGGTTCATTGCTGTCTGGCTTTCTCTCCACGTTTTGGGGAATACTGCGTCCATGTGAGTCTGTTATGTAAAGGCGTAAGAATGTGAGCTGTCGTGTGTTCAAGTTTACGAAGTATTCCATCTGAGTGCCTGTTGTAAACTGCACGAAATCGTTATCGACAATCATTCTTGCTAAAATTCGTGAAGTGCTCATTGGATTGCTTCCGACACTATCTGAGTTTTCAGCTACAAAACTCTCTGTCTGAATGTTTGTGTTGTTGACGTCGGTTCGGAGATACACGTTCTGCTGAGAACTCAGCTGGCAGTTATATGGGCAGCTGACCGTGATTGAGTTGGGATCTGTTGTGAGATCAACATTTAAGCTGTTTATAGCTTCCCATGTTGCCAGATCTGTACCGCTTTGATACTTTCTTATTCGATTTGTTCCTAAAAGTTCAAAACTGTCCCCATCTTCGACCAACGTTCTTACCAGCACTTTTGTAAGTCCATGTGGTCCAATAAAGTTAATCTTAAACTTGATTATATTGTCTGTGGCTCCATTAGTAGGAGGGCTTATATTAGCAGCTGGAATACTAGGGGTTGCAAGACCAACTCCTGAGGCAGTTGCGAGTGCAATGGCTAAAGTATTTGCAAATTGGGCAGCTAAGGAGTTTCTACTCGGATAGTCTTTGGATGGTAAATAATATGCTTTGCCTTTCACAGGAACAGGAGTACCAGCACTACCAGCACCTCCCTCTGTGGTAAGTTTGAAGATGTTGTTGTTTGCATTGATATTCGTAAAAGACTTGTACATACTAAAAGATTGGAGTGTGAGTCGAATGTATTGATTGTCTTGACACGTGATAGGTGTTTGGTTCAGCGACAGCGTGATGTTGTCACCATCGCTCGTGCTGTTTAGACTGCGTTCAGTATCGACATAAATATTGTACGATTTTACAACCTCGGTCGCCATTATATATATAACTAACACATATTATTTATATATATAATATTTCATCAGTCTTTTTTGGGTTCGCCATCTGCTGATAAAATGCTAATGGCATTCTTCATGATCCCACCTGTTTGCCGTTTCTTAATAGGCTTGCCTTCCCAAAGCTTTCCCTGAATGATCTTGTCCTGCTCCTCTTTCGGTGTATACTCTACATAGTTCCAGGCAAGTTCTAACCAAGCAGGACAGACGCCAGGATACGCCTTCATGAGCTCCTTCATCTCTAAATCTCGTCGGCGTAGAACATCATCTGTAAAGTTGCATCTGTTGCTGTACTGCTTTGTCCGATCAAACTCATCATCCAAAGTTGTGTGGCAAATTACTTCTTCTTCAAGCATCTAGTAATATATACTACATGTATTTTATTTTTGACAACTTTTCCTAAAGGTCTTTTTACTCACTTCTTTTCTACTTCGCTTGACGTGCTGGTTAACGCTGGCTGTGCAATGCCTGTGCGATTCGCTTGCGTTTGAGAGCGTCTGACAGCTGGGGGATCAGAGGATGGAGCACGCCAGTTCCGCCTGGGTTCCCTTGCTTTATCTTGTGATAAAGGGCGTGGCGACATGACACGAGAAGTTGTCGTCTCCCTTTTGGGGGTTGAACTAGGAGTGTTCAAAAAAACACTCTCATCAACTCTGGCACCTTGAGTGTAGGCTCGGGTGAGCATTTCTGGAACACTTGGGCTCGCTTGTGAGAATATTACGTTTTGCGAATTTAGTGTATCAAGGAGACTTTCTGTTATGATTTGTTGAGATTGAGCACTGGCAGAATGAAACTGGCTCAAATTCATTTCTAGTGCTGGATTTTCCATTTGTGTGCCTATTGTTTCTCGAAGAATCTGAGTCCCTCTACTCGCAATTACAGCTCGTCCAATGCTTTCATCAACATTGGCAGATACAAGTTTGACAGGCGGAGGTGTCCACTCTCTCGCTTCGTTCTGATATTGCCTTAAGATATTTCCAGCATTGCTAAAGCGGTTGCCTTGCATAAATTTTGCACGGTTCACAGCCATTACATCTGCCGAGATTGGTTTGGGTGCAGACCTTTGATACTTGGGCGTCTTGATACCTGGCAGGAAAGGATTGCCAAGGTTACCGCCAAAGTCTGCATTTGCAAACCCAACGGAAAATGCCTGGTAAGAAAGGCAATGGTGTCGTAAATTCTTGTCGCTTAATAAGCCTACTCGAGTAGCCATTATACTACATACATATATTTTTAATTTTTACAAGAATTTGTTTGCCTTGTCATTGCAATGACAGGGAATACTGTCTGGAACGATGTACTCGTCAAATCCAGAGCGAAACCTTCTACACTCTGTTTTGGGGGAAAAGTCGAGGAACAAAAAGTTGAAAGGTTTAGAATGTGCATAGGTGCACATAGCCGTCCACTCTTCATCTGTAACTGGCAAATCGCTCTCTTCCTTAACCTTTTTGATTTGGTTCTCGTCGTTGATTTTGAAGAGCAACAGATGTGTGGTGTTCTCTCTGATACATCTGGCTACACCTCCTAAAGCGCAATATGATTGAACAAGCATAAATATGGAGATGCCTAAACCGTCCCCCACATGGCGGTGTCTAATTGCAAGGTTCGTCAGTCCAGCATTCCTACGTGCCATCAAGTCAGTTCCAAGGCAATCATCAATAATAACAGCGAGGCGAGGTGGTCGTTCCTCACCATATTTCCATTTCTCTCGGAAATCAGGTTCAAAGAACCCATTGTCTAGGTACGACACAAGATCCTGGGCTCGAATTTTATCAAAAGACACTCCCTGCATGTCTCGCTGGTACTTCTTGAATAGTTCCTTCCTCTTTAAGAAGTCCTCGAATTCTTGCTTTTCAGTTTCAACATTCTTGATAATTGTTTTTAGTACGGTCATGCACGGCTCGTACACGTCCTCGTCTGCTATGTCTGCGATGTTCCAGATTTCTTTGTTGCTATTGTATGTGGGCGTTATGAGGTACACTCGGTCGTAATAGCCTTTTGCTTTTGCTTTTCTAACTAAATTGGCGATCGCCACGGACTTACCACCACCACGTTTTCCAGATGCAATGCACAAGGTATGGAGCTTAGGAAAGTCAATGTCGGTTTCAATCGAGAAGGCAGCTTTTTTGGGTAGCTCGGTAGAAAATTTGTTGATCTGTTTTACTCTCATCTGATTAATATGTGTGGAGAATAAAATATATTCTTAATACATATATGTCAGAAGGACTGCCAGTGAGCGAAAGTTTTATCATTGCTCTCTTTGGAGGCATCTCTGGAATCGTGATGCTAATATTGTCATGTGGACTGAAGAGTAGGTGTGTGCGTATCAAATGTGGCTGTTTGGAATGCGACAGAGATGTTTTGGAACCACAGCATTTTGCCTCAGTTGACGTCAGTCGGAGGTCTGTCAATTAGACGTTTACAATCTTGAGCATATGGGTTGAGACACATCTTTAAGAACTTATCTCGGTGAATTGTAGTGGGCTCATCAAATTGTCGCATGATGGGTCTTCTTGTGAGCAGAGAACGTGCTTCTGCCATATCGTACATGGGTTTGACCCATTTGTATAAGTCGTCGTCCGGTTCCAGATTTTCTTTGAACAATTCAGGTGGCATAAAGTTGTTTAGCGAATGCAGATCGGCAGTCCAGGTGTAAAATGCTCCAGCAACACCACCAGCTAAAGCACCTGGAATGCCTGCTACTAAACCACCAACACGAACGGCAGTAGCTGTCGCCAGGAAGTCCGTAATCCACTTTGTGGGATGGATGGCAACCAACCTGTCTCGTTTACTTCCCAAAAGTGCTTTCGAAGCTCCAACCACATCACCAATCACATAATAATGGGTGGATATGTTATCCACAGTATGGTTCAGATTTACTTCCGTGACTGCATCCGCTGGCGATGAGCCAGCATTAAATACATAGCTTTTAACATTGTTTTCCTTACCAATGTAGTATGCCAAGCTTCCGCCTAAACTATGCCCTGTGGTTATGATCCGTGCGTCAGGGTATTTCGATCGTACGTCATTATATTTGTCTGCCGCCAACTTGAATACACCTGAGGGCATGCCAACCAACTTCTCTAGTGGGGCACCTGGGGCAACCTGAGTTATATCAGCTAATGCATCACTTACGTTTCTCGTCCCTCGATAAGAAATGACCACATCGTCAGGTCTGTTTTTGTGTGGCTTCAGGATGACACCTGAGGATTTATCGCTCAGTTCAGGTAGTATTTTGTGCTTTGGTAAATACTCCTGCATCCTTTCAAACGCCGTCTCTACATCGGTATCATAAATGTCATAGGCGACTTGAGAGAGCACTGCATAACGTCTCATCAATTTGTCTTCTTCTTTCGTTGTGACCAGGTCGACTTCTTTTAATGAGTGGTCACCCCTTTCTATATTCTCCTCCATCTTATATATTGCCTAGATATTTTGTCCATGTGTTCTTTAGACAATTCTGTAAAATAAAGTCTAAAAAACTGTAAGCTTTTCTAAAAATAAAATATCCACATATGTTATGGGCGAGAAAAACACCGAAGCAGTTGTTCCTAAACTTACAAAGACAGGTCAGAAACCACGGACGCTAACACCAGAACATTTAGAAAAGTTGAAAATAGCACGAGAGAAGGCAAGAATTACACAGATCAAAAATACAGAGTTGAGAAAACTAGAAAGAGAGAATAAATTGCACGAGAAGGAGCAGAGAGAAAAGGAAATAGTTCAGGAGAATAAAAAAAATAAGGAGGTACGTCTTTCTGCCATTGCTCCTGAACCCTTAGAAGAAGATGGTATAGAAGAAAAGAATGACCTTTCCGATGAAGAAGAAGACGAGCAAATTATTATCAAGAAGACACACAAGAAGAAGAAGAAGAAGAAGAAACCAGTAATAATTGTTGATGCTAGTAGTGATAGCGAGAGCGATGACCAGCAAGTCATTTATATCAAAAATAAATCCAAAAAGAAACCAGTTCAACATGAAGAGCCACAACCAATTCCACCCCCCACCACAACCAGACAATATCCGACCAATCCTTTTTTTAACACACACTACAAAACTTACTAGGTTGAAGGCTGTAGCGGCAACGAACTTACTAGGTTGAAGGCTGTAGCGGCAACGAACTTGTGACGGTTGAAGGCTGTAGCGGCAACAAACTTGTGACATTAAAAAAATAATATGTTCCTTTAGTATATATCAAGAGATGCCAGTGAGGCATAGAACAAATTTTACTAAAAAGTGTCCGACAGATTTGGAAGGTAGATTAAGGAAACCATCTTGTCGTGTAAAACAGCCTGAATTTAACCCCCACAACAATCCTACACCAAAACCACCAGGACCGCCGAAACCACCAGGACCACCGTCAGGTCCTACGATTCCAACACATATTATACCACCACCGCCACCAGTATTTCCAAGTGGAGGTGGCAATAGTTTTCCCACAGGTTTAGCTATAGCTGGAGGAGTAGTTGGAGGTGCTGCTTTAAGTGTGGGTGCTGGAATTTTGGCAAGAAGAGCATTACAATCTGCTTACAGAGCTAGTGCAGAAGGTGAAGATACAATAGAAATGGACGATATTAGTTATCCACCAGGAGCAGAAGGGGAGCCACCTATCATAGATGAACCCATACCAGCAGAACCAGCAGCACCAGCAGAACCACCCATTGATCTTGAACCAACACCTGCAGCTGGAGATGCAGGCGAAGCAGTATTAGAATTGGCACAAAATTCTGGTGATGTGGCAGAAGGTGGTACTGAATTAACTTCGGTTGGTGCTGATGCAGCAACTGGTTTTGTTGATGTACCTCTTGATAGTGCTGCAACCGCAGATGTTGCTGGAAGTGGTTTTGCGGCAGGAATAACATCTTTTGGAAGGTCTGCGGCACAATTATCGTCAAATGCTGTAAAACTGGGTGCAAAAGCACTGGCGGCATTAAAACCGACGGTTGCACCACCTGCTGGTTATGAGGCATTACCCCAACCTGCTGGAGGTGCACAAGACCTTGAGGTAGAACCAGAAGA
>JACKZZ010016938.1_pt1 | contig 9996 bp, 3 predicted proteins | sample 8027871 | NCBI WGS metagenome assembly JACKZZ01 (sample SAMN15724774, study PRJNA655200) | protist metagenome | isolation source: fluorescence activated cell sorting (FACS) single amplified genomes of... | place: USA: West Boothbay Harbor, Gulf of Maine | collected 2000-07-19
ATCTCCTCAATAGACCTACCAGGTTTACCTGGCTTGGTGTATCGAGCCTTCTTAGGCGCCATATTGTGCAGTGGTTTGTGCACTTATCAGCTATAAGTGCTATGTGAAGTGCTCTTGCCCATAAAGGCACTGGCCGAAACACTGCGTACGACCGTAAGCAATATCCTTTCTACCCTTCCCTTCTTAACTTTAAGATAATTTTAGATTCAAAACTACATCTCATAGTTATGAGAGATGCAATTTTAATAGTTTTATGTTGAAATTAGAGATCGTAGTGGTTTATAGGAGGTGATAGGAACTTTCGTACTCCACAAGGATGTACCCCATAATGGTACTCTTCAGCTGCTTCTCATTATTCCATATTGTTGGATCCGATCCATCTGTCAAAGTTTTTCATCTTATTGACCAGAAGCTATTTGGTGAGACTGATGGCTCAGTGTTGGAAGGTAGTTTTACATGTCCAAACTCAATTGGATGTGAGTTTATTAGCACTGATATAGATATAAGTGGGAAAGAACTAATGAGTAATTTAGGGGGGAAATACTCGTTACTCAAGGAAAAGAATATGTTGCAAGACTCTATTACTGTTGGGTTGTATAGCATACATTCATGGGGAATGGGAAGTGAATGGCCTCATCATCCAGATTTGTGTAAGCTGCCTACAATGCTCTCCATGGCAGAAAGTGAAGAATCGCATTCACGATTTGACAAGTTGTTCAGGGGCTCGTTTGTTGGATACGATGGAAACAGTACTACTCATCCAAGTAGCACTGTACAACGCACTTACGTGACAGACTTCACCGTCAGGAAGGCACCTGTAACATCAGCTCTACTCTTGACACCTGTTGCGCACAATGAAAAACTGCCTGGTGCTGCTTATGTTGCTAGTACATGCCATGGTAATGCTAAGCATAGGCCTCGCCGTGAAGCTGTAGTAAGCCAATTAGAATCAAGCTACAGGATAGATAGTTTAGGGCAGTGTCATAGAACAAGAGCTACTACAAATAATCCTGGAGCGGTGAAGAGATTGTCGCTTGGTAAGACAGATGCTGAGACATTGCTTTTAAAACAGCAAGCTTTGTCAAAGTATCTCTTTTATTTAGCATTTGAAAACACTATTGAACCTGGATACGTTACAGAAAAAGTATTTGATGCGCTGATAGCTGGCACTGTACCGATCTACCTTGGTGATTCATCGACCTGCCGTCAATTATTACCACATCCTAAAGCTGCGATCTTTGTCGATGATTATGTATCGCATCATTATGATGCAAAGACTCCAGAATATATTCATGGTATAAAAGCTTTAGGAGATCATTTGCAGTTCCTGACATCAAACGCAACTGCTTATCACGAACATCTAGCATGGAGGGAAAACTTTGATATTTCTACATTAAATCCATTATTAAGAGTTTCCTGGCCATGTAGAGTTTGTCAATGGGCTATAAGCAATATATCTGATCATATAAATATAAATAAACTCCGAAAAGAGAAGGAAGACGCGAGTACGCTATGCAACAGCAAGTTATCAAGGGAGGTCGGGTAGAGTTAGTTCTGTACTAATATCTGATGCTTGCCAGTATATTTAATATGACTTATTGTTTACTGTGTGTATTTATAAATATTCAAATCCCGAACAAATATACATGATATATCTTCATTAAATTACTTTTGTTTTCGTGTTCGTGCAGTAATTAACTGATCTTCCAGCTTCATCAATTCGATTGAATTGGGATCTTCTCTATCTTGAAATTCAGGGAAACGTTCTAAATAAGTCCTTACACCTAATGCTTTATGTTCTGCTGTCGGTGAACCACCTCCAATGGGTTTACCAGGAAAGTTATCAGATGAAAGTTTCTTAGTTTTTGTAGGTGAATTAGAACTTGTGAATTCTAGTCGTTCAGATGATGACATAACTAGAGAAAGGATAGCACAAGCTTGATCCATTGTTGATATTTTACGCATATCCTCTTTTTGTGTTTTCACTTTCATTGGATCCTCAAACTCACTCCATCTTTCATGTGGCATCATAAAACGATATTTGAATGGAGCAGGCCTTTGTCCAGTTATTCTCATAATTAAATGAGCACCGGATTCATATCTATACCGCTTTAATTCACCTTGTAATGCCATACCACGAGCTTTGTGTATACCTTTTATTAATGCTTTCTGTGATATGCTATATGCTTCAGCTAACTCCTTAAAACGCAAACTATTTCTTTTATCTTCAGGTTCGGGTTTATTTCCAGTTAAATTATCAAAAGTTTCAACCCATTCTGATAAAGATTTACGATCTTGATTACGTCTATATATTGCACTAGCAACATTTTCATCTAGTTGGTTTTGTACTTCCATGGCTAAGGTCTCTAAATCTCCGCGTTCAGCTAATACCATTTCAATCACTTCCCTCATTTGAGCAATGCTCGCACAGAAATATTCATCAATAGACACTACTTCGATTAACTTATTCATCAATGCAAATGGTGTACTTACTTTTATTGATGTTGTATATGGTGATATTTTACGTTTATTATAAAATTCTGTTTTTGAATTACGATCTTGTGGATCAATATATGTCTTTACTTCACTTCTTGCACCATTTTCATCTTTCAAGTCTTCCCGCACAAGTTTTAAATTTTTTATACGTTGCAATAATTTTTGTATATTATTTAAATCATCAGCTCTGTCATCTTTATTTTCTAATTCTTTGTCTTTTAGTGCTTGTGATGATAATTGCAATTCTGTCTTTAATTTTTTAATCAAGCGATGTAACCGTTCTTCTTCTTCTTTGTGTACATTCTCTTCAGCAGCCACCTTGTAAGCTACGAGAGCGTTGTCAGCTTCAACGATGCGTTTTTTTTGCTTTGTACGCATTGATTTTTCTGTTATACGAATATTCTTATCACGTATAAGATTATTTTGAATTTTTTCAACTTTTTCAATAGCAAATTTTTTACCTTCATGAGCTCCGTCAAACTCCTCGTCTGAATCATGACCATGACCATGCACTTCTTCATCGTAATCTGATTCACCTAATGATGGATCTGATTCAAGACTTTGTCGTGTATTTACACGAGGTGTACCAACTGTGTCAGTTAACTGTAACAATGGAGAATTTTTCATTTGTTTTTCAGGTATAATACTAGATGAGGTATTCTCAGTATTCAGGGCACTTTGATCATCATCTGCAAACATTGGTCCAAAATCTGCACCAACTTCACTTAATAAGGCAGTTCTTTCTGGACTTTGTCCACTGTTTTGACCTTGTAATGCTTGTCGTCCTCCACGAGGTTGTGATGACTTCAATTTATTCTTATATTTTTTACCTTTCTTCGAATCGGTACCCAGCTGGTGGCTTTGACCCGTATGGGCATGTTCCCGATCAGTGTTGAGTACAGTAATATCTATAGGATGTTTATATGAACTAGCATTTGATTCCTTGTCATATTCATCATTGTCATACTCGTTACCCCATCCTTCTTCTTCAAACTTATTGGGTTCAGAATTATCAGATTCTCGTACGCGCATGTGATGACCATGTCCACGTGAATATGGTAAACCGTCGTCATTTGAATTAGTAGTAAGTAATTTTTCTCTTTTTCGAGCATCAAATAATTGTTCTTCTAAAAATCTGCTATACCCTAATGAATGAAATGCACGCTCTTCCGCATCCATAATAAGCATTTCTAACTCCACTTTTCGCATATTTTCGCACTCTTTTTGTCTGTGCATTTCTTCATTTAATGACTCTAATGTTTTTAATACATTATTCATTTTTTTATATTCATTTTCTTCATATGCCCATCCATCTTTATGATTTGTATATTCTGTTTGTAATTTATGATAATCACTATCAGCCATACTTAAATCATCTGTTAAAGCGGTGATAGCTTTCTCAGCTTCACCGTATCTCCATGTGATTTCAGTGATCATATTTTGTAAACTTTCTTTTTCACTATTAGTTCTTTTTAATTGCGATTCTATAGTGTCATGATTATCTTGTAATAAAAATAAATCCTTTTCTAATGTAGTAATTTTTTTCTGCAATTCCTCTGCTCGTTGTTGCACTGCGAAATCATCTTCCATAACATCTTTAGCAGCACTCTTCTTGCCTTGTATTGCATCTTTGTTACGTGTATGATGCGTTACATCACCTTCTGTTGTACATGCAATAGAAACTGGTGTATCATCTCCAGAATCGCTATCAGCTGCTAAAGCTGCAAGAGCCATTTTCTTCTTCAGTAACATCGCTCGTCTGGATCGGTTACCTTTTCTATTTTTATGTGCTTCTAGTGTTGTTTCTTCTACTCGCTGAACTGATGAAGTGCTTGAATTGATATCTTTAAATATATCTGTAGAAGATTTATCAACTTTAACAGGTGTTTTAAGGCCTTTCCTATCCATCATTCTTTTCATTGCTGCTTCTTTTCTTTGTGCTAATTTGTGCGCTGCATCTATGAAAGTCTTATTTTCAACATAATTGTGAATAACAAGACGATGAAAGCGTTGAATACATCTTGCTGCAAGATCACGTCTACGTTTCTCTGCTTCTATTGCAGCGCGTTCACGTCTTTCAAATATTTCTGCATTTCTTTTGTCTTGTGCGATACGTTTCATTTTAGCTCCAACAATATAACATCTCCAGTAGGCTTGAATAATGATACTAGCACGATGTTGTTCTAATCTTCTGTTCATTTCGAATCGTTTATCTTCAATAGACGCATCAACTTTCATAACCAAGGCAACACTTCGGCGACGTTGTGCTACAAGACTTTGATTTCTTTGATAATTATCTTTTTCTTCAATCTTTTTACGAATAGCAGCCACTTTGCGTTGAGTTTCCCTTATCTTTTTTAAACGATTTGCTTCAGTTATTTCTGCTTCAATAAGTGCCATTTCTTTATCATTTTCATCATCATAATCTATTTGTAACTTGTGATTAGACACTTCTAAGATTGCGATTTCTTGCAATAAGGACTCCTCTTCCTGTAATAATATTTCTCGTCTGAGAAGTTCACGTTCTTCGCGTGCTTTTGCTAATGCTTTTAATTTACGACATTGTTTTACATATTTTCTTATACGGTATACTATTAATATAGTTGCATTAAAGCGTCTCATATTCATTAATTTACCTTCAGCAATGATTCTATCAGCAAGGGCTTGTTTTTCTTCTAGCTCACCTAGTTGTCGTGTGATTGTATATTGATTAGCAATAGCTTCCCTTTCATCGGCTTCTTTGATAGACTTTATAGCACGAGCTTTATCTTGTGCAGCATAATAAGTATTGAAATCTTTATCACTTTCATGAGAATGTTTGATTTTTCGTTGGAATTCAGCCTCTTTGTTCTCGGCCTTTTTAATCACTAATACTTTAGTCTTTTTGCTTGGTGCGCCCGTGTATGCATTCTTGTGGAAAATAGCTGAATTTGGTTCAGATATGTCACCATTCGTGGAGAATTTTTTATGATCTTTAGTACCTTCATCATTCGATGAAGAGTCTGAGTCTGATTCCGCAATATCTGGCAAATTCTTTTGGGCAGTAAAATCATTATCACCACGCGTAGCAGACATACCCTGAATTGCTGTGGCACGTGCACGAACTTTATTTGTTTCAATTCTAGTATTTAAATCATCGTCAGAAGTATTTGGTGAGCTCATTATAAGTACGGTTGGTTCACTTACTTTCTTACGTTCCGGTGGTTTTTGTCCTAGAGCTTCATAAGCCGTGGCCCGCTCTAGTAGAAGAATTTCTACCTCTTTTTGTATTTCAGTATAATTCTCACATTCTTGTACACCTTTTTTTGATTCAAGTGTTGGTTGTGTATGATGTTCTTTGATATATGCAACTGTCCAAGCTCGCACTGCTGCCTTCACCTCAGCTTGCTTTTGTTCCGCAACTGTCAACAGGTCTTCAATAACCTTCAACTCACGCGGTGCTTTTTCTTTAGTATCATTCTCGTTGAATTGAACTGGACTACCTACAGTTAATTTACGCTGTTTATGCAACTGAGCAGGTGATAGAGGTGCGGAACCAGTATTTGCAATCGACGATCTGCGAAATGAAGCGCGACGCACAGCGTTCGAAGGGGGCCTCTTTCCTTCTTTAACATATAATTCCTTGAATGCAATTTGTGCATGTTCTAGATTAGCAATAGCATTCGTATTCTCATCAAATACATCCTTACCTGATCCAGATGTCTTTTCTTCCATTGTAGGAGCACGTGAGTTTGTTTTTACATACTCTACTGTCCATTGCTTCAAGGCATCTTTCGCAACAGCTGCACGCTGCTCTGCTACATTGAGGTCATTTTCGACTTGTTGTAGTGGGTTCAAACTAACAACAGGCTCAGACGAAGAAACTACCCCACTAGAAGCATCAATAAGAGAGGAGGTCTCAGATGCAGTTGCTTCTATTGAAATATTGTTAGACTTTGATTCGTCAGAATCCACTACAGGTATATCTGCACTGACTAGAGAGTCTAACTCTTTACTCGGAACATGTATAACAGGAACGGAAGACGTTACTGGTACACAAGGAATAGTTTCCATTCCTGCCTTTACATCTTGCTCATTCGCCTGTAATTTCAAATGCATCTGCTCTCTGAGCAGCTTCTCCTCTTGTAACAGCTTCTCTTGTATTTTAGCGCGACCATTGTATTGTAAATCAGCTATTGCAGCTTCTTCCCTACGAGATAATGTACGCGTCAACAAAGTGCCATTTTCCACAGCAGCAATATGTTTATCACGAATTTCTTTTGCCTTTAAAATAGATTTATCTGATGCATCACTATGACCTGCTACGCTTTGCAAAAGTGATAACTTATCATAAGCTTTTGCTAAAACTTGATAATTCACATCGTCTATCAGTTCTAATTTAGATACAATAAAGCTCTGTTTTTCTTCATCACTACCAGTTTCTAAGAGTACTATGTTATTTTTAGCTTTATTAGCACCTTCTAACTGCCCTTCACTGTCACAGTTAGCAGCTATTGCTCCGTAAGCTTCAATGAGTTCCGGAATAACAGGTCCATCAGGATTCTCAAGTATATCATATACATGCATAATAAGTTCATTTATAGTAGGCCTTGCAGCCTTAGCTATAGTTTCTATGTGTACAGCTAAGTCTGTATGATGTTGATCTATTTGAGCCTGCACTGCAGCCAACTGTTTGACATGATGTTGCTGAACCCTATCTTGTACATCTTTCATGAGACTTGCTTCTTCTGCTCTGATATGTTCACTTAAAGATATCTTCTCTTTGTTTATTGCATCATGCATGGTATCATGCTCAAGCTTCGTATTTTCTAAGGCATTCTTTGTTTTCTCAAGCTTTTCTTCCATTGCTGCCAACTGAGCACGGAGTGCGGCTCGATTCTCAGCTAATACTTCTGAATTGTGTTGCTCAAGTTCTTGATGTTCTTGAGCAAGTTTATTAGCCTTTTCAATAGATTCTGATAATATTTCTTCTTCTTTATTCGTTTTCCATGCTTCTGCCGACACCGCACGAGCTCTCAATGCCTCATTCTCATTTTGTAGGCTTTGTACGTCACTTGCTAATGCTTTTATGGTATCATTTAACTTCATTACTTCGTCTTCACTTCTCATCATAAATTCTTTATCAACACCGCTATTTTCTAATTGTATTTGTAAATTTGTTATAGTGTCACCATTTTCAATGTTCTTCTCATTGACAACTTTTATGTTTGTCTGCAATCGACCTATTTCGTTTTGCAAGTCGTTCGCAGCATGACGCGTTCCACTTAATCTCAAATGCTCTACATAATATCGAAGCTTCCACGCAGCAAGCGTTACTTTGTATCGATGTATTTCTTGACTCGCATGATCTAGTTGCGATGCGCCACCCTGGTCTGGTCTATCAGAATGGAACTCCACATCGTTTTCCCATCGTTCTGAATGAATTGGATGTTGTTGTTCTTGCTGCTGTTGCTGGGCTTGCTGGTATTTATCAGATGGTGATGAATTTTGTTGCTTACGTTGCTGAACATGTAAAGCATGAGCTTGCTGCTGTTGCATAAACAAGGCGTGCTGATCTTTTGAGTTGAGCCATTGCTTAGATTGTGTCATACGTATAGGTGAGTTGCCATCTTGTTGCATATGAGAAGGTATGCCTGGCACAGGCCTATTATACGTATTATTATCATGATTTGTCTTATACTCTGCCTCAGGGCTGCTCTGATGATATGCTGGACCCATACTATTATGACTACCACGTGGAGCTTTAACCCCGGACCCTTTGCGCGGTGAAGCATGTACTGGCATTTGATGCACTGGAGCATGTTGATAATACTCTAACTCCCTTTCATCCCGGTCAAGTGGCCCTCTCATGCTAGGCTTTGTTGCACTTCCACTTCCAGGCACATTGTGCACCATTGGAAGGCCATAACCCCGATTCATATCCCAATACTTATGACTTCACTTTCCCGCTAGTTTCAATGCAATTAAAGTACCTTTTTCTCGTGTAAACCCCCTCAACTTCGGAACCAGAATATTCGACCGTACGTAAGGGACTGCCCATTCTTTTTCTTTTTGAGCAGTGTTCCCTCCACAGATGGCCAGGTGACATCTCCTGGAAGTCTTTTTCTGCATAGAGAATCTATTTTTAGTTGAGGATTACAGAATTTGTCGATTATCATCGTTTAAAACCATTACTTAGCCGAATAATATATTCTGATTATCTAATACTAAATAAGGCCTTGCTCCGGTGGTTGTGAGCACGATGACGGCTTTATCTCAGCGACAAGCTTTAATCGAATTGTTTATAGAAGATGAAGGAATCATGTCATATGTTAATACATTATTAGAAGAAAAAATGAATATTATGGATGGCACATATTCTTCAGATGATTTGCAAATTCTTATTGATAATTGTATTGATGAAGCTTTTAGTGATTTAAACGTATGGGAGATGGTATCAGAAAGTAAACGATGTTTAATTTCTGATACGTATCATAGTAAACAGCATAAAAAAGAAGATGTTGTAGTTGATACAGATATTATGTATCAATATACTGATGGAACAACCGACGTAGACAATGAATGTAATAGTGATAATAATATACCACGACCAGTGTTTTCACCAAGTGAACCAACACGTATTGCAACAAACCCTGGTAGACGCCATAAACCCCCTACACCCACAAGTAAGGAGAAGAAATCACCTATGAATGACAATGGTAAGAAGCTGCAGCAGCCTGTAGTGAGTGATAGCCCAATGGAGAAGCCCAAGCAAACTATTTCACCTGATATAGTAGATGGTAGCCCCAAAGGTATCTTATTTCATTCCCCTCTAGCAAGAGGTGATCATAAGAATAAGCATAATATATCGAGAAGCCCAAATAGTGTGAGCTCCTCTCCTGGTACAAGATTGGCTTCTCCTAGTAATAGTAGTGATATTGGGAATATGAATAACAATAGTTATGTTATATCACCTGCATCATATCATTCACCAAATAAGAGAGGTACACGTTCCCCATCAACACGCGATGGTCGATCACCGGGTAGTAATTTAGAGGATGATGACTTTGATGATCGTTATAATGCATCAATGGGAAGTCCTGTGCCAGCTTTTCCAGCACCATCGCCAGATGCAGTAGCAGCACAAAAATCTACCTTTGCAAATGATAGTTTAAATAGTAGTGCAATGTCGCATAATAGTCAAAAAAGTAGTAAATCCAGCTCACCCAATAAAAAGCAATCCGGTTTAAACAACAGCCGTGAAAATGGATTTGATGGATCACCTGTTGCAGATGTTTCTAATGGAGGTAAAGGATTAGATTTTAGTAAGCGCTATAAATTTGATGGGGATTTTCCTGAAGAAGATAATGAACAGGCTACAGGAGGAGTACCAGCTGGGAATGGTGATTTGAATACATGGTTGTTAGCTCAATCAGAAGGTAATCCATTAGTTGATAGTTCTTTTGGGTCGTCATCAGCAAGGTCTACCCCATCAAAATCACCATTACGATCGTCACCCGC
>JACKZZ010016316.1_pt1 | contig 9995 bp, 5 predicted proteins | sample 8027871 | NCBI WGS metagenome assembly JACKZZ01 (sample SAMN15724774, study PRJNA655200) | protist metagenome | isolation source: fluorescence activated cell sorting (FACS) single amplified genomes of... | place: USA: West Boothbay Harbor, Gulf of Maine | collected 2000-07-19
AGACCCTCATTCATTGCATTCCGCTTCTCAGAGGAAACGGCTTTCAACTTCAGCTCAAATGGGTTTCTTTCACAATGATCTCGACACCAACTTGGTTTTTCGGTCTAAATTAGTTTTTCCAGCTCAATTGTCTAAAAAGTCGACTCATATGATCATCATCATCACATAAAAGGTGGCGGAGTCCAGAGATACAGCACAAAGAAGATCACATCATGTAAAATTTGAATCTTCACGCAGTTGACACATCTTGAAAAAAAATGAAGACTGACTTCCATTTCTTGCCATGGAGTCTTTGATCGGTGAAGCTTCAGGAAGAACACGGGAAGCGACTTTAATGTTAGACCACTAATGGCAACACTTTTTCTTCTTCTTCTGGAACACGAAACATACTACCCTTCCTTTCTCTATGTTACCGGTCAAATCTTAACAGGAGTGTGCTCCTGGGAGTACGCCTGTATCGATTTCTTTGGCTTTCCTCGTGAAAACCGTTTCCTCTCGCGTTCATTCAGTTTTTTAGAGCTTGTCGCATCACAGCCATCAAAGTATATAGCATCCGGCCCACCGCCGCTGGAACAACAAGTTTCCTGCGCACGCTGCATAGCACGCGAATGGGCGCTCATGCGCGGATTCTGTTCGTCAAAGTTGCGACGAAGCGAACTTGAACTGGAGGTACCGGCCTGCATTGAGTGCTTCAAATATGTTGCGATTTTAGGCGCTGGTCTGTGTTGTTTAAACGAGGTGGCGAAAGGGCGCCGCATAGTGCTGCATTCCGCTCGTTGGTCAACCGAAATCTCTTTGAACTGACTTCGGTGATCTTCTGTGTGACGAGGTTTCGCTCTCTTGCTCCTGGCTCGTGCCGACGGACTTCTATGGGACCTGCTTAAGGCGAGTCTTGCGGATTCATGGGGAAGCATTTCCTTCGAATGGCTCCGCGAACCACCAGCAGCAGCGGGTTTCGAATGATCGCAATATACGACTGTATTTCCGCTTTCTCCGTCCTTCTCTGCTGTCGAGACCCAATTCAAGAACGCGCCCGATCGACTTGATTTCTGAAAACTCGAGTCCATCACAAGATCACGGTCAATGTCAGCCTGCGGTATGCCACTCGTCTTCCTGTTCTGCACTGCTTGCACGTGATTCTCTACCTCGGAAGAAGTTGGGGGATACGAACGGCGAAGAAAGGTATCAATCCCCGTCTTGGACTCTCGAATAGATTTCACTGCAAGCGGATCACTATACCGAAGACTACTATGACCACATTCATGTCGGCTCGGAACGCCGAGAGACGCCTGACTCTGCTGTTGCTTTGCACCGACTCTGCGCTCTCTGTAAAAAAGATCGATTCTGGGACCCGACTTCTGTACCGTCTTCAGACTCTTGCCACGTCCTTCATCAGGGGGAACGATTTGACGGGAAACCGTCTTCACGTTCATTCTTTCTATCGAAACAGGTGAAGTCTCCCGAATCGGAGAGAGTTCGTTCATACTGGGATCGTCGATGATATTACTTTCTTCGTTCGTAACTAGCGATGATTTCAACTGATTTCGCGCATCTGAAATGAGGTTACTTCCCAGAGCAAGAATATCAGCGACTGGATTACTGGCCCCAATCGTGGGGAAATCACCGAAACTCGATGATGTCTGATCGTGTCCCTTCTCCCTGGCAACCTCAGGTTCGCGGAAACCAACCCCAATTTCGGTCTGAGAAACATTAGACTTTACAATCGTCGTCATTGCGAGCTCGGATCCGCGATCAGGGGGTCGATAGTCTTTTTTGCGGATCGGGTGCGCAGCGAGAAGTTTGTCACGTAGTATCTTCGTCTCTTGACGATTGGCTCCTGGAGAGCGGGAACGTCCTTCTTTGTTGTCGACCTCAATCTCGTGCAGCCGTTCTCGCACGTTGACTGCCCACGCATGCGTGCCCCGTTTCTTGCCCTCAACCACATCCTTCCAGTGAAACTGTACGCCGCTCCTTTCCTTGGCTTCGTTACGCAAGACGGCTAGCTCTCTCAATCGCGAGACACATGCATCATCTATGAGCTTTGTAGGACCACTCGGCAAGGAATCTACATATTTTGCGTAATCTTTCGTCTTTCGGTCAGCCACACCCATATTCCTTTAAGAGATCTTACTCGAGGGGGTAAAAGCCGAGATCTTCTATTTTAGTTCATGTAAAACACCTGAGTTGAGAAAGTCTCCTCGATTGAATCTCAGATTCTCGACTTAAAACAGCGCGCGACAGGTTACACTCGGTGATCAATTATCTTTTGGCGGGGTGTTAGTATAGTTGTAATACTAGAGAGAACACACGCGCCCGCGGTTGAGGTGCGTGAACGTGTGTCGAGAGTTTACTAGCACTGCGGAGAAACACAATGCGAAATGTCATCAGGAGTCGCGCAAGGCACTACCCCGTCGCGACTGAAATGCGGTTTCTACATCTGAACTGAGTTCGCGATCGCGGTGTCTTGTGTTCGCTCTTTACGCTTATCTACCGTGTTCGACGCTGCAGTGCCTATGATATCCAACACGGGGACATTCTGTGCGAAATTTAATTAGGTGCGACTTTCTGAAGAGGTGAACACGTCAACTGCTTCCCACGGTTGTTGGATTGGTGAGATTGTTCGCGCGCTCCACACATTTTTTGCAAGGTGATAGCAGCAGGACTCAGGAAATACAAAACGTCTCTCTCGGGGCTTTCTTGTTTTAAAAAGTGTTGAACCTCCTGCGACGGCACCCAGACGAAACGCGATTTCCGCATATTTACACGGTAGACGCTCGATACTTACCCACGGTAAAGGTCCCAGAGACAGAAATAGACCGTGTGATACATATCGCTGTCCGAGAAACAGCTACCTATCAACCAACTAAAAGAAGAAGACACGATCAGATGTGACAGACAAATCTAGTTGGGTCCCTTGGTACATCAATGCTAGTAGAATAAGACTGAAAACTGCACTTGCAGTCGAAAGAATGGTAAACTTTGCGCAGAACAATGAAACTCGTGCACTCATCACGTTACATACATATCGGATGCTATTCACCGGGCTGTGCCAGTCTCGCGGATAATCCTGAATGTTCTCAATAAAGACCTTTGTCACGACGATTTCTATTTACTGCTGGTATAGAAGAGACTCCTTTTTCTTGTGCGCTGAGCGCGGCGCTTCCATAGCAGAATCTACTGCGCAGCCTTCTTAAACTTTGCCGCTTCTTCGCTTCCACCTGTGGCGTTTCCTTCAGAATAGGAGTGAGCACCCGTGCCAGCCAACTTCCCGTCCTGCGCGATCAAGTATTCACTGCGGATCGGGCGTCCTTCAAAGTGGCATTCGAGGATCTCCAACACACCGGCGCAGTAACGAGCCTGGGCACTGAGGGTGGTGCCACTGGTGTGCGGAGTCATGGCGTGCCACGGCATGGTGCGCCAGGGATGATCCTGTGGCGCCGGCTGGGGAAACCAGACGTCCCCAGCATACCCAGCAAGCTGCCCGGACTCCAGTGCGCGAGCCACTGCATCACGATCGCAAATTTTCCCGCGAGCGGTGTTCACCTGGTAGAGTTTTGTCCTCAGTATTTTCGAACGAAGATACTTATTGTTAACGTATCTGTACGAACCGCTCTCGAAATCAATAAGAATTCAAGGCCTGGAAACCTAAAGAAAGCGTTACAATGTACGATCCGCGCTTCATTTTGCCGATCATGGCTTCGTTGAAAAGGTGTTCCGTCTGAGGATGGAGAGGGCAGTTGATGGTGACGACGTCACAAACCTTGACCATATCTTCGACGTTTTCGTGGTAGGTCAAGTTCAGCTCCTTTTCCACTTCTGCCGGGAGACGATGGCGATCCGTGTAATGGAGCTTGCAGTCGAACGGCTTCATTCTCCGCAGGACGGCTAACCCAATGCGCCCCGAGGCAACCGTCCCCACGTGCATGCCCTCCACATCGTAGGCGCGGCTGACGCAGTCTGCGATGTTCCAACCACCGTCGAGAATCGTCTTGTGCGACGGCATGTAGTTTCTCACAAGACCCAGAATCATCATAACCACGTGCTCGGACACACTGATCGAGTTGCAGTAGGTCACCTCTGCCACTGTGATCTTGCGGTCACACGCGGCTTGGAGGTCCACATGATCGCTCCCGATACCAGCAGTCAGTGCCATTTTCAATTTGGGCGCCATGGCAATGCGCTCTTTCGTCATGTATGCGGGCCAGAAGGGCTGGGAAATCACCACTTCGGCGTCGGGAAGATGCTTCTCAAGCTCACATCCATCGCCATCCTTGTCGGACGTAACCACGAGTTCATGCCCATTCTTCTCGAGGTAGTCACGGAGCCCTAAGCCACCCGTCACCGAACCCAGAAGCTTGCCATTCTGCGGAATCAAGTCCGAGTTCACAGGGGTAGGCGCGGTTTGTCCTGTCGTTGCGATTTTCAGATGACACAGTTTCAGGAAAGTATCGAAAGAGTCGTCGCGAACAAAGGAAGGCTATCAAAATCGACGAGTTTGTTTATACCTGGATTTCCAAACTGATCCGGGTAGGATGTAATCTTGGGAACGTCATCTCTTGCATAAGAGGATGGGTACCCACCCTTAGGATCATCGTACAAGACGCAAACCACCTTGGCAAAGTTGCGCTTCTGTTGACCACGAAACGCGGTCACGTTGCACGACCTTGCAAGTTTGCTCAACATGATTTTCGTTGGCTAGGGTTCTAAGAACAGTAAACACATACAAATTGCATAAAAGACTAGAATTGGGCGAGATAGAATCATTTCAGAGACCGAAGATGATCGTTTTAGCGTTCATTCCACGATCAAACGGGCGCTGCGAACACCATCGACCTCCGGAGGACAAGACCATGTACGAATTTCGTATCGCTTCGAATTTAAAACCATGGCATCAAAATTGCTCACTGGATGTCTCACGATTACTGCCCTCAAGCATTAAAAACCCGAGATACCTGATACAATTCACGAGCCGAAGGGGTCTGTCGCACCCTTCTTCCGTCTCCTCCATGCCATCCGCATCTCGGACTTTGCGACGACCACCAATTTGTGTCTTCCACATGACCAAGCAATAGTCGTAAACTTCGGGCGAACACCGAGAAGGAAAGTATGCGGATGAAAATGAAATTCAGAAACCAATTGTTTGAAAATACTCCTTAATCCCACCGTCGACCGCTCCTCGAAATTCAATTATGCGTTTATCTTTCCAGATTCTGACCTTGTTTTTACCTCGCGTATCTAAATTAACGTTCTTCTCGAGATCGTCAACCAAATACTGTAAATCTCCGCACACATGCTGTACTCGTGTCACGATTTGCCCTACCGCTGCGTATGTTTCTTCTCCGGGAGCTTTCCGCTGTGACATTCTTGTATACACTGGCAGATTCCCGGACGGGGTCCGCTTGACCGTGTACGGCAAGTTGTGTATCCGCTCCTGAGTGACCTTCCGACTTTCCGTGGACTTCCTCCTGTACTTGTACTCTACCTTCGAACGGAACTGTGCGAAAAGCGTTCCGTGTATAGGATGCGAAGCGATTCCACTTCCCGAAGAAGCGCTAGCCGCCCGAAAGCGTGTGAATCCGTTGACGAAACCAATGCTTAGCATAGTTAGCGCAATGAAAATACCTGGCTTTTTCGAAACCACCTTATTGACTCCGGAATCTATCAATGCGCCCCAGGACAAGGACTTACCCTCCGAGAACAGCGTGGGTGTTAATTATCGCATTGGAAAAGAAACAGAAACCGATTGCAACATGACTGTGAGATGTCCCGCCTGACAATAGCCATGAAATAATCGCTGTTACACTATCAAGAGCGATGTCTGATTTAGCGTGAACATCCAACCGCGATTCCGATTCGTCCGGCACACCCCTTCTACGGGCGTGTGTACACCACTCAGAAGACGTGAAACCGTTCACCGTACACTTTGACACCATCTTAAACAATTGTATGCTCCAATTTCTCGTGCGTGCTGCACTTAGTCCGTTTGGAAGTTTGGATCACAAGACGAAGATGACGTCCTGTCTTTGTGCTAGGTAGTTACTGCTACAAGGTCCTCGGTGGAAGAACTCCTCCTTTTCCTCAGGGGCTTACGCTGCCCAGAGGCTTATAACTGTGGCAGAACCCACAAGTCAGATAGGTTTGCTGTCACGGAGTCATCTCGCCACCGGTCTTTGAAGCGAACAGCATCCTCACTGTACCCATCATCATCTTCGGCGACGTGTCACACGACGTGAGCAACGGAAGACCACCTTCGCTAGGTTGTTGGCGCTTCTCGGACGCTTTTCATGGTACACAAAAGAGATTACCGAAAGAAAGAATTCAACCATCCTTTGTAATTTTTAAATTCAAGTATGATCTGGTGCTCTTTGAATTTCAAATTGAAAAGTCCGAAATCTGGTGCTCTTTAAATTGAAAACTCCGAAATCGAAGAGAAGCAGGCGCCGCTATATTGGAATTCTTAGAATCGCCTAAAAGGCGCCTAAAGTTCATGCATATAGAATCGACGCTCTGCGGTAAATATTATTTATATCTGGGTCAAACAAAATGTATAGCAGTCAGAAGGAGTCGTGATCCTCTGATTTCAGGAGACACAAACGCTTTCCGGTTAAATTTACCGAAACGGCTCGGACAGTCCCCCCCTTTGCCGATGGCAAGGAGTTTCTTCTCACCAGTTTCTCTCCGTGCTCGTAAGACTCCAGCAGAGGCACTTGAAGGGAATGCCTTTTTGCGACACCCATTTCTGAGTGTCCGTTGCCGGTATCCTGAGTAACGTCGAACTTTGCCTTTGCTTCGAATTTGGAAGGTGCTTCCGAAAGAAGTCGGCAAGTTGTGGCGCGTGCCAAAAAGAGAGCACATATCCCACTGATCAGCTTCCCGACAAACAAGGGTATGAGGAAATACGGCTGATATAACGAAGCGTAGACAAGATAATCCCCAACAACAAAACCTAAGAGTTGAATGTCCGAATACGTTCTCCGCCTCGAGACCGACGATCTCAGCATGAGTTGTACAAAGCTCCCGAATAAATCGGAAAAAATGTTCATTTGTCGTTGAATAAGGGAAAATCGATATACATCCGCAAACGTTGAATGCGAAAGCCATGATAGCTTCCTTCGGCCGCACGTCTGCCCTCTCGTCCGCGACAAGCTGGAGTAAGCATATCGTGTTCGACATCGCGCCTACCACGCCAAGCACGCCGTAACCTTTCGGATCGTTAAAACCGACCCACCGACCGGTCGCCACTAAGTAGCTCGTCATCTTCTCACGTAATATCCAAATGAAGGGGTAGACACCCGTTAAAATGAGCACAATACTCGCGGCCACTTCCAAACCGGTAGCTTGACCCAACTTTGGGGCAGTCGCAGTTGCGGCATAATCCTTAAACAGCTGAGGGTCCGTTTTGCGGTCAACTGGCAGTAAAGGGTCCATCAGCAACACGGGTAAATGCTTCTCGAAAAATTGACGTTGGCCTCCCAGCTGCTGTACCAGACTCAACCAGAAACAAGACCGCAGAAAAAGATCGAACAGAGATCCGAAATAGCTAAACCCTTGCAGAAGGACCGGTAAGCACACCTTCGCTAGAATCATCGCAACGATCGCAATTGTCCAACAAGGAACAACCACGGCCCAGGTGCCTTTGACTACATCGTCAATTGTCATTGACGTTCCGTCATCGTCGTCGCTTCCGTCGCTCACCGGACCGCTATTTCCAGTGAAATGCGTCAGACTAGCCAAGTTTTGGCCTTGTGTCGTCAGAAATAATGCGTAAAAACTGACCGCGCAACCGATCGGGACGCAAAAGATTCCTGGGATCAGTCCGAGAACAAATTGGTTACGGTGTTCTTGGGACTTCAACATCGCCAATGCGAGCGGTATTGTAAAGGATGTTGTGACACCCATGTAGTACCCGGGAAGACTACCAATGACGAATTCTAAGGGCGTGTTAGAGGTCAATTCGGATAGTCCCTGCCCTCCCATGTCCACAGCCAGGAAAGCTGAAACGAAAGCTCCTGGAGTCATTCCTACGGCGTATGTCCAGTTCAAGGACGAAAGAAACACCTGCACCAAGATCGGCAAACTTGCGAGTGCACCTCCTATAGCAAGAAATAGATCAGGCAAAGTCTCTAGACCATTCAGCCATTCTCTTCCTATTCCTGCCTGGTTGTCCGCGACACTGCACACTGCACCGATACCGCTGAGAATGATGAAGAAAAGCTTAATGGAAGGCGCCACTCCGTTCGCGCCTTCCATGAAGCCTGAGATTGCTGCGATTGTAAGAATGAACATCAGCGCGGCCATCGGGGACTCACCGATCGTCTCGTTAAGCGGGTGCACAACGTTGCGATCCAGGATAGAAGCGAACGACTTTTGCAGATCACTCGTTCTTTCACCGACGTTGTCGGCCTGGAGTCCACTATAAGACATGGCTTCTTCTTCCGCTCCTTCGGCAATTCCAATCTGCACATGAAAACCTTCTCTCCTGCCATTTTCAAGCGCGGGTATGAGCCGAGTATGCTTTGGCGGCGTGTCGACTGCTTCATCGACAGGGCTTAGCTTGTTCACACCTTCTTCGTGACTGCTCCGCGCGCTGTTATCCCTGCCTGTGTTCTGTCCACTCACGTTCGTTTGTCGATCAGTGTCCGGAATCTCATCATAGGTCGCGCTCGTCATTTCGCCTCGCACATTGTCCAAACCGATAGGTGGAACTCGGCCCGCGAATTCCGGACTTGATTGGGAAGCAGAGCCTCGGGCATTGCCAGGATCGTCCTCGCTAACGTCAGTGGCTGGCGCGACCACCTCTACAGTGGCAGCACTACCCCGCACTTCGGAGTCGTATTTGGAAAGCCTCGTGGACACGTCTGGACCAGCTTCATCAAGCTCCGGTGGTACAGTGCCTTCCTTCGTGTCTTCACGTGAAGAGAATGCATTGCCGCCAGGTGCTTCAGGACTGTCATCAGCGGAAAAACGCAACTTCGAAGTCGGGCTCAGTTTCACACTATTTGCGCTAATGAGGCTGTTGACTAAATCGGCATTGCTTATCCTGTGCATCGCATACACACCGTCACCAACACTGATATTCGCCTGTTCTTGCATACCTTGGCCAAACGCAGTGGGCAGAAGTGTATCTTCCAGCGTTTTTTCATCTTCCGCGATTTCCTGGGTCAGAATTGTGCTCGCGCTACTTCGATTCATGTCCTGTTTAGTCGTTTCGATAGCTTCTGGTTTGTGTTTGTCACCAACGCGGCTTAGTGCGACAGCATTCAGGTTGCTAATGATACTTTTCACCACGACCACGGAATTCAAGTTACTCATGATGTTTTTTACGTATTCCTGTGCTACCATCTTTCGGATGCTCTCTTTGTTCGGTGAAGGATCATTTTCTTCGATATTCGGCTCCTGTTCCTCGTTTTGTTTTGGCGTAGCCTCCACTTCGTTGTTCACAGCGGGGTCTAGGTAGCGCAGACGCATGGACTTTAACTCCTTGATCGCTTCGCCCTCTACCTTGACCTTCAGGAAGCAGCCATCGGCGGACACTCCTTTTATAACTCCGACCTTTTTGTTCAGATGGAGGAACCGCTGCTTCTTGATACCTTCAATTTCCACCATGTCGCCCTTCTCTAACCTTTTCGTCCCACAACTCGACCAGAACAACGACGGACTATCATCAGGTGGCGTCGAGGGCCGCTGCCGAATCTGCCTGGGATCGGGACCGTCTTCACTATCCACAATTGGTGGAGTCCATACGCCAGTAACACCATCGCCGAGCGCGCCTGAACTTTGTATTTGCTCTGAGTCTTCAGATTGAATCTTCTCGACCTTGCCACTATCCCGCTCGCTGGATTTAGAAACAATCCTACGAGAAAGATAGCATAAGCCGTCTTTGTTATTCACAACATCTGGAAACTCTGTTCTCGTCTCGAGCTCGGCATTCGTGCCCGCTACGATTCTGAGTTTCTCACTCTGGAAATCTTCATCCTTGCATCGCATTTCGCCAG
>JACKZZ010008646.1_pt1 | contig 9994 bp, 12 predicted proteins | sample 8027871 | NCBI WGS metagenome assembly JACKZZ01 (sample SAMN15724774, study PRJNA655200) | protist metagenome | isolation source: fluorescence activated cell sorting (FACS) single amplified genomes of... | place: USA: West Boothbay Harbor, Gulf of Maine | collected 2000-07-19
CAGCAAAGAAGAAGTTGCTGGGGATGTCTGAGAAGGAGCGGCAAGCAATGGCAGAAGGATTAGGTGAAAGAGAGAGGTCGAGAATTTGGACAGCAACAAAAGGAATCGGGCAAACAGTTTTCCAAGCTCCAGACGCCGGAGCGCGGTACTTTGCTTTGTCTCGTGGTATGTCGTGTGCGAGATGGGGAATCAGGAGGAATTTGTCTTAGTAGAGGGGGAGTGGTATTGTTTCCGTTTCGCGTGCAGGTTCGTGAAATGGAGTGCTCGGGGGCTTATGAGGTGAATGAAAATAGAAGCCTGTTGCAACTATGATGCGTGGATATGGTGAGAAGATTTATGTTTTTTGGGTGTTGCAGTATTTTTGAAGACCCGTGATATGGTTAAGGTATCGGGAGTGGATGACTACGATCACGAAGATGGAGCGCATGCAAGCGAAATTTCCAACGTGGTGGGGTGGTGGTGAAAGTGCAGAGCAGTTCGACAAGGAGGCACTTTTTACGTCGTTCATGACGTTTTTCTGGATGCTGATTGCTGAACTAGCAGTAGTTTCGCAAACGCGAGAGAAAGCAGTCATCCCGCTGTCCAGCAATGTGTCAGCCTGCTTGTTTGTCGAGCGCGGGAAGGAAAAGGGTGGGGCCGCGTTTATCCACGCGCATATCATTTTCCGGTCTGTTAATGGGTTGCGTGGGAGTCATTTGTGGGCAGATTTGTTTAGCGCATTGCTGGGCGTCCCGAACTCAGTGCAAGTTCAAGTTGCGATCGGCGAGAGTGACGCGCGAAAAAACCGATGCGAGTTGTATCTTACGAGTCTAGACTGTGGAAAATTCGTCGACACTACTCCCGCGATTCGGGGCGCGTTTCGCTTCCGAGCGAGTACTGTTGATCTTCAAAAGATTCAACTGGCGAGGGCGAAAAAAGCAGCGTCTTCTTTTTCGGTTGTATGTGACTGGGTTGACTCGCCGGCAGCAGAGAACTTCGCGAATCAATTGGAGATGTATCAGCATTGGTGCGGAAAGGTGAAAACCTATTTGGCCTTCGAGACTGTTGAAGAAAAGTTGTTGAATTTCCAAGCGTACAAACTATATTTTGGGCTTCGAAACTGGTACAGCCGGCTTGGATCGCGGGCAAGTGCAGAACTCTCATGCATATTGGAAACTCGCGTTGCAATCTCGATGGTGCACATGCGCGATGTGGAAATCGCGGATCAAGTTGAAAAGGTCATCAAGTTGCCGTGCAGATGCGAGGAAAACAAGGAGAGGGATGGTAGAATATGGATTTTTTTGCGTTTGGTAGTGCCCGGAGTTTGTTGTTTTGAGCACGGTTGTCGGTTTCGGGAGAGCGGAATGCGTTGAGCAGAATTGTGGTTTGATGCGGTTTGTGAAAATGCAGGCAAGCGAGAAAATAATGCGTCTCGAGAGTATGAAGCGTCATTGTGTCTTTCGTCAGGTTTTTGGGTGGACACGCCAGAGTTTATGCAGTCGGTTCAGTCACTACGATTTGGCGGTCTTTCTGAGCAGAAAGCCTTCGAAGTGTCCGACGCGGAGTTCAGGCGAGTTTGGAAACTCAGCAAATACGAAGGATTTTTGGAGATTGCGGCAAATCGAGAGCGCAATTTTTTTAATCGTCTATCTTGGTGGGCTTACAACACGTATCATAAATTGTGGCGTGGACGGCGCAGCGGGTTACTCGTTCACGGAGAGCAAGGCGTAGGCAAGACAACCGACGTCAATATGCTCGTGGAGGAAATTTGGACGAGCAACGCAGAACGAAACTGCAAGGTGTTCAAGCCTGGCCAATCGAAGTGGGGATGGGGTCATTTTCGACCTCACAACAGATACGGTACGGAATGGAAGTGTTTAATTGGTTAGGTAGTGTGCTGGAGAAATGAGAAGCGCAGCGGGCGCTTGTGCGAATTCCGTGAGGTACGCATGGAGAAATGTTTGTGTCGCATACGGCGCATCGTTGTGATGCTAGAGGTGTGAAAAAAGAATTTATAAGCATCGTGGCGGATTCAAAATTAGATTCCAAAATGGAGAATAAAAAATTTTTCGCAGCGGTTCAATACTTCAGCGATTTCAGGGGATTGACGGATCCTGCGTTGTGGAAGTCATCAACAGACGTTTCGGAACGAAGTGTAGAGGCCAATGTGAAGCATTCGACTGTGAATTTGGGCACATCGGACCAAAGAGGGATCTCGGTGACTACGTGCAACACGCCCTGGGGGATGTCGGCGCATGCGGAACAGTCGAGAGACCAAGCATCGTTGACGCTCGAGGATTACAAGACCGTTTTTCATCAAACATCGGGGCGCACGGGTCTTCAATTATATTTGACGGAACCGCTTCCGCCAAAGTACATGGCTATGAGACACCTGGGGTCTCTAGAGGCAGAGGAGTGCTGTTCTTGCTGCGCCGGGAAAGCGTGGGCTCATTTGGTGAAGCATAGCGCGAAGAATCCTACTGCGTACGTTACGGAGGACCCACCCGAAGCGTGGGCGGATGAGAAGATGCAATTTATTTTCGGAGGCTCAGCAAACGGAGTTCCCGTTCCCACGTCGTGGAAGCCAAGCAGCAGCGCATCGCATGGTGGTTTTTGTGCGCGAGGATATGGAGGATCGTCGCTTGCAGGCACTCATCTTGGAAAGTCGGGCTTCGGCTTTGGCGCAGGAGCACCAAAATCTGCAAGAAAAACAGGCGGAGCGACTTTCGTGAATCGGGTGTAACGTCCTTGATTGTCGGGCATTCGTGTGCGAGGAAGCGGAAAGTGACAGAGAGCGGTTGCGCGATTGCGACAAGACATGTGACGTTATTCGCGCGAAATTCTGTGCGCGACAGTTTTGGGAAGCACGCAGAAGAATTGTCGCAGAGTCTCGTGAATTTTGGTAAGTAGCGGCGATGTTGTCATTGTTCGAGATATTTCTAGGTGCAGGTGGCAGAAGTTTTGAAGTGGGTGTGAGTGTGGTTTTTTTCGATCGACATTTTGATACTTAGTTTGATTCTACCATCATCGCGACGAGCATCGAGTTTGTGGCTCTTATTTTCATTGCATCGTAAAAATTTAATGGTTCGGCAGACAGCGATTTTTTTTTTTGCACGGTCGGCGTCGCAAATCATGTCATCACATTTCCATGTTTCGTCACAGCCGTTTTCGTTAATCGTTTTCGTTATACAACGTGTGGGTGGTTGATGAAGTATTGCAATGTGAGCAACAATAAGACAGAGAGCACCTCGAAAATGCATAGCTTTGCGCAAGTGAATAAATAGGAAGCATTCACTTCAAGTAATTTCATTTGACAAAATTAGCAGGAAAGTTTCGTTTATCGATCACTCTCTAGCGAATAGCGTGAGTTGCTCTCTCGTATTCTGTACTTTCACAAATTTTAGCGATTCATAGCAGTTTTCTCGCGGTTCTTTTTTTGGTTAGCACTGAAACACGTTTGGAGTTGTGTATTTTACGAAGATCGACACAAGAAGCAAAGTGCGTTGCTGAAAGTTCTACTCATTTCAAAATATCGCTGACCAAGATGCCCCGCAAAGCCTGCACTCCCTTAGGGGCTCAGCTTCAATTATTAAATAAAGCTGTAGCTCTGACGAAACGCGCTATCAAAGCGCAAACGAAACAACGGAAGGCGGCGGAGCGTTTGCACGGCGTTCAGTCGAAGATTGCCGACACAGGTGTGCAGGTCAAGAGGAGAGAAGAAGATGGAGAAACTGGGTTGGGCGGTTTGAAGATGGTTGAGCCTTCTGGTGGTAGTGCTGATTCTGGTCTCGCGTCGGGCAGTTCTTCAAGCGTCGCAGCAGGAATGAGCAACGCGAGCGGAGCGAGTTTAGCGCAGTCCCACAAGCCACCTGCAGGCAAAGAGGTGGAAGGCGATTTGACTTTGTTGGATGCGGCGGCGTCATCGCAAATGAGTGACCTCCTTGAGAATTCGGAGATGGAGGACGATGAGAATTCTGCCGATGAAGACATTCTAGCAGCAGCATTGCACTCTGCTGCAGAAATCGCCGGGCAGTAAACTTTGCAGTGTCGCTGTTTGGCACGCAGTGAGACTCGCAAGAACATCACAGCGAGGTCGAAAGAGAATGAAAGTGCGACGTTCGTTTTGCGATTTGTGATTTCATTTTGCGGTCTTTTTCTTCTTGTCGTGCTGCATCGCGGAGGACGTTTTGCAAGAGGGGAGCGTCGAGATGGTCAGCATCTTATTTGCGTTTTCGAGGCCTCTCGGTGGTGCGAAAGATTAGCAGAAGTGAGGAAAGCGCGCTGACTTTGAGCACAGCAGAGGCCTGATGATTCAGATGATGTTGTGGTTTTTTTTGACGTGATCGCAGTGCGAGCAATAGCATCGTGATGAGCGTAGTGTCGTGGGAGACAGAGAACCACAGAGATCGAAATTTTTTAGCAACATGTTTTCAGCGAGGTGAGAGGTTTTAGCTGAATCGCGTTGATATTTGGCACATGGTAGACAGCAACGAAGGATCGTGTTTTCAGGTGGAGGAGGGAACCTAGTGCGCCTGTAAAAGGAGAGGGCGAGAATGTCTTTGGTTTTCGTCGTTCTCACGAGAAGTTGGAGCGCTGTGAAAGTGTATGATTTTATCTTTTCGGAAAATTTGCTGGGAGAGTAAAGGTTTAGTGGACACTGCTGTTCGGTCGGATTTCGTCTCTGAGTGGTTCGTCTTGTTCGGTTCGTTGGGATCAGGAATTTTTGAAGAAAGTGTTTCGGATTTCAGTTTCAGCAATGGTGAAAGTATGTTTCGGAGTTTCGACGGAAGTTGTTGCGTTTTCCGTTTGTTCTGGGTGCATGAGACCGATATATAAGAGGGTTTTGCAAACTTGCGTTTTTATGCTATGGGTGTGCCCCTTGATCATCGTTTTTCGTCGTAAAATAAAAATGATTTCGAGACGCTCATTCTGTTTGTGGTCGTGTGGTTTTGCGATACTGCATTATTTCTGTTTCTCGCTTTCTCATCTTTCACATCGTAAAAATGGAAATTGTTATTTGTTTCGCATTTGTGTTGTTCTTGCGTACTGCATCGGTTTGCGTCATCACGTTCTCATTCTTCGCATCGTAAAAATGAAAATTTTGTCGTGCATTTTGTAAAGTTGTCACAGATGAGGTTATCGATCGGTGCGGAAGGTGCTTTGACGTGGAGCACTAGTATCGCGAAAGAGTTTCTTTCTTTCCGTTTTCGGCGTTCTTGTTGGTCCTCTTTCGTCCGTGTTGTTTTGCGATAGAAAAGCGTGACTTATTGGAAGTTGGATGCAGGCTGTTCATCTGCGTCGAGTGCAGCTTTATAATGAGTGCCCACGCCTCATGTCTAGTTCAACTCGCGTTGGTTACCTCGCAAGTTCTCCGCAGAAAAAAGTACTCTTGTCTTTTCAGGCGAAAGTAAGTTTTGTAGTGGGTACATAGTTCGACTGTTGTAAAATTGTGGAGCAGCGAAATTATTGTTGTTTATTTGTCGCCCGTTTTTTGAAGGGATTGTGTTGCAGTCAGCGAGCATGATTGGTTTATTAGACGGTCTCATGAAAAAGACCAGTTCAAAAATGGACGCGGATGTTTCGGATTTTCGTGCGACGAAAAAACAAATCAAGGACATTGGTGGGCAGAGAATTCCTGTTTGCAATGCGGGACGACCTCCGAAGTACACCGATGGGTTAGTTCGTGATGTGGAAGCGCGAGTTATAGCGAAATACATCGGCCAAGGCAGCGATACCGGTGCAGTGCCGATTGACATGCTGTTGGAGGAAATATTAGATGGCGTGAAGGAGGAGACGAAAGATTGGGCAGTTCCGCATCCGTATTTGGCCCATATCCCGCAGAGTTCCAACTTTTGCAAAAGGTGGGGACTAGTGCGAATGCGCCAATTTGTGAGTGCGCCAATGAATCCGGAGACGGGCGTCAAGAACATCGTGGCGAACTGGGAACGATTCGACAAACTTGTCGAAGCGTCGAAGAAGCGTGGCGGGCCGGTCGTCTTGTTAGACGTGGATGAGACGCATTTGCAACGCCGGTACTTATGGAAGTCAAAAGATGTCGCTCGCAAGCAAGATCCTCGTCGTTTTCGAAGTGTCGAGGCGAAGCTTGCGAAAGAAGACAGAGCGTCGTACACGTTGTTGAGCGGTATTTGTGCTCATCGGTTCTTCGCCTTCCCGATGTGTCTCATCGGGCGGGTCCGCCGCGACGAGAAATGGTTGCCCAACATCCTTGCGGCAATTTCAGCTGATGGATTGTACGCCTCCCATGCTACCAAAGGACACGGAGAGATTGCATTTTGGTAGTTTTGTATTTGTCGTTTGTGTTTTTGTTTTTGTAAAGTGGGAGCAAGTTACTCGAGGAAATTAGAAAAGGAGATGTGTGCGGTAGGGAGCACTGGGCCAGAAAGATCGGAGGGGTACTTGGGGGCCTTTTTGATGTTTGTCGTGATAGAGTGAGAGCGTGATGTGGCGTTCATTTTCGATCGAAAATATCTCATCGAGGTGTGGCAATACCGGCAAAGGCACCGCGTGGTTAGACTCGGAAATTTGGCACGCGTGGTTGGGAGATGTGAAAGACTACTGGAAAAGAGCGCGACAGAATCACCCGGCATACCGCGAAGCGCAGCTCATTATCTTGGCTGATGGTGTTAACACGCATGGAGTGGACGAATCCATGGAGGCTGCATTAGAGAACGAAGGCATTTCCGTTCATATCAAGGCTGCTTACATGACGAGTGCGCGTTATTTGGCGTTTTTTTGCGAATTAGTTTGTTTGTTTTTGCAAGTTCTATCGAGTGTTTTTCTGGATCACGTGCCGCGGATTTGGTGGCTCGATAGTGTGATGTTATGCGGACAGTTGGTATTTTTGGCGACAACGAAGGAGTGTGTGTCTTTATGTCAGGAAAATGAAAATTGCAGGCAAAGTTCAGCCAATGGACACAGTTGGCCCTTTTCTGACCATGAAAGCACGAGCGCGACAATTGTGCCGGCAATACCCCGATGCAATTATCGAGCGGCGGGAGTTCTGGGCTATGGTTCGAGAGGTTTTAGCTAGTTACAGTGTGCCAGCCTGTTTCGATTTGAACGGCTGGACGCTGGACGCGACTCGGAGTTTCCTCCATTCTCGACTCAAAGCCTACTGGCTTACGCAGTCGCTCATCCCTCTCCCGCAACAAGAGCCGCAGCGTGATGATCTTCCTGAGCTTCCTCAGCACGACAGCGACGCAGTAGCAAGCGGAGAAGAGTCGTGCTCTGATGTTGAAGGCGAGGGCGAATCGGAGTGATTTCGTCGTGCAGAGTATTCTGTCTACCACGAAAGCGATGCGTTGTTTTCGCTCCTTCAGAGACGGAAGTATCTTTTGTGGTATGATGGAACCTGCCGCGTAGTGCGTTTTGCTGGTGCGTGGGTGATGATGCACATTTGTTGCGGGTTTCGATCTTATGCAATTCGTTTTTTTATTAAGTTAGTGAAAATATTGCATCGCATTTCGATGCCCTCAATATGATTGTGAGTGATTTTATTTAGAGAACAACCCGGCTCGAACACCATACTTTTTCACTGTCAAGCATCTTTTTATGCTGCTATTGTTGTCTCTAGATGAGTCTCGCAGAGGACTCATCTCCATGGGTGGCGACATTTTCGAAAACACACTGAGGCGGATGCGCACTCCATGGCAAGGTATTGCCAACCCTTCACATTCTTCCCATGTCCCGTGACTTTTTTTAGCAAGTCAGAATCTTCGAAAAAAGTTCTCTTATAAAAGTCGTATTCGTCTTTGTTTTTCACGGCAGCCGGCGTCGAGTTCTCGAAGAAATCAGCGGCGTTCTTCGCAACCGGAAAGCTCCCCCTGCCGCGATTCACCTGGCGCACGAAAACCTTCCACTGGGTGAAGTTGGTGCAGTGTCTCTCGCTTGTGCCGCTGCTTTCTGGGTTTTGAGGAGGATCCGCTGCACCTCCGTGGCTCCCTCCCGCTGCTCGTGCTGCTGTGGCTTCATCTTTCCACCGTTGAACTTTGGCGACCGCTCGCGCCCACGCAGCGGCTTGGTTCCGATTTTTGCGGAGAATCAGGGCCCGAAAGTAGTCGAGGTCCGTGCTCATGTTCTCGTCCCATTTGGCGCAAAGATCGTCCAGGCTCAGCTCTCGGCGGTAATTCCCGGGCGCAGAGAGCTGCAGCTGGGCGAAACGAAGAGTGGCAGCGGCAGACATGGCGTTTTTTACGTTGTGCCCTGGTTTCGTTTAGAATTCGAAAAAAAATATGTTTTTTGAGTGGGAATAAGTGTGCGTGCGTGACAGTTTACACATGTTTGCGCTCGTGTTGGTGTTTAGAAAACAAGGAGTTTGATGGTTTTGATGAATAGAGCGAGCGTCTGGTCGCGCTGAAAACAGAAAGATCTTGTCGGTTTCTCAGATGCATCACGAGTTTCGTAATCTGAATGCGATTGCAGTGATGTAAATGAGTGATGTATCGCAGACAAACACCAAGTCAGATGGAAACATAGCGTGTTGTGATTCGTGTGGGTGTGAGAAAAAATGTTTGTCATGGATTGCATTTAATCGGTTTTCCTGAGTCGTCACGTGTCACGTTCTTGTTACACAGAATGCCGCATCGATGTTTAGAATTCATGAGTTTCAGGATGAATTTAGATCAAGCAATGCTTCTTCTGCGCATTTCTAACGCGTACGCGTTTTGTTTTCTTGTATGACTTTTTGTTATTGATTCACAATCATTCACAAGTGTGCGGTCATTCGCATGCAATTTATTTCACGTCCGTCCAAGTTGCGTTAGAATCATTGAAACAGCCAGGAGAGCCATAGCAATCGCGATCAGATTTGGAAAAAAATAATTGCGCGAGTCGTGAATTTACGCCGCTCGTCAATCGATTTTCCGCCTTCTGCCAAGTGGTATTTGCATTTGCATTTTGTTACATTTAGACTCGTTTTTGCCGGACTTCAGGCGTTTTATTTAGTTTCATGTCATTCGTTTGAAACAGAAGAAAGTGGTCGTTTTAGCGCATTGATGCACTGACATGATTTCGCGTTTTCTCCGTTTCGGTCCCAGTTGGAATGATAGACTTTTATGACATTCTCAATCGATTTACCGATCAGGTTTGCTGCTGTTTCATCTTCGACATGTTCGACGATATCTCGCCAAGGGTTGATAGTCGTGTCGGCTGGCAAGGTATTATTCGTGATTAATTTGTGTTCATTTGAGGGAAAGTGGCGCATTTATTTAGTCATAAAAAAAGGGATAATTGGAGGCACATAAATTGCACGGCAACCATTGTTATCAAAAGCGAACTCTTTAGCCCGCCCGAAGCTCAAATATGCGGCACTTTTTTTATCAAAAGCGAATTCTTTAGCCCGCCCGGAGCTCAAATATGCGGCAGTTTTTTTATCAAAAACGAATTCTTTAGTCCGTGTGAAGCGATTTCCTGCCACCCTATTTTTTGCGACTGGCAGACACAAAACCCAATTCTTTAGCCCGCTAATACGTAAAAAAAAAGACGAAAAAACCAGTTCTAGCCAAATTACTAAAAAAAGGAGATTTGAAACTTTAAAACCTTTTTTTAGACAAAACGCTAAGAACTGGCTTTTTTGAATTCTTTAGACCGTGCGAAGCCCTACCACCCCCAAAACAGCAAGTGGTAATCGAGCACTTTTTTCCGCAGATCTTAAAGCGTTTTCGCTTCTACCACCCCCCCTACTTGCGTGGAATTCCGCAAATTTTTGCGCTCTTTTTGAGTTTGGCGCGGTCTAAAGAATTCAAATCTGTTTTTTTTTTTTTCGTTTTTATCAATTCGCGCGGACTAAAGAACTCAAAAAATGCGCCCCAAACGCAATCGCCGCAAAATTGCTGCCCTCCTAATTCCACAAATCCGTCTCCCGATTCGGTGTCGTTTTGCGCTATTTCCGTGAGTCTATTCGCGAGCGAATTCCCCAGATTATTTGCGTAAGTTTGGCACTTTTCCGCGTTCGCACGGTCTAAAGAATTGAGATAGGAGCTGCCATCTGATCCAT
>JACKZZ010003705.1_pt1 | contig 9993 bp, 5 predicted proteins | sample 8027871 | NCBI WGS metagenome assembly JACKZZ01 (sample SAMN15724774, study PRJNA655200) | protist metagenome | isolation source: fluorescence activated cell sorting (FACS) single amplified genomes of... | place: USA: West Boothbay Harbor, Gulf of Maine | collected 2000-07-19
AGATAATTTGAAGATATTTCTTTTCATATATAGAAAGTCATAGTGGATTTTACGTTCTACCTCAAATAATGGGCTCTCAAAAAATCAGGTGCGGCGCAGGTCTCGAGAAGTGCGTGGAAGTCCAGATATTCTAAAAAATGTTAAAATTGCAAATCTCGTCGCAATACTTATCGTAGAAAGGACTTGAATAGCAAAACAGAAAGCTTAGAATGTGACGAAGACCGTACCTCTTGTACTATTTTTATTTTTTTCATATTTCTAGAATAATGACGGTGGATACGCAGCTGCTGCGGCAGCTTGGACCATATTTCGTGTTCTAGAATAACTACGAGAGAAAAATCGCGAAGCTATGTTTTTCCGCGCGTCGCGTGAACACGGCCGTTTTATAAGAAGAAGCAAGAGAGAGAAAACAAGAAGAAGGAAACTGTTCGCAAAAGACCGAGGCAGTCGACAAATCGTCCAGTCACAGCCAAGGAAACATCGACTCGCTTGCTCTCGAACAATTACAACGAATAACGCACTTGCTTTATTCACAAAGTTGCCCGTATTGTAAACTGATAATCGATTCCGGAATCTGAGCAGTGGTACATACATTACAGTATACAGGATGGCAGCCACAGCAGCCGCTGCTACAGCGGCCATGGGCGCGTCCTCGTCCTCCTCTATACCCGACGGAGCAAATGGTTCTTCGGACTTGGCGTGCCTATTACAGTTTGGGAAGCATGTCCCCTCAGTGCTTATTAAACAACTTACAACAAAGATTGTGAATAGGTACATGTCGAGAAACATAGAAGTGGAGCTGAGTAAGCCTCCGCATTCGTTTTCATGTACCCCATCGATCGAGCGGTTTTACGGGGCGCTGCTTTTCGTGGATATTTCGGGTTTCACTGTACTATCCCAAAAGCTCAGTGTAGATGATCTGCGCCTTCACATCAATGCGTACTTTACAAAAATTCTGTCGACTGTATACATGTATGGTGGAGATGTGGTTAAATTTGCGGGCGATGCATTGTTCATTGTATGGCCCGCTGAAGTGCAGAATCCCACATCACGTAAGCATATGCAATCAGTGAAAAAAGCAGTGGCCTGTGCTGTTTCCTGCGGTCTAGAAGTCAATGCGGCGTGTACTGATCACCCGATTCCACTACCCCATTCCGAGCCAAATATAACCTATTTGAATGTTCACTCTGGAGTTAGTGTCGGTACAATGGCTGGCATGGACGTAGGCGCGCACGACCGCTGGGAGTATCTACTATTCGGCAGTTGCTTGAAGGATGTTGCAATTGCCGAGGGAAAGGCTGGTAAAGGTGATCTGGTTTTGTCTCCTCTTGCTTGCGAAATATTACATGATTATGTCCCTATATTAGAACTCCGAGAGATGATGAAAGATTCCCCTCCATGTAACTGCGCGATAGATGGGGATGACTACTGCACGATAGCGGGATACACTGTTCAATCAAAGTATCATGCTCAATCAACCGAACAGCTTGGCGTGCAGCACGATGATTTTGATGATAGCGCAGCTGATGCTATTCTGAAAAGTAAAGTTCCGATGTCAGTGGCCACGTACATTGGCGATGCTTTCATGGAGGGAAGACAGAAAATGATTGAAGAGTTCAAAGAAGAATGGTCTTCATTCGATAAAAGTGTGCGTTCTATGGCTTCCAAAAGAACAGTCGATGCAACAGCACGATCTTCGCTAACGGATTTACCGGATAAAACTTCTCACGTTTCATCTTCATCACCATTCGCGAGAAATGGGAGTGTGACAGAAAGTAACACAGCGGAAGACTGCTTATTCGATCATTATGTGAACTATTGTGAAAAATGTTTGACGGACGATACGGGGCGGCATGTTCATGAAGTCGAGCGCGGCTCTTACAAATTTAAAAATTTCATTCGGACCAATGCGTCTGCTATGTTTATGCAGCAGTATAGCTCTGATCATCGCACGCGGAAAACTGCTGCCCTTGCAGCCGTGAACCCACCACTGAGTTTCAACAGCTTAACTATGAAAGCCTCTTCAACGAGTAACAAAATGATCAACAAAGGGGAGAATTCTATTTCAAAAACAACACACTCGATGTCAAATTCTTTCGTTGAAAAGCTAAAGGCCTCTGTCACATCTGGTATATTCTTTGAAAACAGCGAATTCGCAACGCAGATACGGCTGCGATCTCAGAAGTCTTTTCTCACACCACAATCGGAGTTGGAGTCGAGGAGAAAACAGTCGATATCCGAACAAAAACATGCATACCATGAGAAACTACTGAAGAACGATGCGTCGCTGTCAGCTGAACTGCGCAACGTTATTGTACTGTTCATTTCCGTTCAGTTACCCACAGTGGAACTTTTTCTTGATCCTGTACAAAAACAAGAAGCCCGCGAGCCCGAGTCGGAGAAATTAGGTGAATCTGCAACTGATATAAAGAATGGTAGTTTCACTGCCTTCTCTGCTACCGGTACAAGGCCACCAGACTCGCCATTTTTCCTTTCTCGCAGTGCTGCTGAGGTTGATGCAGACTCGGCCCTTTTGGCGCTGTTCCAGAGCTGTATGGTGGTGTTGACTGACGTATGTACAGATACTGGTGGTCAGTTGAGACAGTTTATCGTGGACGACAAAGGCACTGTCGCGATCTTAACTTTTGGCCTGAAAGGCTCAGTTGGAAGTGACAGTGCAGCTTCAGCAATGGAAGCCGCACAACAAGTTATATACGGTGTACAAGATTTGGGGTTCAATGCTTCAGTGGGTGTGACGTCTGGTAAGGTGTATTGCGGCCCAGTTGGATCAATTGTACGTCAGGAGTATGCTGTTATGGGACCATCGACCAATTTAGCGGCTCGACTTATGGGCAAAGCCAAACCTGGCGAAATAATATGCGATATTGTCATTCGTGATCGAGATCGATTTCACAAGTTTTCTTCTCTCGCTGAGGTTAAAGCGAAAGGCTACACAAACCCAGTGCCTATTTTCAAGCCTAACTTTGGCTATAGGAGAAGTTATACCGCCACTAATATGATGAGTAAAGATGACTCTGCGACGGGTGCCGACCTGTTGAAAGATGCGATAAGCGCGGTGGCACACCTTGCTTCTTCTCCGACCCTGAAATTGGAAGTACCTACCTCTTCTCAGTCCCAGGATGAAGATATGGCTCCGCTGGGAGTGTGCCACGATATTCAAAAGCAGCAAAAGACAAAAAGAGGTCGGCACGGGTTATATGGCCGCGAAGAAGAAGTGGGTGAAATCGTGACATTTCTTGTACCGGAAGTCGGTACCTTGCTGCTACAAGCACCAGTGGTAAATAAAAGTGAATCCAGCACTCCCCTTGCACAAAACACGCCTACTACGAGTGGAAACAATGCAAAGCGTTGCTTGTCAGTTGATGACCCAGTCCGCTTGGCTATAATCGAAGGCCCGGTCGGAATCGGAAAAAGCAGCGTGCTTTCCGCAGTGCGAAAAGCATTCCGCAACGTTTTATTGCGTAAAGACTCAGCAGCGCTAAGATGTAATAACTTCCAAATACTCGCGAGTCAAACGAGTGTCGTTGTGTCCCTCGAGCCCTTTTCATGTTGGAAACCCATAATAAGGTCAATGCTTCTTTCTCTGCGCAAGTTCTATATAATGCACAATAACGGGAAAAGTGATACTATAGAGGGTCAGAAAGCTCAAGTTGCCATTTCTTCGAAAACTAGTGCCACCTCTTCTCGATCTTACTACAAAGAGTTAAACCACGCCTTTGAGATAATCGCTCCATCTTTACCTCAAGAGCTTAGAGATTTAAAGTGTTTGCTTGTATCAGCGCACATACTTCGAGCGAGCGAAGAAGAGGAAGAAGATTTGCGGAGCAAATCATCTAAACTCGATGTCAACGAAAGATTGGGGCAAACATGTGATTTGCTCGCTGCAATCATGGAACACTATGTGATCACAATGAATAAAATCGCTGTAATTTTCATGTAAGTGTCTATACAAACAAACAATTATTAATTCTGATTCATTATATGTTCGGCGTTTAATACAGTTGTTCATTTATTGGTATCTCGTGTATATTTCTTAATGTGCACAATGTTGGTTTCTGATGTGTGTGCTTCTAAAATCTGTAGTGATGATGTCCAGACTATTGATTCTCAGTCGTTTGATGTACTCAAGAAAGTACATAAGAGTAACACGGGACTAGCTTTCTTACTTACTCTTCGCAGTTTCGGCAGCACCGACCAGGGTATCCCAGACACATCAGCGGCCCACACAAGTAAACAGAGCATGACCAAGAGTGATGAGAATAGAAATAATATCTGTGTCAAAAGCTTATCAAGTATGGCGCTTGTCAAAGACAGCATCAGGCACGTATTTTTGCCGACTCTTTCATTTGATTCTGTAAAAGAATATTTGGAAGAATTATTCTCAGCAGAAGGCTTAATGGGCAATGGCAGGGGAAATGTTACGGAAGAAGCTGCGTACAAAAAGATATTTCAAGTATCTGGCGGCAATCCATTGTATTTGTACGAACTGAGCAAAGCATTGATGGACAAGTTTAAAGCCTCTCAGGACAATGATAAACAAGAATCCGAAGGGTCTAATTCATTCTCATGTTTAGTGGAGAATTTCAAAATTGGTCGAATCGAAGAAGTAATTTTCTTTCGTTTCGATCAGTTAAGCTCTCAGGCCCAACTTTTGTTGAAAATGGCGGCGGTCGTTTGTGCGAATGGGGCTACTTTTGATATACCTTGTTTATTGGCGATGGAAAAAGGCAATCTAGAAATGTTACAAGTGTCGACTTGTGATCAAATGCTCGCCAGTATAGAGGCCCACCCTCTTGTGTTGGCTCTACTCGACATTGTGAAAAGAGGAGAATTCGTACGCATGGCACCGAAAACCGATGGTCGACATCGTGCCCGTTCTAGCTCCATAGATGTAATCGCTCCACTTGCACTGAAAGGCAATAATGAATTCGATAACGACAATTTTAACGATATCCATCCAAGCGATTTGATAAGAGACCGGTTTGAGTTTATCATCGAAATGGAGCGCCTAGCAATCTACGACATCATGTTGGCGGATCAAAAGGAGTCCCTGCACGACAGAGTGGCGTGCTGCCACCGCGAGATGAGAACTAATATTTCCTTGCATCCAAGTCAGGGGTCCAGCGAGAAAACTTCCTTAATAAAAGTGCATTATGAAGAAGCTTACCACTGGCACCATAGTAAATCTTGGCCAAATGCGCTTATAAGTTATTACATGACCGCTTTGGCAATGGAAAGTTTGGGTTCCTACGAAGATAGCTTTGAGCATTATAGAAAAGCCCTCCGTATGTTCTTCTATATGAAGGAAGAAGTAGGTTTGTCACACGTATCGTATGATAATTTAGTCATACCTGTAGCCGAGCGAAAATTGGTAGATACTGTACCCACTAGACAGGAAGGCGACCGTATAGCCGCTTTGACCAAAGTTGATCTCACGAAAGAAGATGTCCGGAAGGTATTCAACGAAGATTCGGCTTTATTACAAACAACACTCCATTCCCTGCTAAACTTCGGACAAACCGCGACCACGCTACATTCCATAGTCGCTCCTTCGATCCTACGCGTTTATGAAGAAGCGTTGCAATTAGTATCGTTGACATGGAATATGCCATTAATGTCTCAGATAAAGTTTTTCACGAACGCTGATTTGATATCGACAGGCTTCAACGTTGCTGCGGCTGAGAAGGGCTGCATCGACTCTAGCCGAGATTGTTTCCGTCAGTCTGGTGCTAACTTTTCCATCGTCGGAGATGGTCTTGAGTATTTTGCAGTCGACTTCAGAGATGATTGTAGTAAAACCGCAGAGGTGCAACAAAAAGAAGCAGAAAAAGATTTTTTTCAGTTGAGAGACCCCGCCATTACGTTTCCAATTTTGTCGGGAATATCAGCTCTGTATCGTTCTGGCTCATTGCGAGACGATGATAATAAATCCATACAGAAAGCGGTATACAACATGATAGTCACACTTGCACAGACCGATGTGCGTTTCGAAACTCATGCTTTACAAGGTCTCTGTTTGAGCGTAGGCATTCTATTTGATCAGGGCAATTTCGAGCAGGGAATGAAAATGGCTGACGATATTGTGCGTATTTACAACCCAGAAATACATCATTTGGCACTCGTGAGCCACTATGGAAATGACAGAGCTGTATATACAATTTCCCATTACCTGCAAGTATTATTCATGAAGGGTCTATGGCAGAAATTTGAGTTTGTAAAGGGCTCCATAGTGCGGATTACTCCGTCGATAACTCATTTTCACTCATACGGACTTATCGCCATAACCCTTTGTCCTGTCATGAAACTGCTCAACCGTTCGCAGGAGGCACATCGATTTTTCAAATCCTACACAGATCTGGAGGCGAAACGTGGAGATGCTTACAGCTTTTTCCGCAGCACGAACCCATTACTCTCACTGTGCTGGGCTATGGATAGTCAATGGGTCCGCGCTGTGGAACTTAATGAATTCACAACGATACGTTCGGCGCTAGGAGGCGAATTCGAGTCAGATTTACTGAAACAGACTGATAAAGACATCACAAGTGGAAAAGTCCTCGCTGATATAAGCAAGGAAGGACCAAGAGTTATTCTGCATTCGATTGTTGAAACTTTCGGTTCTCCCATAGAATATGCATGTGCAAATATTTGCTTTATTCGTGCCCAACTGCTTCACAAGCGCTCTTCTATCCAAGAGTTTCGACCAGCAAATAACAGAAACTCGACAGAGAATGGTGGCCTAACTCATCTTGGTGAAAACTCTGACCAAGAGAAGACTGCTAATCGTTCACTACGACACATGGAAGAAGTGCATCATCTACTGGAGCTAAGTGCGCAGTATGTAGCCACTGGCTTGTCCTTCGTTGGAAAAAGTGAATCCAGTTTTTGTTCGGCCTTATTACTGCACATTCTGAAAGCAGAACTTTTCATGTTCAGGGCTGCCATCACACCACCGGCAGGCGAAGGTATCACTATAACGGGTGCATCAGAAAAAGTTATTGCTGGTTCTTTAATAGAAGAGGCTCGAAAGTCGCTTTTGGTTGGCACCCGTCGAGCAGAAAAGCTAAACTTCCCACAGGCTGCCTTGATGCTGTCCGCTCGACTACAAGCAGCAAGTCTCGAACCAAAGCAGCAACAAGGACATAGTAACACGACCGATACCGATGCTCTGCAGCTGCAGAAATCTTCACTGACAAAACTTAAAGATGTAAATGGTACTGCATATTTCACTGAGATTGTTTTGCCTCAACTTGTCAGGTGTCATCCCGTACTTGAGCACTGGTTAAGTGAACTGAACTGATTTAATGCTGCTTATCACCTCGGAGTAGTGTAGTGTAACTTAAATATTCCTGACAATCTGAGTGTGCGGGCGTTTGTAAATCTGATGATTGAAATCATCTGATGGTTGGTAAGCTCGTAAATCATAGTGTATACGTGTGCATAAATGATACGTGGAAGTATTTAAGTTGTACAATACCATGCACAGTTCAATTTAAGGATTTATTCTCTCTCGCACTAAAGTAAGTCAGTAGCTTCTACGTTAAAAGCAGATCTGTACGTGGTCCAGTAATAAACACTAACACTATAGTAGAGCTACTGATATTAATATGCTTGCCGATGATGACGGACATCGTGACTATTTCTGCGAAATAACCATTATTGGTTATATTATAGTAAGCATGGAGTGAGAAAGAGAAGAAACCTGAAATAACATTGTGAATAGCATTGTATATACGCACGTGTTCATATGATTAAATAATTGACAATAACCACAATGCCAGCACGTACTGCCATTTGCAATGTATTTAAATACACAATAATGAAATAAAAAACTAGCAAAGATATCATCATCAGCACAGTATACTTCGATTTGTTCACATGACATTCGAGAACTTAAGTTACTGTAGTATACAATCAAGCACGTTAGTGAACCTACCCTCTGATGACGACAGAGCCCACACTATCATCATCATAAGTGTAGATTCAAAATTGCTTACATTGCAGCATTACTATGAATTATATGTACATAACGTCTTTCATGTCTATTTCCAAAGTAGATCACTACTTCTTCATAAACTTCGTCAAAAAAAAGTGATGCAAGAGTATCGACTTCTTTATCATCCACAATTTATTTTCCTCCTCTCAGGGCTGCATACTGTAAGTATAAAGTCAATAAGGGTAAGAACATCTGATATTATATATCAGATGGTTCTAACCCTTATTCTTCATACAGTACAATATGCAAATTAATAATTGCTACTGCTAGTGTTCAGGTCTTCTTCCGCCACCCGCTTAGTTTCTAATCGCCCCCATTTGCTTGGCAGTCTTTAACATCGGGCTCTGCCTCCAAATGGCAGCGGAAATTTCAGTCGCCATCGCGATGGACTCCTGTATGTTTAGCACCCCGTGTCCCCAGTTCTCAGGTACAACTAAAATATCACCCGCTGTCTGCACGCAGTCAATGCGACGGGCTCCTTTTTGCTCCATCAAAGCCATGTCGCCGTCCTGCACGAATTGAAGAATCTGTCTATTGCTTAAAATTCTATCGTGGGGGGGATACAACAGCCACTTTTTGGCTCCGTACACAACGGCGTTCCAGGCGTAATTGTGGAAGTGAACTGGGGCACCAGAGCCCTCAACACCCACTGTATCGAGTATTTACACCAGTTATTGAGAAAGAAGAGAATGAATAAAAAGGTAAGTCTACAATGGGGCTAACAGAATCAACAAGAAACGGCTGCTCGGAAATATGAATGCAAATACACTATGTTGACGGAGGACAACTATGCATTACCTGCCCACTGTGCATTTGTGAAATGAGCTCGAGTTACTTCATCATTTTGACCACGCTTGCCGTAAGTACCGTCAGGAACAAATCTCTCAAAGGCAAACTGAAGAAAGTCCGGTGTCGGACCATCTTTGAACTTGACAGGTGAGTCCTTCGCCTCGCTGTTGTCGGGGATCTTGTTGCCCATAAAAATGTACCAAGGGTGGTCTCCTCCGTCAACCTTGTGGTTGCGCATCTTGTCAATATACTCTCCCAGTGTGGTCTGAACAAAGGCGTCGTTGCCAAACTTCTGAGTATATGGAACGTCACTCACAGTGACATCAATATGACCAAGGAGCTTCTTCAGAGTGTCAGCCTTGTATACTTCTCTCAACTGCATTGAATATGTATCGCGTTATCATATATATAGATATAGGTAAAATGTTATTTTTTGTGTTGATGAGGTCAAAATGTGCATAACAAATATGAAATGAAGGGTAACAGGCACTAAAAAAGACTTCTTACATTCCAGTTCTCGATAGCACCTCGAACCATAAAGGGCATGTTGCGCGCAAGGTATTTCTTGAAAAGCATGTCGGCATCAACTTCATGGGCCCAATACTGATCCACACCGTCACAGGACATGTCCGTCTCAAATCCTTTAAGTCGCTCAGTTCCCCACCCACCTGTACCCGCGCTCCATTGGCTGCCGTTTTTCATATCTTTGGTGTGTAATTCTGGGTGGAGAACACGATCGATTTTCTTGAACTTACGCTGCTTGATACCAAATTTCTCCTTCGCATCACCTGCTGAAATAGCGCCTGGATTAGCCAAAAGATCAGTGGGAGTGACTCCATTTTCATCAGCTAGGGTCATGTCAGATTTGGCTTTGAAAAGGACCAGTGCAGTGTCCACGTGTCCGTACACCAGTGCATTGTGGATGGCTAGGCGTCCCTGGCTATTCACATTTCCAACCTTGGCTCCATTTTGCACAAAAAAGTTGACAAGCTCAGTCAAGCCCGCCGCGGCAGCCACATGCATGGGAGAGACACCGTACGTATCTTTATGATTGATATCAACCCCAGCACGCGCAAGCCATGTCGCAGTTTGCACGACCTTCTTTTGCTCATCCGAATCCATGACTTCGCGCATAAGCATGCTGTACACTTTGGTATTGGCAGTGTATTTCTTCTTAATTGTCTCGTGTA
>JACKZZ010003706.1_pt1 | contig 9993 bp, 4 predicted proteins | sample 8027871 | NCBI WGS metagenome assembly JACKZZ01 (sample SAMN15724774, study PRJNA655200) | protist metagenome | isolation source: fluorescence activated cell sorting (FACS) single amplified genomes of... | place: USA: West Boothbay Harbor, Gulf of Maine | collected 2000-07-19
GCTGGTGTTGCGAACAGCCGACTCGGCCGGAGCGAATGGCGTGTCAGGTATGGCCATTTTAAGTACCGGAACTTCTGCCAAGGGCAATAGTGGTGCGATCTTGATCGGATCATCTGACGCCACACTCGGAAGAGGCGGTTCAGTTTACATTTCCGCGGGCTCTGGCAACAGTGGCTCCGGTGGCGAGGTTGTCTTGAGCGGTGGAAAGTCGTCATTGGGTACCGATTGGCAGTCAGTGATCATGCATCCCGGATCATCATCGGGTGCGGGCTACGGCGAGTTCCATATAAAGAGTGGAGCTCTACCTGGTGATACCTCTGTATTTGCTTCCAGCAAGAGCGGTATTACCATCGAGACGCAAGGAGCCACACCTCTGAATATTATCGTTGATAGCGTTGATCTCGACTCTTCCAACGCAATTACAATCGACTCAGCCTCTTTTACAGCCACTACCTCAAGTACTATGACTCTGGACTCCGCGAACATCATTGATATGATTGCAAACAATGGCGTCCATATATCTGGTGGCTTGACTGTTAAAACAGCGGGCATCTACGTACCTGTAACAGGTATCCAAGTGACTGGTGGGCTGAGCGTGATGAACGCGGGTATGAAGGTGACCAACGGACTCACTATCTTTAGTGATGGTATCAAAGTGCTTGGAGGAGGGGTGACCGTTGAAGCCAACGGAATGAAAGTTACCGGCGGCTTGACAGTGGATGATGCTGGCATTGACATCGTATCTGGAGGTATGCGGATACACAGCGGTGGTGCTGAAGTAACCGATGGGCTGACTGTATTCAGTGGCGGGGCTGTAGTTACAGGTGGTTTGACTATAAGCAGTCTGGGCGCCAAGGTCAATGGTGGTCTTACAGTGCTTAACGGTGGCATGGTGGTCGCAGGTGGTCTCACAGGGGATGTGCTCGCGGGATCAATCAAGACGTCTGGGGGACTGACGGTCTATTTGAATGGCATGGTTGTCACAGGCGGTTTGACTGTCAACAGCGGCGGCATAAAAGTTATTGGCGGTTTGACTGTCTTAGACACCGGCTTGAGCGTGACTGGCACCGGCACCGTTGATACCTTGGTCGTAGAGTCGACTATGACTGTATCCAACGGCCTAAGTGTACTTGGTGGTGGGATGGTAGTAACGGGTGGTTTAACCGTGAACGGCGGCATTCAGTCTGTTGGCGGTCTGACCGTTGAAGATACTGGTTTGACCGTATCGGCTACTGGCACCATTGATACCTTGATCGTAGAGTCGACTATGACCGTGTCCAACGGCTTAAGCGTACTTAGTGGCGGAATGGTGATAACAGGTGGTTTGACAGTTAACGACAACGGCATTACTGCTTTTGGCGGTTTGACCGTTGAAAATACTGGTTTGAGTGTGACTGGCACCAGCACCATTGATACCTTGGTAGTAGAGTCGACTATGACTGTATCCAACGGTTTGACGGTGTCATTGGGAGGTGCCAGTATCGGCGGTGGACTCACTGTCAACAATGGCGGTATTCGAGTTGTGGATGGTGTTACTATTCCCGATACTGGTCTGGTGGTCGCCAATAGTGCCACTATGAATGCATTGCAAGTAGATACAGACGCGAACGTTGGTGGCGGGTTGACAGTGAGTTCCGCCGGACTTGTCGTCGGGGATGGAATGACCATCAATAGTGGTGGACTCAGACTGACCGGTGGGCTGACCGTGTGGAATACTGGCATGTACGTGGTAGGTACAAGTACATTTAACGCCTTAATCGTTGAAAGCACCATGACAGTTTCAGGGGGGTTGACTGTTTTTGCCGGTGGCGCTGTTGTCACTGGCGGTCTGACTGTGAACAGCGCAGGAATGAATGTCAAAGGTGGAATAACTGTGGTCGATACTGGACTATCTGTCTCTGGTGCTAGTACTCTGAACACTTTACAGGTGGACAGCACGATGACAGTATCTGGTGGATTGACTGTCCATGCCGATGGCGCTGTCGTCTCCGGTGGTTTGACCGTTAACAGCGGCGGGGTAGTCATAACGGGTGGCCTCACTGTGTTGAATAATGGCATTGACGTGACTGGTGCAGGTACGATCGATTCTTTGATCGTGGAAACAACCATGAAGGTATCCGGTGGGTTGACAGTCTACGCTGGTGGGGCTGTAGTGACCGGTGGTCTCACAGTGGCTAGTGGCGGCATGGATGTCAAAGGAGGGCTAACCATTCTTGACACTGGTTTGGGCGTGTCGGGCTTTATGACAGTCAACCAGCTAGTGGTGCTGTCGACAATGCAAGTATCTAGCGGCCTGACAGTTACCTCGGGAGGTGCAGGCATCACTGGCGGATTGACTGTATACTCCGGGGGCATAGCATCTACCGGCGGCATAACAGTCCATAATGGTGGTATGTCTGTCAATGGTGATAGTACAATAGACAGCCTGACAGTCCTGAATACAGTGACAGTTAGCGAGGGTATTACTATCGCAAGTGGAGGTATGGTTGTAAGTAGCGGTGGACTCTCTGTACTAAACGGTGGCGTGCAGATTACTGGTGGGTTATCCATATACGAGGGTAGCGTTTACATGCCTTCTCCGACATTCTTCTCCGACAAGAGACTGAAAACAGACATTGAGCCGATCGGCAGTGCGCTCTTCAAGGTGTCTCGATTAAACGGCGTGTACTTTAAATGGGCCGACACCTATGCGCAAGAGTTGCTGTTCGACGATAGCAGACACGTGGGTGTCATAGCACAGGAGGTACTGGAGGTGATGCCAGAAGCAGTGACTGAAACACACGAGGGCAAGTACTTAGCAGTGGACTACCCCGCTTTGGTGCCCGTGCTCATCGAAGCTATTCACGAGTTGGAAGACAGACTGGTTGTCATTGAAGATATTTTAAGCTTCAACGGTCTGACGAAAGAAGAAGGAGAAGGAGAAGAAGGCAAGGGAGACGAGAGAGAGAGAGAGTAGAATAGCGCATTAATTTAACATACATACGTGTGTTTTTGGCTGTACTGACTTTAAGTGACGCATCCGTTGGGGGGATGTGATGTATTATACTTATATTGTAACCATTTAAAATCAAAGTTTGGTATACAATCATGTCCTAGGTGGTTAGAAAACTGCGATAAAACGTTTTTGCTATTTACTTGTGCTGCCGGAACATTACCACATTACCACCCTCCCCGTAATGTTTTTATCCATACATCGATTTTTCTATCTATCTATCTATCTATCTATCATGTATATTTCCTTAGTCTTATTTCTCACAACTTGAACTAAATGCTTATGAAACTAGAATTCCATTGTAGATAAATACTTATGAAACTAGAATTCCATTGTAGATAAATACTTATGAAACTAGATTTTTTTTGTACGACGTAGATAAATTATGGATGCCTTTATATAATTCAATTAAAAATACTTCCGAAAGTGCTAACATTGAAGCAGCCCGAGCTCACAGGCGCCCGGGAGTTGCGATTGCGAAACGAATGATTTCTTTCTTCATACGATGGGCTGTACAATGTATAGTACCGTGAAATAGGCGTATTTGAAAGCCCTTATTGCAACCCGATTAGAAGGTTTAGTTAGTGCCCATAGGCCCGTGAGGGGATTAGGAGGAGGAGCGATAGAACGTAAAATCTTCGACGAATGGCGGTACATATTCGAATATATGAACAGATTTGTGTTAATATTTTTAGTTGGTTGAGCTATTCAAGACTATAGTGGCCTTTCTACTGGTGAAGTTGATTTTCAGTAACAGCCACCACCATACACAGCAGCAGCAGCAACACAACCCAGTTTTCTATCCATTAGACTATTTACGACTACGACTGCAATACAGCTACCACTACAACTACAGCAACTCTTCTCAATTCATCTCTTTTTATCTGCTCCCAGAACACACTTTGATCAGAAAACAGCCCCCTCGCTAGGCTGTGGTAGTTTTCGGTTCTGTGGGGCTCCCATTGAGTTCTTAATTCCGACTAGTACAGACTCGATAGTACCATTGCGGTTCCAGGTGGCAATGGCGGGTAGAGATGATTCGACTTCTCCGTTGGACTGATTTACCGACGACAAGTTGATGCGGGAGACAAACCGGACACGGGGCGGCTCTACAGGGTAGTCAGGACCACAGGTGATTCGCAACTCGTACAAGCGGCTGTCAAAGTTGGTCTGAAGCAAGCAAACAATACAGTTAAATTAATAGTTACGGGTGTAGCAATAAAACATTAAGGCGGGAATAGACGCGCAGTAGATACGATAGAAATATAGATAGATAGATAGATAGATAGATAGATAGATAGATAGATAGCAGAAGTTTGTTTCCATACAGTCATATCACATGAATACATAGATAACAGTAGGTGAATCAGTCGGCAAGAAATCTATTCTGTCCGTCGGTAAATACTACGATGGAACTTACACCAGGGGGGCCTAATATCGAGCCTTGCCACTCTGTAAGAAAAATATCGTCACTGTTCACTAATCCCATTGAACAACTCATGTCACCAGTGCCCTTCTCACTGGCTTCAAGCTAGCATAAGTTACCCGTTGCCGTGATAAAATGGAATAAGACATAATGCAACCAACAATAAAGGAAGTGGGTGGTAAGTCAGTGCAAAGTAAAGTAAAGCAATGAAATATATAGGTAACGAGGCGAACTACGCGTCCACGATGTGATAGAAGTCGTTGAGTAATTACCTCTTCCAATAGCTTGAAATTTCTTGGTATTATAATCGCGTTCGCCATCAGAAATGTGTTATCGGTAAATATATTGATATGGGTACAACGACTCTAGTTGAATCGACAGTGAGAGATTAGATTTCCATCTGTATGCAAGTGATAGCATATTTCGGAGGGGGAGGGGTGCTAGAAGACCGTATACATGTACGTCGTATCCATCGTAGTATATACTGTACTGTACTGCTGTATACCTGCTGGTGTATACGTCGTAGGCAGTACACACTTTTCGTTCGTCCTCCTCCAAAGAGAAGAAAGAGGCAGCAGAGAGAACTGCTCAAGAGAAGGAAAGAAGAATCATCGGAAAAAGAAAGAGAAGCTGCTGAAGAACAAAGAAAAGAAGAGAAGAAAAGAGAAGAAGAAGAGACCCCACCACACCACCACCAGCAGAGCCGTTTCGTTTTGAGAGAGGGCCGAATAATGGAGTAAAAGCAAAAACAAACAAACACTCATTGGATTGTACAGCAGTAACGGTGGCTGTACGATGTACGACTAGTCGCAACAACAGCAGCAGCAGCAAACAAGAGCGAGGTGCATTTTTCCTTTTTTTCTCGTTTTCTCATTTTTCTTCGCTACTATCGGATACTAAGACTTATTACTACTATACTGCTGTACGTACATAATTTCGCTGCGCCGTATACTGCTGCTATATACCAGGTACATGTATACGACGTACAGCAGCAGCAGTACTACTGTACGACGTACACACCATGTACATGTACACGACGTACTACTCTCCTACGTCGTACTGTACATGATACGATATACCAGGTATACTGGTACGAATAGCCGCTCCTCCTCCAAGACACATTGGCTAACAGTCGTTTCATAATGTACATAATATAATATCTGCATGACATTTCAACAAATTTATACGATCCGATCCCAACCCATCTAAGCCTATCTCACTCTCTGCAATCAATATGACTACAAAACGTATCAGTAGCGTGGAAGATCAACCCATGACACGGGTATTACGTCAACGGGAGTTAGTTGAGAATATGAAGCATGAAAATGAAATTCTTCGCTTAGATTTAACCCGAGAATCTAGAGATGCTAGAAGAAGTGGTTCCTCTGGCGCAGCGGCAGATATCGCCCGACTGCAAGATGAAGCGAGTCGCTACATGAAGAAAATCGAAGTAGAACGAGCAAAAATTTCAGAGTTAGACAAACAGATTATTGTGTACCAGGAACAAATTTTGGACCAGAAAACAAGGCTGGGTGGTGTGAATGCGGCACAAATTAACAACCAGTTGATCCAAAAGCAAATTAAGGTGCTTGATAATCGTCTCGATAAAAGTCTGTTGAAATTTAACGAAACGGTAGCACATAATAGGGAGCTAAGAGCTAAGATTGACGAATACCGTCGTGAGCGTATCGTGTTCGATGGTATATATAAGAAGCTGGAACGTGATCTGCACGAAAAAAAGAAAGAAATGACTGCCATCATCAATGACAGTAAAAATGCGTACCAAGCAAGAGATAAGTCTCAATCCGAAATGGCCGCACTTCAGCAACATGCAGAAAAGGAGCGCACGGAGTTCGAAAGCGAGTTCAAGGAGTTGGGCGACCTGATCAAGCAGCAGCAGATCATGCTGGAGCAGTTGCGTCTGAAGCAGTTTGAGCGGACTAATGACGAGGCCACCAATGGCAGTACTTCAGCCAACGGAGAGGAGCGCGCGGGGGACATGTCCAACATGATGATGATGATGAACAACTGGGGAGGCGTGGGGAACAACAGAGATGGCAAGGGAGGAATAGGCGCCCCGCTGTCCCAGGAAAAGATTCATAGCTATGAAGAGATGTTGCTTAAGATACAAGAGAGTACGGGTATTTACGATATCAACGAAATCATCTCGAAGTTTCTCGAAGCGGAAGAGCAAAACTTTTCACTGTTCAATTATGTGAACGATGTCAATTCGGAGATCGAGCGATTGGAGCACTCTATTTCGGCGATGCGCAGTCAGATTGAGAAGTATCGCGGACAAGGAATGTCGTCGGATACACAGCGAAAGAAGACGATTCGCGATCTTGAAGACAAGCTTACGAAGACTGACAAGAAGGCCGACGAATACGATGCACGATACCAAGTGGCGGTTCGTACGATTACGCAGCTCAAGAATGGCATTCAGAGTATATTCACTCGTATTGGTGCCACTTCTGCTTCGGTCGATGAGATGTTGGGTAACCAAGGCGTGACAGAGAGCAATATGATGCAGTATTTAGGAATAATTGAACAGAGAACAACTGAAATTTTGCAAGCATACGCCGCTTCTCAGATTGGTTTGCCTAATGAAACGACATTACAGTTACCATCTGTGGTTCACGTGGAAGGCTCCGCCAAAATTGCTGTACAACCTCCTACATACGAGGAAATGAGCAGCGGCGAGGACTCCGAGGGCGAAAAGGACGAGCGACCGCTAACCCGCCAAGAGCTAGAGAAACGTACCCTCCGAGAGTTCATGCGCAAATCTTCTACAAACAACTCTGTCGGGTTTCCTACATTTGAATGATCCGAATCAACAGATGTGAGTGTGTATATATATGTGGGGTCGACCTAAATTATATATTGGAAGTGTGTTGACCCCTGATGAATATAATGTATAATCACTTTAATAAATTAGCGCATTGTATGTCTTAATTGACTGATTGGTGCTGCTGCTGTGGTGTAGATCTGGTCTCTGAAAAAGAAAATAAAAAACTGAAAAAACTAGTATGAAAACTGAAAATCTTAATCTTATTGCTACTTTATTTAAGAAATTAAATTAAATTAATTACTAAATCGCTAAATTACACTTCAAATATAGTAGCTCAACTTTAAATTCACGCACGACAACCGCCTCCTTTTAATTAGATACCACATAGCTTTTTCAAATATGTCACATAGTTGCAGAACGACGAGCCTTTCTCTACAAGTTGCAAATGCAGTGGCGAACATTCAGAAAGACGCAAATCGGAAGCTGGTAACAGAAACATTCCCTTTTGCCATCAGAAGTAGACAGCGTACGGAACATCTCTTGGCATATAATCTGAGTAAATTAGTCTTGAGGGGCGATCCTTCGAAGAAAGAAACAGTCAGTGTCCCTTGATGTGAAAGAAGTGCTACGCTGTAAGATTGTAATTCTCTGTATGCAACGACAAGTTTTAGCGAAAAAACAAAAACGATAATCGGTGCCAATTTCTGAATGTTCTTTTTCTTATTTAATTATTTTACATAGTGGTACAGTGTGACATTAGAATATGTGCCCTGATACATACGGGTGACTTTGCTTGATGCTTGCCGTCGATCAAATTACATTACCTACGCACCGTATCACGATAACTCTGCCTTGGCATCGATGCACGTCGAAGGTGCGTTGAGCGGGCGACGGCCATTTCTTGCTTTCAGTTAAAAGATGACGGAAAACAGCCCAATTGATGGGTTGTACTTAATGCTGCTCGTACTACTACTGCTGTTGCTACTCATAGCGACAGGTGTGGGTGCCGACACTGCTGAGAAGGATCTACCTGTTGTATTAATGGTCAGGAACGTGTTGGTATAAACATTCTTACAGTACTGCTGCTGGAATGGAACGAATGATGTAGGAACCGCGGGGCGGGTAGTCAGTGTGTGGAAACCCTGACGAGTGTTGTGCTTCGGTGTCTTCTTGCAATATACATACCGGGTCTTGCCTCTTTTGACCATGATGCAGTGAGGACAAAACGTTTTTATTGACGAACGAACTTTCATGTTGCCAGTTCCTGTATATTGTTTTCTTTTCTTGAACAAAAATGGTACACAATACGGGTGGTGCGGGAAGAATTATAAAACGTTCTCTTTGATCGGCTGTTTTGAAATTACTGCTCGGTGTAATTGGTAATTTCATTGGTATATATATACTGGTATATAATACCAGTATACAGCAGTACGTCGTACGCGTACGACGTACGACGTACCACAACAGCGCGCAGAGCGAGTACATGTACGACGTGCGTACACAGCAGCCAGCAATACGTCGTACGACGTACGGGTACGACGTACTGTACTGTATGATCGCTCGATACCACGACTGCTGCTGCTTGCTGCTGCTGTGTGCTGCTTGTTGCTGCTGCTGCGGCGCTGTGCTGCTGACTGTGTGTGGTGCGTGGAGAAAGAAGAATCCATCGACAAGAAAAAAGCCAAAACGAGCGAAGTGTCCGGAAAGTGGACGAAGTCCGACGAAAATCGAAGACCTCGCAAATTTGAGTGGCTGGTTTGGCACAGCAGCAGCAGTGTGTGCGAATACAGAGCAAGCAACAAGCATCGGAAAGCAGCAACAGCAAGCAAGCAGCAGTTCTTAGAGTTCGGAGCAGCAGCAGCAGCAGTATACCATCGGATACCATTTTTGTTTTCGGAGGGGGGTACGCCGCTATTTCGAAATTCCGGCGGATCGCAAAAAACATCGCAAATTTTTGTTTGCGATCTTTTGATCGTTTACGACGAAAAGATCGCAACGAAAAATCAATTTGCGATGTTTTTTCGTAGTACTTAGGGCTGCGGCCCGGGCCGCGGCCCGACCTCGATCCGACTCGAGTGATGGCGGCCCGGCGGCCCGGGGGTATGAGAGAAAATAATTGGATTTTATTCAAAATAGGGGATTTTTCCTCATAAGCTGTTTGAGATTCTGCGAACTGTACCCGTACTGTCTCACAACCCGAAAAGCACTTCCGGGACATTTCTAAAAGTGTCCCGGTTTATGTAAATTAGTCAGTTACAAAAGTACCCATTTTTACCCATTTTGTACAGCCTGGCCGCGGGCTGGGCCATCGCCTAAAATTTAGGCGGCCCGCAGCCCTAGGTACATGTACTGTATACTGCTGCTGGTATTACTGTATTACTGCTGTACCGACTGCTGTATGTACCGGTATACCAGCAGCAGTACGACGTATATCCCCAACGCACACTTTTTTGGGGCCCCCTGGGGCCCCAAAAAAAGACATGTTGTTTTTGGGGCCCTAGGGGGCCCCAATTATTCGGCGCTTTTTGGTGAATAATATTTTATTTGTCCTTTTAATTCACTTTCGTTACCCCTTAATTGATCAAAACCCCAAAATCTTTTGGGGCCCCAGGGGGCCCCAAAAGGAAACTGAAAACTCTTTATCAGATATGCATCGATTTCCATCGAAATTAGATCATATTGTAGATATAATCTAGTTTCAGATTTCTGTCAATTCAATTTATCATTTTGGTACTATGCAGAGAAGTTATTGAAAGGTTATTCAAAATAATATTAGGTTTTATTTTT
>JACKZZ010016589.1_pt1 | contig 9989 bp, 8 predicted proteins | sample 8027871 | NCBI WGS metagenome assembly JACKZZ01 (sample SAMN15724774, study PRJNA655200) | protist metagenome | isolation source: fluorescence activated cell sorting (FACS) single amplified genomes of... | place: USA: West Boothbay Harbor, Gulf of Maine | collected 2000-07-19
GGACAACGTGAAGATGTTTTTCAGTCTGCTATTGAAGGTTTAATAGATACATCATATAAAACAGCAGAAGCAATATCAACATCAACGACAAAATCTACTAATACGACTAATACTAAAAGAGTATTTGCATCATCAGAATGTATTCCTAAGAGTAAGGATGGTGGTGGTGGTGGTGATGATGATGATGATGATGATGATGATGATGATGATGAAAGTACTGATGTTAGTGAAGGTAGTGAAGTTGATGAAAAGTCAAGAAAGAAATCTGATAAATATCATCGTCGTCTACCTGATGCTGTTAATCATAATGATGAAAGAGATGCTGCAAAAGCTTTTAAAAAAGCTGCTAAGGAGGAAGTAAAAGCTGCTGCTGCGGAAAAACGAAAGACTAAAATGCCAAAGCATTTGAAAAGAAAGGCTATTAAGTCAGGGAAAAAGAAATAGTATTACTTTCGTACTTCGGAGTTGTTGTTTTGATAACAATCAAGATTAGGTTATTGTAAATGTTACTTTTTGTGTTACGTAGATATTTTTATATTTTACATACTGTACTGGATTAATAACAATACTAAAATTTGCAGTCCATGTCTTATTAAAAAATAATGAGGTACACCTTTAAATATCATCTTTATTAAAACTTCTTTTTTTTCACTCATCAGGCTCAGCTTTCATGACAGCAATTGTAGACCCCTCTTTTTTCAAACTAGCAATAAATTGATTATGAGCTAAATTATTGCGTGGAAAGCACAGGATTGTCACAACTCCACCACTAATAACATGACCAGGAGCTGTTAAAATAGTTTGAATTGTGCATTTTCTATCTACTTCAATACAATTGCGTGCTCGTGTTAATGAAATATAATCATATTTGTTCTCAGATTCAATTTTTATATTACCTCCAATTAGTGGTTCGCCACTTTCACCTCTAGTAGCAGTTGAATCGATCATTTTTGCATTTGCATCAATGCCTTTTTGAAATGCTTTTTCTCTAGCTACAATACGTGCATTTGCACGTGCTGATATTTCATAACCTTTTACTCCACTAGCATCTCTGATCTCTTTACATGATTCAACCCATTCATCAACTGTTGGTGTTACTGGAGATGTATTAGTGCAAATATAACAGACTAAATTACTATTTATATATTCAGATTCTTTATCCCATAGAATATGCCCACCAATTGGAAACATAGTATCTAAATGTTCTGACAAATCATCACGAGGAGATGCAGCTTGAATAACATCAATTTTATTATATTGTGGATATAAAAATACTAATGGTAAAGATATACCAATAGCACATTTAAATTGACCTAATTTCATATCATAAGCATCATTTATACTAATTTCTTCACCATTTTCCGCTAATAAACATCGTGGTAATGAAAATTCTTCACTCAATTGTTCCGGTTGACTACCATGATGATAACCTAATACAGCTCCAATAAAAGTCATGCAATTCCATGCATTATACCATCGCATTTCTAAAGCTTTCTCGTGCGCATTTTTTTCATTTTCAACTCTTTGACTTAAAGCCAAACTATCATTTACAGCTTGTAATATTTTTTCAATATCTTCTTTTCCTTTGTCTCTAAAATCCATACCATTTGCAGAAAGTGCTAATAAACAAGATTTACGACAGTCATCATACCTTCGAACGCATTGCAATGCTTTACACATTCTATACCATGCCTTATTATTACCACGCCAAAATTGAATTGCTAATTCAGCATCTTTACGACAATCACCATAATTTTCCATTTTTAAGGAAACAAGTGCTTTGTTACTAAGAACCTTTGATTTCAATTTATTCAAAAAATATATATCTTCTTCTCCCATCTTTTTTATTATTTTGTCATCATATACACTGGGAAAGGATTCCTCAGCCTCAGCTTCAACAACAGCAACAGCACTAGCGCATGTGTAGCAGAGGTCATACTGACATGGAATACAATGGTGATTGATGTGGCCATTTTTATGTAGATTATTAGTACCGCATTTGTCGCAACCCTGAATATGATATCCAGCGGGTTTACTGCCTGCTGGTATTGCACTCATGGCATGCCCATTCTCGCATTTGATTCTTTTAACACCAGCACCACCATCAACAACAACATCATCAGCCTTAGTATCATCAAGTGATTGCTGTTCAATTTCAATTGAATGTATAAAACCAAGTGACTTGATATAATTTTCACGAGCTTTAAGGAGTCCTATTAATCTTTCCTTCTCTTTCCTTGTTTTTGAGACAGCATGTTTCAGATTTTCATTTCCTTCATCTTTATACATAATAGCTAATTCAATAGGTGTTTTATCTTCTTCACGAATCTGACTAAATGCTTCAAACATCTCTGGATTATCACGTTCTAAATCATCTAAATCTGCAAACAGTGGATGAGCTTCAGGATCGCCTAAATTTGAGAAGTATTCCTTCTTTTCAGCTTCACTCTGAAAACCCTTCCCATTCGCCAATGCTTTCTCATACCAATCATCACCAGAATCACCACTTTCTGCCATTATGGATCGGTTTAAAGCACTATTTTTGCAAGTAGACGAGTTTTCTATTTAGATTTTACAATTTTGTGAGAGGTCCGAGGTCCAGGTCTGGAAAAAATGGGGCCGAAGGAGGAAAATTGATTTTGGCACGCTTACGTATTACGTACCAGAACGAACAGACGAACAGTTCATTAGATAGATGAATAAGCTTGGAATTTCAGCCTTACTAATTTCTTCTTTAAAATCACTATCATCTTCTTCATTTCGTCGTCCTCTTTCATTCTTTTTATTGTCAAGTTCAATAATCACTGCTTTCAATTTTAAAACGATGGCAATGTCAACTACAACAACAACAACCCATGGAGCGGATGATATAATTGATCCTGATTATCCAGGTACTGCAGTATTTCGAATGATTACAATACGAGATCGTGTAAAATCATTAACAATGCATGAATTGAATGGTATTGATTGGTTATTCATTCGGCGTACGATTTTAAATGCAGGCGGTTTAAAGGATTTGCCGGATTCCATCCCTGGCCAAGGATATACAGGACACAGTTTTAATGATTTTAATCATTGTGATCTTACCGCAATGAGAATGGATATGAGTGATAATGAAAATGAAGGAAGAGTTGCAGGAATTGCTTTTAATAACCCTTTAGGAAATGGTATTCGTTTAGCGTCTTTATCTGAACATGGTTTAGGCGGGTCTTGGTCAACCTGTATGATGGGGTGTTCGTCAGAACCACCCCAGGATGTCGCACATATTCAATTTCGCTCACGAATCGCTTTTAAATTAGTTTGGTGTCCTCCATTATTTACGAAATTCGTCTTAGTTGACGATGAAGGCGATCTACTCAACAAAGGTTTTCCGAACACTTCATTACCTCACATGAGTGAAAGGCGACGAAATTACCAATTAGTTGCTGGATCAAAGTATGCAATACAAGCTGAGCTGTGGGGTCAAGATTCATCTGAACTATAAGACTATTTTGGTGCTTATTCATTCTGTTTATATAGTACATGAGCTTGAGGCTTTAGATGATAGCTTTAAAAGTAACTAATATAATATAATACTGAGCTTGAGGCGAGAGCAATTAGAGCATCGAGTGGCTAGCAGCAGCAGCAGCAATAACAAGAGGTGAGGCTCATCTCCTTTTATTTGACAAATTAGATTTTCTCCAGGAAGGTTTGCTCTCCTTGAACTCATCGTCCTCGAAATCATTATCTATCGTCAGGCATCTTCATCTAACCGATAGCTATTGAATAAAAGTAACTAATATATTATAATACAATAATGAGCATTAGTTACTTTAATTCAATAGCTATCGGCTAAAGCCTCGAGCTCATTACATCATTAGATTATATTATATTAGCTACTTTAATCTAATAGCATTAGACGGTTGATAATGATTAGCGATGATTCTATGAAAAATCAGTATCAGCAACAATTGAATAAGTTATGGAAGATCGGTAAAGTTCGTAAAGGGAGTAAAAAATAGAGGGAAGTTCTTCCTCTATTATAATCATTAGTCATTAAAATTTATTAGAATATTCAATTATGATTTAATTAATCAAGCTATCGGCTAAAGCCTCAAGCTCATATACTACATAAACAGTATGAATAGCATTGGACTTTCGCTCGATGCTCTAATATAGCTATTGGCTAAAGTCTCAAACTCGTTATTATATTACATTAGACTATATTAGTTACTTTAATTCAATAGCTATCGGCTAAAGCCTCAAGCTCATATACTATATAAACAAAATGAATAGCCCGATGCTATAGGTATTTTCTAGATACCAAATCTGCGATAAATGAATTTCCAGTAAAACAAAAACAAAAAACCTTGGCTAAAGTCTCGGTCAAGTCCTCTCACTCTTCTAATTCCCCACACTCTATAACTTTCTTTTGTATATTTTTTTGAGAAGAAATTCAAATACTCCTTTTGGCATCCCTTTTACTTCACTGATTTTTTGTTGCATTTCTTTATGATTTTGTTCCTCATATTGTTTGAATACATTTTCTAAATCTAGTTCGCGATATAATGCTTTAACAGTAGCAACCTTTCTTTCATTATGAACACCATAATTTAATTCTAAAACTTTTTTTTGGCGATCATTACAACGTTCAAGTGCTTGAATGACTAACCATGAGCATTTATTATCTTGAATATCAGTACCAATTTTGCCAATAACATCAGGATCGCCGTAACAATCTAGATAATCATCTTGAATTTGGAAAAATTCACCAATGAGAATAACAATTTCACGTGCTTTGTTATAAATATCTCTATCAGTAATACCTTCAGTAATCATACCAAGTGCTACAGGAAGATAAAATGAATAATATGCAGTTTTATATTTGACAATTGCACGATAACGTTCCATTGTAAACCGAGATAAATCAATAAAACCATCCATAGTCTGTGATGTTAAATCTAATAATTGACCAAATTCAGTTTGACGTGTCACTTCAGTGAATAAATCTAGTAATTGTGCGAAATAAATCTCAGAACCAAAATATCTTTTTAGAATTTTATAAACACATGTTTCAAGAATGAAAGAATCATTGATAGCAATAAGTTTTACCTCTGGGCGACGATACCAACATGGTAAACCACGACGAATTACAGAACTATCCATAATATCATCCGCAACAAGGAAAAATGCTTGTAAAAATTCAACACCCCAACCAAGAGCAGCAGCTTGTAAACGTTCTTTATTCGATAAAACTCTACCTTCTTCTGCTGCAAGTTCTTGTTGTACTGCCATCAATGCCAAACCACGATTCATTTTACCACCACTAACAGTATACTTTATCATTCGTTCAATCCATACAATTGCTTCATCAGGCATTTCATATACAGGTTTTAAATCATTAATAATTTCTGTTGAAAAACGATCAAAACATGATACAAAAAGATCTTTATCGCTTTTTGGTAATACAGATGGAACTTCAAATGTAATTTTATAATCAGATGATGCAGGGAAATCAACAATATACTCACCATCTATATCATAACCATTCGAAGAAATATAAAATCCACCACCAAAATAAATTGATGTCACAATAAATATTGCTGAAGCGTATTGACCTTTGATAGAAAGATTTTGAAAAGCATCAAAAAGATTTCCAAGACTATCACAATCAGAAAGTGCTAAAAGGGCTGCTATATTTAATAAAATGAAGAATAATACCTCTGATCTTTTCTTATGTTTTTTGAAAGATCCTGATATCAGGATAACAAACATGGATAAAGCAAAGACTACAAAAAATGGCATCAAAGGGACAATATATCTTTTAAGTTGATTTTGCAATAAATTTGATTTTTGTTAGTTGGTTAAAATGATTGGATTTTAGAGGAAAGTGTGTGTGGTAAAATGAAATGAATTGAAACAGCAAAGACTTACTCTGAAAAAAATGTATTTTCAGGAATATTTTTCAACTCGCACTCACATCCACACGTTTGGGGAGGCGAATTCCTTCTTCTAGACAACATTTTTGGTTCAAAAGGAAAACAATATGCAATGGCTAGCGCGGAATTTAGATCGTTGCGAGTTTCCCTTTCGGAGCCGTATCCATGGGTATCACCGAAGCCAGGAGGTTTGGTCGTTTACTTCTTACCTTCTTACATCGGAATCTTGAACACACGACACACACACTGCCAGACAAGATGTCAAAAACTTCTTGGAAGTGTACACATTGCTTTCACGCTCCTCAACCTGAGAAAAGGATCCCATATTATTGTGGGAAGCACTGGTATTGTAGCAAACACTGTTACGAAGATGAGATGAAAAATCCTCATGCTTCTCATTTACTTGGTACGCAATCCCTTTATTTCAACTTAACTATATTCTTGTTTTATCCCAATCTAACGCTAGATCTCTCTTACACGCACGCACACATGATTCAACTCACTCACCTACATAATTACCTTATAGATCCTCTGCATCCAGAGCATGATTTGCATATCCGAGATAAGATGGCTCCAAAAGAGAACCATCATAGCCATAGTGCAGCAGCGGAGCATGCAGAACACCACAAGAGGTCAGATAATATATCAAAGTCTTTTCTCTCTCTTCTCTATAACTAACTTTCTTTTTCTTTTTTATTACTTCGTATATAGAATGATGGCACTTCATCACGCCATGGATGATGCTGATCGTGAACTGCATCACACTGAGCATCATAAGCGCCCTGCTGTTCATGGCGCTCATGGGCGTAGAAATGCTAATCAGGAGTCACAACCATTTAATAACAAAATTTATGCACCAACCACATTTGGTCATGGGAAAAACATTGCTTAATAATAATTATCCCATAATACGAAGCATACTTTGTTTGTTTACACAAGATCAACTATTTTCAAATTGAAAACTATTAACATTCTGATATGTGCAGAATTGGACTAAAAATATATATTTCCCAATATCCTGAGTGAATCTTTGTTTTGTTTATAGAAATAGAATATCCCTCTATTTTTTACTCCCTTTATTAGGATATAAATTCGGTACGTAGAAATTTAAACTTTTTATTCCTTTTACCGGTACCTTATTTGAAATAATTAACTTTTTTTGAAGTATTGGTGGGTGGTAGGCAAATAACCAAAATATATATACTACTGAATGGTGGTGAATAATTTTGATGATGATGACGATGATGATGATGATGATGATGATGATGATGATGATGATACGAAGCCATTTATTTGTGTTTTGTAACCAATTCACGTAGCTTAGCCTCATTAGCGCCTTCCATTTTCTCAACAACAGCATTATTTTTGAAGAATTGGAAAGTAGGCATACACTGGATACCACATTTCGATGCAGTTTCCTCATTCGCATCAACATCAACCTGAATGAAAATCACATCAGTTTCCTCTTCAGCAAGTTTGTGGAACTTAGGCTTGATATGTTGGCATGGACCACACCAAGTTGCCGTGAAATCAACCACTACTAGTTTATCACCTGCGTTTTTCAGCGTCTCTTCGAATTCGCTCAAAGTCTGTAAAGATTAGAAATGAGAAGAGGAGAGGGAGAGGGAAAAGGATAAGAACATATTTAAGGTGCGTTAGAAATGTATAAACAAAATCCATATACAGCATCAGTTGTATTAATTATCTGTACCTTAACGTCTTTAACCATTGTCCTTTGCTGTAGAAAAGTGATGAAATCATGATCATTGAGGATTACTCCTCAATTAACCACCATCTGGAACACGTGGTAAAAAAAGTTCGGCGATTCACATCCTTAGAACGCTTTTATTGGACTTCACACTTGATAACTGGTCTCTAATATTACTTTTAAAATAATAATGTTGTCATCATTATTTAGTGATGCAAATCAGAAGAAATTTGAGCGTTCTCAACGTGCGCAAAGTTTCGAAAAGAAAATTGAAAAGAAGGCCCGAAAAAATGATGAAAATGATGATGAAGATAGGGAAGGTGATGCATTAAGTTCATTAGAAATTGCTCGTTTGAAGCCTCGAAAAGAAAGGAAGCCCAAAAAAGAAGCAAGTGATACTGATATAGTAGAAAGTAGTAGTGGAAATGGTGCAGAAACAACAACATCATCCTCATCATCGTCATCATCTTCTTCTTCTGATTCTGAAAAGAATGAACGTACAATATTTGTTGGAAATGTTCCTACTTCTGCAACATCTAAAAGTTTAATACTTTTTTTCAAAGAATATGGTGCAGTAGAAAGTTTACGATTACGTAGTGTACCATTAGAAGGTACAGCAATTGATGATCATGGAAATCAAGATCTTGTTAAACGTATTAGTGCCCAAAAACGTAAATTTGGTGATCAGAAATCTTCTCAAAATGCATATATTGTTTTTCAAAATGCTATCTCTGCAAAAGATGCACTTGAAGCAAATAATCGCATGATTGATGGGAGACATTTAAGAGTTGATAAGCTTGCTGCCACTCATTTTGATCCTTCTAAAACGGTCTATTTAGGTGGTCTTAGTAAATTTGTTGATGAAGAAAAGTTAAGAGAAATGTTTGCTTCTGTTCTTCCTAATGGTCAAAATGATATTGCAAATATTCGTCTAATTCGGGATTCTGAAACTCTTTATGGTAAAGGTTTCGGTTATCTTATGTTAACTGATAGAGATGCTGTAATGAAAGCTCTGACATGCCATGGAAAAAAATTCAAATCAAGAGAGATTAGGGTCACCGTTTGTGGTAAACGAACAAAAAGAGACAATGTACCGAAGGTAAATGCAGCTGCTGTTACTGATAATGATGATGACGATGATGATAATAATTATGATGGTGGAAATAGTTATGTCGCAAAAAGTGTTACAAAAATTACTACCAAAAAGGAGATAAAGAGTAACAACAAAGATATTCCTAGAAAAGATAGTAGTGATTCTCTGAATATGGCAACTTTGGGTGCTGCAGCAAGACGAGTAAAAGCAAAAATGGCTAAAGCTATTTCTGTTGCTAAAAGAATCAAAGATCAAGGGAAAAATAAGAATAAACAGAGTGGTAAAAAAATGGGGGGTGTACTTAAAAAAGTTCTTAAAGCGGCTGGTGGGAAAACAGGAGGCAAACGTGTTTAGTTTATTAAAAGGAATACCATAAGGTACATAAATCTCCAGTGGATCAAATCTACAAGTAGTAAAGTGATACAATTTAACTATAGCTTTGTACTGTAAATTATGAAGTAAATAAAAAACACTAAAGGATCTAGATTCTTCTATGAGCCACCATAGCACCTCTCGTTATAATGACCTCTCAGTTTAGTATTAACAAAAACTTTTAAAAGAAATAAATTAGTCGACCTAGTACGCGTAAATTAAGCCTAGCCTCCCCTGTAAGATGTTGTCTACATTTGACGCTGATCAGTCATTTTGAGATGATGTTAGAAAAGCAATCACCAACCAGCCGCGGTTTTTAGAAACTGAGAACGATCGATGTTGTATGTTGTAAACGGGTCCCACTACACTATGGATAACAATATTGATGTGAGTGACAAACCTCAGGATGATAACGAAGCTGTGGTTTCTGAATTGTCTCACCACCTTGTTGAAGAAATTGCAGAGAAGGCCTCTGTTGAAGCTCAGAAAGAAATTTTAGATGCTGAAACTGAACAAGTTCATAGTATAGCAGATCAACTTGAACATCAGATAGCTGATTTGGCTATTGCAGAAGTTAAAGTGGGAATTTTAGATACTGAAACAAATTCTCAAGATCAAGATAGTGGTGATGGTGTTGGTGGTGTTAGTGATGATGATAGTACTCAATTAGTACATGAGATTGTTCAGAATGCTGATTCATCTGCTGGATTGGGTACTGATTCAAATTTGTTAAATATTGATGTTAAAACAATTATTCGTGATTGTGTTCAAAACGCGATTGATGCATTAGAATCGGGTTTAAGTAAAAAGATTGCACAAGCCGCGTCGAATGATAGAGCGCCATCGCAAACTTCTAAAGGAAATAAAGAAGAAGAAGATGATGATGATGATGATGATG
>JACKZZ010021169.1_pt1 | contig 9989 bp, 9 predicted proteins | sample 8027871 | NCBI WGS metagenome assembly JACKZZ01 (sample SAMN15724774, study PRJNA655200) | protist metagenome | isolation source: fluorescence activated cell sorting (FACS) single amplified genomes of... | place: USA: West Boothbay Harbor, Gulf of Maine | collected 2000-07-19
GTACAAGGTCTTGCCTGTCAATAGCCTGTTCATCTAGGCCTAAAAATACAGGCTGTACAAGGTATTGCCTGTCAATAGCAGGCTTAAAAAGACGTGCCTGTTCTCGCAGGCTTAAAAATACCGAGTATACAGGCCTCTTATCGAGGCTTAAACGGTGGCAATATGGAGCGATACCCCATGCCTGGTTTGTACATTTTTCGCCTCGCAGATCGAGGTACAAAAAGCCAGTGTACAAGTGCCTTCTGGAGCCTTAAAGAGACCGCGTGTATACAACAGCACTGAAGCTTAAATACCGATTATACAGGCCTCTCTTAAAAATACCGAACATACAGTGGGCTTAATCGTCCTAAATCCTAATCGTCCATTTAGGCTTGGAATACCGGATGTACAGTTGGGTCCAAGAGTAGTCGTGTACATGCCCCACGGGCTAAAAACAACAGTACCTGTAAATCAAGGCTTAAAAATACGTGTTATGTACAAGGTGCTACCGTTGGTGTACACGCCCGAGTCGAGGCGAAAATCGGTATACAGACCTCCAACTGAGGCTTCTCTATTGTACAAATGAATCACACAAGACTCTATTGTACAAGCGCGGGAAGACGACCGTTAAGTTGAGCGCTTTCCTAGGGCGAATCAATATTTGGTACATTTTTGGCAGGTTTCCGCGGCGGAAGTGCACCTCTTCGTAGGCGGGTGAAAAGGCCTACGAAGATTCTGTGCGGTTTTCCCCGGGTACGAGCCTTAACGTCTAAGGTGTAAAACGACTACCTCCGTCTCGAGGCTTAAAAAGACTACCCCCGTCTCGAGGTTTAAAAAGACGATCTCCGTCTCGAGGTTTAAAAAGACTACCTCCGCCTGAGGTTTAAAATTAAAAAGCCTCGTGTGGGCCTCACAAAGAAAGTTCGATGCCTCCCTCGAGGCTTAAAAAGATGTTGTGAGCGTATCGTTACCTTAACCTAGACCTGGTCCTACTAGTGCGATGCTGATTCAAACTGCTGAAGAGAGCCACCGGTCACCGGTGGCGACTAGCTCGATTCAAGCTAAGTCGAAGTTAGGCTAAGTTGAGATTCTTCTATCTTCAGAGTTTTCTAACCTCTAGCCCGGTCGTGGTTTCCCACGGCTTCCTCCTGTGGGCTAGAGGCGTTGGAGTTTGTGCCCCAAGACTGCGGCGTGTGTTCCCCGGGCGACGCTCTGCTAGATGCTGAAACGGTATAAAGAGCTTTTAGTGCTAGTGATACTTACGTTACATACGTAGAAACCAATCAAAACGGATGAATTTACAGCCATATATTATCAGTGCAGGGAGTCCGCTGTGCGAGCCCGCCTCTAAGCCCGAGTGTTGGTGAGAAAAGTCGGAGGAAAGAGGTTGGTGAGCTCCCACACCGGCTCCGGGCGCCTGAGTTCAGGATGATCTGTACACGAGAACTCTCCTTTAATTAGTAGTCGACCTACATTTACATTTTAACTTGAAGATAGCACATATCGTTACATTCTAGTACATTCTAATGCTTGTATAAATGCTGTTCCTCTTAATGCTAACAAGAATGTCAAAGTCTAATGAAAATCGCCCCCTGCCCCGAGAAACTGACGGTCTTATTGACCAGTCGTCCAGCTCCCCGGGGACTGTCCTCCACAGGTACACCTACCCGACGGAAAATTCGAAACTCAGTTAGTACCATTTGTACATTTAGTGCAGTCAAACGTGGAGTCTTTCTTTTAATTTACGCGCCGTAACTGGCCCCCACCCACCAGCCCCTCGCGCCTTCAACCACCGCTACTTCCCAGTCCGGATAGCGACCCCCACAGCCGCTATTCCAGCCTACTCAGTAGCGGTGATTCCGGCGGTTAGACCTGATGGCAAGGCCGGTATTACGGCGCCCACCAAATTAATTCAGTTTCGGTGGCTTACACCTGTGTGGTCAGCCCGACAGTGGCCATCTCGACGTTGTTTTCGGTGGGTTTGCCAATAACAGCAGTATCACCCTGGTGGAGCCCCTTCTCGGAGGCGTCCAACGGGGTACCTGCCGCCTTCGCGTCCTCCATCTTAGCCAGAGGATCGGCCCAGGAAAGGATGCCCTTCAGGACGAGAACCGCGGTAACCAACATGAAAGCGGAGAGGGGGACGAGACCGAGGTACCTGAGGGGAGGGAAAAACAGGAATAGCGGGGTGAGGTGGGGTGGGACGTAAAGTATCAAACGTATCTCATGCATCATACCAACACCACCATCATGAACATTCCAGCACGGTGAGATTCCAGGGGACTTACCATTCCTCCCAGTCGACCTTCCCGCGAAGCAGCGGCGCAATCAGCAGCGACACCATGCTCATGAGCTTGATGAGGATGTTAAGCGCGGGTCCAGAGGTGTCCTTGAACGGGTCCCCGACGGTATCTCCGATGACGCAGGCCTTTCCCTGGTCTGTTTTTTTGATCTGGAGCTTCTCGCAAAGCTTCTTGGAGTTATCCCAGGCTCCCCCGGCGTTACTCATCATAATTGCGATCATAGCTCCGGAAACGATGGAACCGGCGAGCATACCCATCAGGCACCTGAGAGGAGGAAAAGACAGGTAGATCGGGGAATCACTGAGTCAGAGGAACTCAGACTCATGTAGACAGACTCATGTTCCACCTCATGCACAGACATCACAATATCGTTCTTGTCCGGCATGAAATCACCTGAAATTGAACTTACCGAGGTCCAACAAAGAAACCAACGACAAGGGGGGCGAGCATAGCGTAAGCCCCGGGAGCGAGCATCTCCAAAACTTACCTCGGTCCAACGAAGAATCCAACGACAAGGGGGGCGAGCATAGCGTAGGCACCAGGGGCCAACATTTCCTTAACGGAGGAAGCCGTGGAAATTGCGACACACCTATCGCTATCCGGCTCAACGTCCTGTCCCTCGGGAATCTCGATCCCCTGGGAAGCCATCTCAATCGCTCGGCGAAGGCCGGGGATTTCCCTGAACTGCCGGCGGACCTCGTCGATGATTTCTGCGGCCGCCTTTCCGACGGAGATCATGGTTAAAGCACCGAAAATGTACGGCAACATAGCCCCAAACAAACATCCGCTCATAACCGTCGCGTCCGAAATATCAAAGTCCATAGGATGACCTTTAGTTACTTTTTGCTTGAAGGCAGCCAACAGACTTAACGCTGTTAACACCGCGCTCCCAATAGCGAACCCCTTTCCGGTGGCCGCAGTCGTGTTGCCGAGGGCATCTAAAGAGTCGGTCTTGGCGCGCACTTCCGGTCCCAAGCCGGCCATTTCGGCCAATCCTCCGGCATTATCCGCAACCGGCCCGTAAGCGTCGGTGGCCAGAGTGATTCCGAGGGTGGAGAGCATGCCGACGGCGGCGATAGACACCCCATAAGCTTCGTTCCCAACAGGACTAAGCGCCGCACAACTCAGGATTGCCGCACAGAGAATCAAAGTCGGGGGCCCGCAGGAGATCATTCCGACGCCGATTCCCTGGATGACGACGGTGGCGGGGCCGGTTTTGCCGCGGTCGGCGATGGAGATGACGGGGCCGAAGTCAAAACTAGTGAAGTACTCCGTCACCTTCCCAATAAGCGCTCCGCTCACCAGACCGATGAGCATGCAGGCGTAGAGGTTCCAACCGACCTTGGCGTCCTCCCCCTCGGACCCGAACATCACGTGCACCAAAACCGCCGATAAGGCACAGAACAGCCCGGCGGCAACGTAGAGCCCCTTCTCGAGACCCCACATCAGCGTGGAGAGCTTGACGTTCCAGCCCTTGCCTTCTTCCTTGGTTCCGACGGCGAAGTAGCCAACTAGGGAGCAGACGATTCCGATGGCCGCCAGCATAAAGGGGAGGGCCAGCAGCCTGTTATCGGTTCCGGCGAGGGTGGCGGCGGCGATAATGGAGCCGACGTAGGACTCAAAGAGATCGGCGCCCATACCAGCTACATCCCCCACGTTGTCACCGACGTTGTCGGCGATCACGGCGGGGTTGTGGGGATCGTCCTCGTCGATGCCGGCTTCGACCTGGGGTGTTAGGGATCATTTTACTGGGGAAGGGGTTGCTTTCAATTTCTCTATTCTTAAAACCGTTCTCCGCCTACCTTTCCGACGAGATCGGCTCCGACGTCCGCGGCCTTGGTGTAGATCCCGCCCGCCACACGAGCGAAGAGGGCGATAGAGGAGGCTCCGACCCCGAATCCAGCCAGGATCTCCATCACGTAGTCGTTGGACCGGTCGGCGGACTGGACCCAGAACATGAGCGACAAACCGGAGAGCCCGAGGCCGACGACGGTGAATCTGAGGGGGAAACAACGGTGAATCTCAGGAAAGAAGGGGAGACGGGAGTCTGAGGATCGGGGTTGAGGAATGGAGGAGGCTAGGGTAGTGATCCTGGGGAGGGGAAGTGGGGTGAAACAGGTGGACCGAGCCCCAACGCGGGAACCAAACGGGGGGAACCGAACCTCTCTATCGTATCTTGATTCTTGTTGAGTCGGATTTCTGTCTCTCTCTTCTCTCTCGGTGGTGCGACAGTCCAACGTCTCCCTTACCCCATCACGGATCCTGCGGTGAATGCGGTCTTGAGCCCGTCGTTGAGGGTTCCGGAGGTGCATGCCACGGTTGTCCTGACATTTCCGAGGGTTGCCACAGACATACCCAACCACCCAGCGTAGGCACTGAGCCCCGCCCCAGCGAGGAAGGCTCCGAGCACGCGGAAGCCATCGCTTGCGCCTTCGTCGACGGCCCTGGGAAGGAAAAAGGGGTGGAAATGAGGAGTCGGAAAGAGGGAATTGAACTGTGTAAATGGATCGATCGTACCTCATGACACCATCAGGGACACGTTCTCCGCAGAATCTTCTAATAGATGTTAACTCTCTCTCCACCTACCTCTCCTTGGAAATCGGTCTGGCGCTGAAAAGCACGGTCAGAATAATCCCGAGTCCGACGACAAACAGCGACAGGTACTTGTACTCGATCGAGAGGAAGGCGATGGATCCGGACCGGATCTGTGCGGCGAGCTTATCCAGGACCGGGAGATTAATATCTTTCCCAACGTTTTGATTTTGGATCTTCCTTTGGAGGAAGATGATAAACGCGAGCGACACCGCCCCCGCGACCACCCCCGGAAGAGCGATCGCCGCCGGCGCATTCCAGTCGGCCACTGGAATCTCAGGATTCCCCATCGTTGCGACTGCCTAAATGTACGTGTACAGTTGGTAGGAGTGCTTTACTAAGAGTGCTTTACTAAGAACTTTTACTAATACAGGGACGGAGCCCTTACTTTACTGAAGAACTCTTACTAAGAACTGATATCAGGTACTGCTTAGAATTTGGTGCTTAAAACTTGGTTTACTATCAAAACTCTGACTAGTGTTGTCGTCTCAAAGCGACTAGTCTAGAAAGGCCTCCGGCTCCGACCCTACGCGGAGAGGAAAAATCAATGGGAATGGAAGAGGGGTGAAATCGGCCGTACACCGGGTTCGGAAGTAGTGGTAGTGGTATTCAGGCTGAGAGCGCGATAACTGACTAAAAAGTTCCACTCAATTCGATTTTTATTTGACCACAAGTTTTTGTGGCTGGAGTTCCGGTTTTTGCCTGCAACAACAGGCTTCCCTCGGTTGGTACCATACTATTCATCACTTCATCGAGTACGAGAACAAAATTCGTCGGAAAATTAATCGGAGTCGCGGAACTCGGAATCCCGCCCTGGGTGAGCGAGGATTCCGATCCGCGTTCTTATTTCTTGAGAGATGATTCTAATGTACAAATGTTGAATCCAACGTGCTACACAGCGGTAGCTTTCACATCTACTGTGCCGGCCAACTCGCGCACAATTTTCCGGTGTGCTTGTTGAAAAGCCACAGCTTCTTATGCGGGGTCTCCTTTTCCTCTCCAGCACCGTTCCTCAGCACCACAACGATTTCGCTCTTACACAACCATTCCTCAACCGAGTCCCCAGCCAGTTCCGCGGGATCTTGCGAACAAGGCCCTCCCTGCTCCTTCATAATCCGGATCCAGGCCTCGGATTGCTCTGCCATCTTAGCCTCATGGTCTTCTAGCGGATAGAAAGTGCTGGTTTTAACCGTGGATTCCCCTCCCTCGAACCCCTCTGGTGCCCCAGTAATCTTCATCAAAATCTTAAACAACTGCCCATCCGGTGACTGAATACCCTGGAGTTGGTTGTAAACCCCGGGTTGCCCCTTCTCCGGATTCGCGGGATAATTCGGACTCGGAATGTACGCGCGGTAGTCCTCGTCCAACCAACCCGAAAGTCCCTCTTCCCCAGATTCCTCGTTCTTAGCAAATTTGCGGGGGCAGAAGCATTCTTCGAAGTAGCGGGTAACGAAGGCCTCCTGTTCCTTCATGAGGGAGATTCCAAGGTTGGAAGTGTTGATGGCGGGCATTGTGAGGGATGAGGGACGTTTTAGGAGGGGGTCAAGCAATTAGCAGTCTAAAATCCGATGGAACTAACAGGATACAACTAACACTGAACAGGCTTGCTACCAAGAGTCTGCTAGCCACATGCAACTAAGACTAAGCTGTTAACACCAGGGTGGGGTCGCTGCAGGGTGGGGGATTTAGAATGAGGATCATGCAGGAAGATTCCACGAAAAAAACGAAATATAAAGGACTCAGAGTCTCAACCGATAACGACACGGCGGAACACATCCACACATGGATTCCGCCGCCCACACATGGATTCCGGCGCGGGGATACGAGCCATACTCAAACGTTTCTCGGTTAAGAACGTGATGTTCAGGAATGGGATGATTCTTTGAATCCCGTGGGACCAGTATCGGACTTAATGTATCAGAGCACCGCTAGTCGTGCGGGCCATTCGTCTGATCGTTGGTTAATCGCACTCGTATACTTCGTAGTCGTCATTCGTGAGTCCGAATTCGAGTTTTTCTCTTTCACCGAGTAAACTCCTTGCCACATAATGCAAACTCCACCTATTTCCGAAGGCGGAGGTGATAGGAAATTCCGGCGCCGAATCCTGCGAAACAGCGGTCTCCGATGTACTGTTCGACTTTCCCGGTTCTTCCGTTCCCAGACCCCTGCTCCGAGGATAGTAGCTCGTGGTCGTCCAGTTCCACCGATTTACGTAGGGGAAGATTGGATCAGCGTCCAGATCCTTGGACAACTTCTCAGATTTCCCAGACAATGGCTTCTGGATCTTCCCAAACTTACTAGCGCCCTTCCCCCCCTTCCCCTGCTTGTCACTCAGACTGGCTTCGGCCGCTTTCTTCCCCGCAGCTGGAACCACCTCGTTCTCTCCCGTCACCGCCTCCAAAATTCCTTTCAAAATGCCGTTATGGGCGCCCTTGGACAACCAATGTGGGACCATCAACCGCCTTCTCTCCCTCGTCCGCCCACCGCTCTCGCTCCCCTCCGCCCGCCAGAAGACCATCACAGATCTCCTGAACCACATGGCCGTCACGACCCTCCTCAGAAGCAAGCTTAACTCCCAATCGAGTATGAAGCCCCGCTGTGACATGGCGTCTCGGACAGCGATATTGTCTAGATTGTTTACGTGGCCTTGGCCCCATTGGCCTGGGACCGCCCAGCTCAAAACCACTCCAACTCTCGCCTCCCGCGTCACCGTGGCCAAAAACCTCGCCGTGGCCTGATCACTCGGGAGATGTTCTCCCACTTCTAAAGAGAGAACGAAGTCGAACTGTTTCGGTACGGATGGAGATAGGGCCGGGCCCGGGGACGATTCCGCAGCACTGCTCTCCATATTCGTCTCCCTCGATTTCGTCAAATCAAAGCAGTGGAGGGTTTCGGAAAGTGCAGTCTGTACACCGGAAGCTGCTGTGGAGTCGCCACTCCCCTCCATGAGGAAAGCCTCTTCTGAATCATCCCCCTCTTGATGGGTGTCCTCGTAGCTCATTTTCAGCTTGTAATATTGGCCTGAATGACTCGGCGTGTGCCATTTCGGACACCTATCGGTTAGCATGACCTGACGATTCCTGTCGGGTCGCATAAAGACTCCAGCAACTTTAGTAATGGCGGTTGTCGTATCGGGGTTGTCACTACCCTCGGCATTGGACTCCCCATCGTCCATTTCGTCCTCGATCTCCCGCTCAGACTCGTCTGGTTTCCAGTCTAAAATGCTTTCTACACCGGTCAACCTCTTCCCACACAACTCGTTCCGCTCGAAGCTCCAACCCTGCAAACGCGGCGAATCCGAATCCGGATCGCCAGCGGAACGGCCGAGCTGACCGCGAAAAGGAGGAGGCTTAGTAGCCTTGGGTTTTGTATTATCTGCATCTTCCGCCTCTGAATCTTCTTCCTCTGGAAGGAGTGGGAAAACGTCGTCGACGTGCTTAAACCGCTTAATTGACGACATTTCCACCGCCGAGATCGGCTTAGAAATCTCGCCCTCGATATGGTCCCGTCGGTCAAGAATCTGCACCCCCAGATCCGTCCCCAGCCGGAACTGAAACAGCGGGTCCAGCGTCAGATTTTCCTGCGCAACTTGCACCCAGCTTCCTGTCTCATTCTGAGTCGTCACGTAGCCCCACTGGTCGGCGTTCCACTCTCGCGATAAGCGTTCTCGGGCGCCGAAACTGCCCGTGGCGAAGTCTGTCAACACCGCATACCGTTCCGGATACGAGAAGTAATGGGAGTAGATGCCGCTGCCGGCACCGAAATCGGCGATTGTAATAGGAGGTTCTTGTTGCGATTCACCGCTCAATCCGCCCTTCCCACCACCTCCCCCAAGATCCTTAGAACCACCTGAGACCGGCGGTAGCTGGGTTGACCCCGTAGTCCTGAGCAACGCAGCATCCCTCGTACTCGTGCGCGCGAGTTTTCCCGCTCTTTTGAACAGCTCAGATAAGCCAGCGGCCAGCCGTATGTCGAACGTGTAGCTATAAACTTCACTCGCGTTAGTTCTTACGAAGGCGCCGGTGCTCTCGTCGGAGTCCACGCCGGCAACAGGAACCGAAATGGAGGAGGCGTGCAGCAATAGGAACAGTTTGAGAGAATTTCGGGGATGAAACAGCATCATGCAGGGAAAGACAGAAGGGGAAAGAAAACAAACGATAAATAGTCTTAGACAAATAGTTTGTAAAAGGCGTGAATACGTAAAATAATGATGCAGATAAGGTGCCAAAAAAAGAGCTACGTGACGATGCCGCCAGAAGTAAGCTTTAAATTGTGCGAAAAATCACTGTCAGTTTTGGGTCTGCACCTGCACTATTGTCACATTAACCCGGAAAAAAAGTAGTTGTGGTAGGCTCTCGTTTCCTCGGGACTCAGTCTGAGGTCTCTGGCTATAGCGTCTCTCGATACAAAGAACAGGTGTTTACGCCCTGTTGACGGCAGCTATCAAGGTGGTGCCACCGCTGCAGATTTAACTTATCGTTGCCAATTTCAAATCGGGCCACCACGGTCCAAATCAAACGCTGTACCCCCCACTCTCGATCATTCCGCCCAGCTCCTCAGCTAGACTTGGATTGACAGCCACCATAACCCGTCTCTCATTTAACTCCTTCTTCCAGTCACTTTTTCCGTCCATATCGCCGACCCAGCAGCCGGCTTCTCTGCATATAACTAGCCCCGCTGCGACATCCCATTCATGAGGCCCAAACTCATAATAAGCGTCGAGCCGACCGCAGGCGACGTTGCACATGTCCAATGCAGCGGATCCACATCGACGGAAGTCACGGCAATAGGGCAATATCCTCCGAGCACTATCAAACACGTTCCCCCTCAAACGCTCCAACCACTTCTTCTTCTCGGGGGTTAAGTGATGCAACGGTTGGCCGTCCTTTCCTACTCTTAGTTTCGCTAATTCCTGTACTAAGAATCCAGCTCCCACCAGACTCTCCGCCAGGGTGAGGCTCTGACATTCCGGCGACTTTCTGGACAGCGGAAAATTCTGATATCCCGGGGTGGCGACGGTATTCCCGGTTTTAGGAGGTGTAGCGGCGCCTTCGGAACCTTCGACGAAGTCCATAACCCGGCTCTGAAACCACGCCCCTCCCCCGCGGGTTCCGT
>JACKZZ010006271.1_pt1 | contig 9981 bp, 4 predicted proteins | sample 8027871 | NCBI WGS metagenome assembly JACKZZ01 (sample SAMN15724774, study PRJNA655200) | protist metagenome | isolation source: fluorescence activated cell sorting (FACS) single amplified genomes of... | place: USA: West Boothbay Harbor, Gulf of Maine | collected 2000-07-19
GAATAGTAGTGGATCTCCCGAAAAAGAAATCCGCTGAATTTATGCACGCAGCGGCTCCATTTGGGGAAAATGGTTCAGAAACTTAACAAATGCCCGAATAAATCTGTACCATTCAAATTTCTAGACATCGAAGTGTAGGTGTATCGCAAAGAGTGGCTTTTTATGTTCGAATGTTGATGAATGTATCCCTGATGAAAGATGAGCCACTGACGAGAGTGCATGCGAAAACATATGAGTACGCATGAGCAAACCGTGTCTGAGCGTTCTACTGTGCATGATTGCGCGCCTGTGATGGATAGTCGCTCGAGAAAAATCGAGTTTGCAATTGCCAATTCCAATTGAGTTAACGTTTCCAACTTCTGTACCTTCGAAAAAAATCCCGAAAACAAGACAAACGCACGGACCAAACGGCCCACAAAAACAGGTTTAGCTAAAAAGAGTTTTGTTCAGGGTTGTCATTCGGCTCAGAAACCATGTCCCATGGCATCGTGGACATCCTTTCCTCCGCCTCCATCGGAGTCGTTGGAGCTGGAGGATCCGAAAATGTCCTATCACCCAACAGCAGTGAACGGCTCTACAACGTATTGTGTACAATCTACACCACGATCATACTCTGTCTCGTTTTCATGCTGTTCAGTGGCTCGAACATATCAAAACCCGTAGGATCGTCTTCGGAATTAGAAGATGCTGTAAGATATGAGATGGCGAAGTCGGAGATTGCAAAATCGGAGATGGCGAAATCGGAGATACCGGACGCAAATGGGAAATCTCATGCGAGATCTAGCGCGAGAAATATGGAAGAATTGAAATCCGACATCATACCCATGGACTATCAAATCGCACAGTCTAGAAAGCGGGAATACGAGCATTTCCAAAAAATGAAATACAGCACGATAGAGCAGCGGAGACGGAGTGCGAGTGATAGAGGGAACGGTAATATCAGCTTAAGCAAAGTGGGTTCGCACACGTGGTTTAGCGGCAGAAAGTTGGGGAGAGGATGGTTCGAGTGAGGCACACCAGTAGTTCTTTAGCACTGTAATTTGTTTTTACTTAATAGAGGTCCATACTGAATGCAGTTCTGCTCTCAGTTTTAGTAGGTCCGTGTTTCTTCTAACAGTAGTGGAGTGATTACTAGTGAAAGGACACGAATTTTTAGCAGCGGAAGAAGCAAGTCGTATTTAGCAGCGGAAAAAGCACATCGTATTCGGCCGCGTGCAACTTTGTCTATTGATCGAAGCAGTGTCGTGTTGTTCGAACTTTTCCATAGAGTGAGTCTCGAGAGGTCGATATGCAGCAGAACTAGACGTCGATGAAAGCTTGAGTCGAGTGAGTGATAGAGCACGAGTGATTGATAGACAGCGCAGCAAATTCCGGATTGAGTAGAAACTGTCTGTCAGCGCATTTTTATCGGAAAGCATCGCCAATCCAACCGAAAAAATAGACAAGCCAATGAAAACTGTACTCTAGATTCGTTTTTTTGAGCAGTATTTAGGTATCAATCGAATTGCCCGCATCAGAATTGCCCGCCTTAAGTCATTCGCCTTACCACAACCACAGGCGTTCTTGAAGTAATTAGACCGTTTAGTCACAGTAGTCCATTTCGACTATCACGATTATATCCTTAAAGACTCGAGATTCCGTTCTCTGTTTTCTTTGAAGCGATATTGATAACCGTGATAGTTTATTTAAACTTCTATTACAGCACACAGCAGTGCTTGAATTCTGTATGCTTGATAGCTGAAAACGCAACAAAATGTTCGTCGTGGATTGGGTAAAGAAGACCGTCTCAGACATTATGGGATGGCTGGGATTCCTCCCAGAAAACTCAAAAATCCTATTCCTCGGGCTCGATAACGCAGGAAAGACAACGTATCATCATTCAACATTTTTACCGCGTGCATCTTAATCCATGATTCGAAATTAGATTCGTGATCTTGATTCGCGATTCGCATTCTCAGATTCTCATTGACATTTCAAAATTTGCATCCCAAAACAAAATAAAACAGCCTCCTCCACATGCTTCGTGATGATCGAATGACAACACATAATCCGACTCTCCATCCTCATGCTGAAGAGCTCTATATCGGCAACCGAAGATTCCGGGCGTTCGATTTGGGAGGCCACGAGGCCGCACGAAGAATATGGAGGGATTACTATGCCGATGTCGATGCTATCATCTTCATCGTTGATGCTGCAGACCGAACACGATTGCAAGAGGCAAAGAACGAGCTTCATGCTTTGTTCGAGAATGAAAGCTTGAGATTGGTATTCGATGTTTGCTTTTGTCAATTCGAGTGAAATCGTTTGCTTTCGATTAAATTTCGGACTACAATTGAATTATTTAAAGCAAAAACAATTTCATTTTCCCAAATCGCAAAACCCGACGCACACAGGTCCCATTCGCCATCCTCGGCAACAAAATCGATATCCCCACTGCTTGTGGAGAAGATGAATTGCGAAACAACTTGCAGTTGCCAGCAGTCTCATCCTACGGCTACAACAACAGCGGTGGCGGACAGTGCGCATACAGACAAGGAGGCGGTGCTGTTGAGGTCTTTATGTGCTCCCTCGTCAACAAGATGGGCTACGGAACCGCCTTCAAATGGATCTCCGAGATTCTCAAGTCGCAGACGAAGTAAATGGGTAGGATTTCGGAATGTGGAATGACATTCTGAATGACATTCCGAATGAATGTGGAAATGTGATGATTTTGGAATACGGAAGTACATTTCGGTCGAAAACTCGTCGAGCTTGTTTCTCCCCATTGCTACTGGGCCTTTTCAACAAAGGTTGAGCTTCCATTCGTTTTCCGTATGAATCCCATATATGTTTCGATCGATCGAAGTTTTCGACCGACATATCACGTGTGCGTGCACGTTCGTTTTGAAGAAAAGTAAGTATAAGCGAACGCCTAGAGCCGAAGTTCAATTTTCAGGTAGTAATCCGTTACCATTAGTCAATATCTTAGCTCAAAAGAAGTTAGGTCTATTCATCAGCATGTGATGAAAAGACAGTGAAAACAGATCATCAGCATTTGATGAAAACACAGGTAGAACAGTTTATCGTTTAGCAGCCAAAAAACAGTCGTTTAGCAGCAAACATCGAAGGTAGTACAGACTCAGAGACCGAAAGAAAAGATACAGGATTAGTTAACCGTTGCAGTTTCTATCTTCCAATCTTTACCGCTTGGTAGTAACCATCGGAGAGAAAAAAGCGTGGCTTCGGCCGCGTCTGTTGTCCTGCATTGTGTTGAGTTGTTCGGCCCCGGGAAATGCGCTGCAACGTGTTACGTTGAAGTCGGGCGCCGTGTCCAGGTTAAAGTTGGAACCGAGACGAGTGAAGGTAATGGGAGGTAAGGAAAGCTCGAATGTGGGTTCGGATCCGACCAGGGATCGGAACCAAGCAGGTTTTCGCAAGAACGCGAGGATATTATGCTGGTGCGAGAATGTGCGATCTTCAAATGCTTTTTAGTAATGTTATGATGTGTGAGGTGCGCGCGTGCTTTTCGGGTTTGCGCGAACTTTTTTGGATGCGATAAATTCTTGATTTACAATGCACACAACCCACATCTAAACCCAAAATGTCATCATCTTCGTTTGTTCCCGCAACATCGTCCCTTTCCTTGCCCTATCTAGAAGGATCCTCTTCGTCACCATCGAGCCGGAAAAAGGCCGCTTTTTATGAGACGCGTAAGCCGAATGGTGCGCTGAAAGTGGTTTTCACCTGGAACCTGCAGAAGAAGAAAGCTAGTGTATCTGCCGAAGGCGACGAATTGGTGGTGAACGGTCACGACGAAAACAGGGTCGCAGAACAGGTAGTAGCAGTGACCGCAGGAATAGCAGACACAGCGGGGGCTAGTTCCGGTAATGCTCCCGATGCTGGAGACAAGGAATTGGACGCGAGCGAAAGTCTCCCGAGCAGAGAGGATAGCAGAAACGGAATAGCGAGCATCTGCGACGAACACTGTTCGAATGATGGTAGTGTCGCTGGTAGCATCTGTGATGATGAAGCACAAAAGCGATATGCACGTGCAATCGCTCACCGCACTAACCCAGATTATAAGGATGACCTTTCCATGTGGGAGATCGATAGACTAGCCGAAGCGGATAATTGTTGCATTGTCGACGCCAACCTGGTGAAAATAGACGCGATACAGCTTAAATTGGGGCGATTTCCGTCGGCTAAACCGTCGATGACAAAAGACACGGGTCAAGTGGATGAAGGTGGAATAGATTGCAGGGACATGACGACATCCTCCCCTGTCGTTTCGGTAACAACGCTGTTATTCAACTACGACGATGCTTTCGCATTGTTTCGATATGGTAATCCGCGGTTCGACACGCGATACTACGCTGGTTCAGGAGATATACAAGAAGTTGCATCATGTTTGGACCCCGTTATCGCTCGACTCAACCTTTTGAAGAAAGAACAGTTTGCGCTCCTGGCGCGGAGCAGTGGGTCGACATGCGGATTATGTTGCCGTCATAGCGGTACGACAAGCGGCGCGCCTTGTTCATCATCTTCTTCGAGGAAGGACCGACGTCGCCATTCTACTTCTGCGCGGTGTTTCGGCTGCTTTGGCAGGCGCTGTGGTAGTTGCTGCTTTCGAAGTTGGCGCTGCAGTCCCCGCGTCACAACCCAGCGACTCGTGTTGACGTCGATGTTTCGATTGAATGAGGTGAAAGCATCTTGCAGACGGTTTGTACACCAACATATATGTGGCATCATGGTGATCATGGTTTTCCTTTCGCTTCCGATGATAGTCGTGGTCTACGTTCTAGCAGTTGTTTTCCAGCTAGTACTCCTGTTCTTCTGGTTCTTTATCAGTGGCCGCTGTCTTTTACTCAGGCCGTGGACCGACGTGCTCTTCGGTGAATTGAAGGACAAGGCGATGTTAGAAGAACTGAAGGAGAAAGGCGATGCTGTCATGCGAGTCACGATACTGCCCCAGGAGGTACAGACCAAGGATGAGCACTGTTTTGTCAGCTGTTCTGTGCAGGAATTTTTGGTTTGATGATTTTTTGTACAGGCGTGGCTTGGGTGGTTTGTCTAGCCACTGTTTTTAGACATGACATGGACTTAGGTGATCTCTTAATTGATGCAGAAATGCACTTTTATATGCGTGAAAATGAATCTTGTAATGCACTGCGCACAACCCTTTTCCCCTTGTCTTAGGGTTAAATCCGGTTTTCTCGGGAATCTTTAGAGAGGCAAAACATTAGTGACCCCGCTACGGTGGTTTCGACAGAGAGGCTTCGATGTTCGAGTTGTTAGACGAGATTTCGAAAGCGTTTTTTTAGAGACAGATCGCGTGATGAAGTAACTCGCAAGACCGATGGTGGAAGTGTTGTTTTCAATCTCCTCTCGAGTTTGTTGATGTAGGGAAGATATATCTAGGGAAGGTCTCGCTAGAGTCTTACCTTGAGAGTCGGACCTTGTCGATTTTCTTGGGAGCTGGATTGGCCTATGAGCACCAATGTGTCAAGAAACCGGGCTCTGAGATCTGTCGACGAAATCCGTTTTTTATCTCGCCACTCGGAACTTAATCGTTTACGGTTCAAATCTGCGACTCTCGTCGCTGCGGCATTTATGATCTTAAAAGTCTCTTTCTGAAAAAAATACCGGATTACAAACCTCTGCGCGGAATCACAAAATCTACATCGAATCTCAGTCTTCTCACTTCTTCAACTATCAACTATGTCAAATCGAAGATCTGATTTGAAATCTTAAAATTTAGGACCCAGTTTCTGCAGGACGTAGTCAGCGGGTTGTTCCTCTTAGCGAACTCCCTGTGTTAAGATTCTTGCAAAATTAATTCTCATGATCAACTTTCCCGATGTCCTTTCCCCCATAAGGAGTCGGGCATATATGTGAGATACAATAATTTCGGAAATTTAGATAACAGATTTAGAAATCTAGGGAGTTTGGAAATCCATCCAGTTATCTTCCATCCATCTATCGGTCGATTCAAAACTATCGTTCCATCCATCTCTTTTAAATGTTAAAAAAAATCTAATTCCACTTGGAAATCATCCCCCATCTATCTAAACTCTTGAGGGCTAGAATAGTACACCAATGTGGCGGAAAACTCTACCGTAATTTCTCCTAATTGAATCCTTCTAATCTATCCTGACATTTTGTGTTGAATCCACCTGATTCTAATCTGACCAGTGAATGGACTGAATCATGTTCCACTTGAATCTGCGATTCTAATTCCACCTCACACCAGGATTCCGATTCCACCTCACGCCAGGATTCTGATTCCGCCCGAATCTGCTGACTACGGCACTACCCATCTAATTCTTTTAACATATTTCCTGCCCACGATACACGTGGAATCAAACATTCACGAATCTACGCGAAGATGTTTTCTAATTACATCCGCGAATCTACACGGAGACTTAATTGCTAGCCACGATACACGTGGACGTCCACGATACACGTGGATGTTGTACATATTTTCTACCCACGGTTACACGTGGTTACCGATTTCGGTATGATATTTCAAATGCCACATTTGGCATATCTTCTCTCTACATTTGGGGTGATAGCTGATTCGTTAACTTAGTTTTAGAAAGAAATTCATTTGATAGAAAAAACCCATCCTCCTTCGTTTATTGCTCCTTTCGTTGTGATCCTATCCATTTGTACATCATTCATTTGAGATCATCTATCTCATTCATTTTCATCCACCTCTTTCATTAATATTCCCCTTCTCCCTTTTCATCCACCTCTTTCATCTTTATCCTGAATTGCCTTTCTTGTTTATCCTTGTTGATTTCCCTCTTGAAAATATTTCGTGCCAGGTTTTTTTCTCTACTAGATCCTTTACACCTGAATTCCACACAATGTGTGAGGAATGGTATCATAAATGCGCAATTAACACGGTGCGATTAAAATACGGTGTGATTTTCACCCGCATTTTTGTGAATATCACACGCAAGGTGCGCGTGATAATCACATCTTAAATAGGGACGCAAGATGCGTTCTGGGATTGCAATTGTTTTCTCACACTTCATATTCTTGTTGTATGCTTTGATTACCTTCGACTCTACTCATCGTTATTCATTTTCGATCCGCCTCGTCGCCTTTCGCTGTCGAACCGCCTCGTCGTATTTCGTTTTCGACTCTCCTCGTCGATTTGCCACTTTCAACTCTCCAAGCCATTCCGACCCTCCTCCCCATGGTCGTGTTTCCGTGATTATGTATTTGATTCGTTTAATCGATCTCCTAGACTCCTCCTCGATTCTGTGATCATGTCGACCTCCTCGTCGTGATTCTGTGATTATCATGCGTTGTTTGTTCGCCTCGTAAACGTCAGCAAGTACTACTTGTGAAATCGTTTTAGAATTCTTGTTGTTGTGCATATTGTTGATTTAGAGATTTCTCTTCGCATTGGGTTTTGGCACTTGCCAATCGACTTCCCATTTTATTTGAGTTTCGGCACTAGCCGACAATTTAAATTTATGGGTTTCTCGGCACTAGCCGATATTGATTTTGCTGTTGTTTTTACGGCATTTGCCTTTAGATCGCTCGTTTTCGTTAGTCTCCTCCTCTCGCTAACTCGGTTGATAGTTTTGTCGTCCTCGTAACTTTGTGACTGTGTCGCATTCGCTTGCGTTTTTGACCTCCTCGATTGATCGTTTTCACCCTCCTCGATTGATCGTTTTCACCCTCCTCGATTGATCGTTTTCAATCTTATCGATTGTTTGTAAATTCGCCTCCCTTTACTGTTGTGTGTCTGTTTGTTTTCCGCCTCATGTGTTTGTTTTCCGCCTCGTGTGCTTGTTTTCCACCTGGTATCTTTCTTTTCCGCCTCATAAGTTTCGTTTCCACCTCTTTTCATTTATGTTGTGTGATTGTAGATTGCTTGTAGAAGAATGCTTATTTTGTCTGTAGAAGAATACTTTTTTATGTTGTGTGTAGAAGAATTTTCATTTTTGTGTGCAGAAGAATTTTTTTCGTTTTCGTGTGTAGAAGAATTTTTTTCGTTTTCGTGTGTAGAAGATTTTTGTTTCTTTCGTTAGCCGCCTCCTTATCGTGGTAGTAGAATTTTGCCTCCTCATTTTCGTATGTTGAACTCGCCTCGTTCTGTTCATTTGGTTGGCTGTGTGCATCACCTTGTTGTGCATCACTTTCTTGTTATGGGTTTCTTGGGATCCTCGTTATCTTTTTCCTTCTCCCATAATTTTTCATGTAGTCGAGGAAGCAATCGTCGCCCCTTGATTGCCCCCCTAGTATAAAGTAGTTCGCCTCACTACTTCTAGTAGTCCGCCTCACTACTCAACTCTGGTAGCTCGCTTCTCTCTCCTACCAGTGTACTTTCAATGTCGCCCGGGATGCGAGCAACAGGGTAGGGTCGCCTTTCGTCTCAAAATTCATTGTGATATTCAGCTCCTCTCTGATTGAAACCAACCTCTAGGCGTGCATTCAATCGCGCGGGAGTGCGCAATTGAGTAGAATGGAAGACAGATTCACAACAAGGCAATCGGCATAGATTGGCTGCTGTCTGATATCTCCTCAAGATCGATCTGTCATCCGGGATTGTGTCTGAATCTCCTCGTTTTTAAATTTGAAATTTTGATTTTACTCCTCGATCGTGTTCATCTCTTTCTTGATCCTCCTCGTTCTTATATCCTCCTCGTTCTTAAAGCCTCCTCGTTCTCGAATCCTCCTCGATAGTAAGTCCTCATCTCTTGTCTCCTCTCTCTCTATTTCATTTCAATTTCTCTCATCTTCTTCATTTTTCACCTCTCTTTCTCATGAGTCATCATTATCTATTCCGGCGCACAACTTCCTTTATCGCAACTGTCTTTAGTCGATTCTGCGCCTTTTAGACCTTCCAAGCCTGTGCCATTGCCTCCAAGATCGATTTGCCTATTTGCGGCGTTTGGGAATTTAGCGGTCTTCGTTACTCCTCCCGGCCCAGTATTCATAGGCCCAACAATCAAGTCTCCAATGCCTGCGATCGCCGTACCACCAGCAGCAACTCTTTCCGACATATCAATCACACCACTTCCATCCCCAGCATATGGTTGCCCGGACAATTTTGAGCGAGTAGCATCATCTAGATCTTGCAATGGTGGGAAGTAGGCTGCGAAATGCTCGCAGATTTGCTGAAGGATATGGGAACTTTGGGCGCCACCAGTAACGTTTTCCCAGATGGTTGGCTCCTCTTGCTTATTTGCATTTTCTTTTCTTGGGAAGAAGTCGGCATTCTTACGGGCGTCTTCCCCTTTCGATAGAGATAGATCATTGCGGAATTTCATGTTCTTCAGTGTAAATGTGACGTTTTTCGCGCCAACACCGACGTCAGCGTTTTCGCCGATTAGGTTCAAATACGAAGCTGGACACGTGGCTTCGTACTCTCGACCGCGTGCTTCTGCAAGACGTTTTTGCGGTTCTTTTGAAACGAGTGCTTGGGAGTGGCCGCACATCTGTCTGATATCGAGATTGTGCAGATAGCGCATGGTTGGTTTCTTGGACTGGATATAGAAGTTAGCAGCTTTCTCGTCGAGACGCGTGTGATCGCGATTTTCTTTGTTGCCGTGATCCTTTTGGAAGAAGATGGCACTTTTCTTTTGTGCGAGCTTTTGTTTCTTTTCGAGCTTCTGTTCAAGTTTCTGCTCGAGCTTCTGCTTCTCTTTTCTCTGAACGCGCAAATTCATCTTGCGATCGAGTCTTCGCTTTTGCATGAAGGACATGGGCTCTGCGGTGAGGATGTTAGCGAAGGTAGGGTTGTTCAGGATGTCCGAATTGAGGACAGAGTGATCTGAATTGACGTCTTCACTCGATGCGAGGAGATGATCTGCGTCGGCGCTATCACTGGATGCGCTGGATTCGCTTGATTTACTAGATAGGAAGTGATCGGCTAAGAAAGACGGACGCCAGCGTTCCAAGAAGCTGGTTTCGGTCTTCTTAGGTTCCTCAGCTGGCTTTAGTATCTTATCCTTGTTCGCATTCGGATCCACTCCTTCCTTC